>Ga0208542_1000440_pt1 | contig 19073 bp, 16 predicted proteins | sample DEB08_DNA_3_FD_185495 | JGI IMG/M metagenome (GOLD analysis project Ga0208542, IMG submission 185495) | Aqueous microbial communities from the Delaware River and Bay under freshwater to marine salinity gradient to study organic matter... | ecosystem: Environmental > Aquatic > Marine > Coastal ... | reverse complement strand
AAATAGAATCAGTAGATTGACTAGTGGTATATCCACAATCTATGTAGGTGGTGCATCTGATGTCGAACAGGTAGAAAGAAAGGAGCGTGTAGATGACGCAGTAAACGCCTGTAAATTAGCACTAGAAAGTGGTGTGGTTGTAGGTGGTGGCGCTATGCTTTGGCATTCAGCGAAACAAATGGTTAGTAGAAGCGAAGTGGCAGAACTGTATCAGTCTGCACTCATGACTCCTATCGAGACTATTATAACCAATAGTGGCTCGGTAGACCGTAACTTTTCTCTAGGTAAGGAACATTATGTATGTGGTAAGACAGGAGAGATTAGAAAGGCTAAAGATGATGGGGTCTATGACCCTATGCAAGTTACTATCAACAGTTTAGAGAGTGCTGTGTCTATCGCTGCGTTGGTTTTGATGACCGACGCTGCTATCATAGCGCCTACCACTTAGTTTATATGTGTAATGATTGGTTGTGATAATATGACTTGGGGAGCAAAAGCACCAAACCAAAATGCTGAAAGAAAGACTGAAGAACCGTCAACAAAGTTTGACGAATCTTATTATCGAAACCTTTTCGATAACAATAGAGTAAACACCATACAACATCGTATGGCGTTCGTAGGACACGAAAACACTCTAAAAACCGGACTAGCACTGTCCTTACTGAAAAACGAAATAGAAGCAGGTAAGACTGTATATTTATTTGACATTGACAATTCCGCTAGGTCAACCGTAGACGTTGTGTATCCTAATACACCTAACGTAGTCGTTCTACCATTACACGATGAAACAGATGACTCTATCTTTGACGAGGACAACAATGTAGATTACAAAGCACTACTGGACAAAACTTCTTGGTATGTGAACATACTTGCTGATAAGGTAAAAGAAAACCCTGAATCAGTCGGTGGTGTCATCTTTGATGGTGGTTCTACTTTCTTAAAGTGGTGTGAACACGCTATGAGAGCATCACTACTAAGTCGTGGTGTCATTGAAGAAGAAGGAGATACTTTTAACCAAAAAGAATGGCGCGAAAGAAACAGACTTTACAGAAATGTTCTAACTAGATTACACAGTCTAAATGTCGGTAAGGTTTACTTTACTTTCCACTTAAAACCTGTTTCTCAATACATGGATGACGGTACAGGTAAGAAAGTTCTGATGACTGTCGGACATAGACCGGAATGGGAGAAGGGTACTATGCGTAAGTTCTCACAACAAATCTTCCTAGCGAGATACCAAAAGAAGGCTGACTTGGCCGCAGGTGTCGAGGGTGACAGAAACCTAAAAGATAATGAATGGGTTGTTCGAGCAAAAATAGAAGAAATGAAAGGCGCTCACATAGAAAAAGTTGGGTCTGTTCATGACGTAGCACGTATAACAGATGGTAAGTTTGAGTTCATTGGTCTAGAGTGGTTGAAATGAGTATAGTTGTAGACAATACATCATTAGTTTGGTTGCTAAAACTAGCACAACGTAAGCATACAATTGATGGGTCATCGTACCCACAATTGTATAGTCTTATCCTAAAAGCAGATGGTGGTAGATTATCTTTCTGTTCTTTAGTAAAGGATGGTGTTACATCTCTTATGAGGCTGTCAATACCTTGTACGGGAGACGGTGAAGTTGTCATAACCGACATCAATAATACTCTAGGTGTTCTTAAATATCATGGTGGTCTGTTGACAATTACTTCTAGTGATGGTAAAGTCAAGTTCAAGTCTAGTAACAAACAGACTACTATTAGTGCTAGTAAAGAGGCTAGAGCGTTTCCTCATACACCTCAAACCATAGCGCAGTGGTCTGAAAAATCACAGACTCTAGCCGATAAAATAAACGTAGAAACATACGAATATAACACTAATGACGGTAGAAGTTTGCCCGTAAAAGTATTGCTTAGTGATTTAGATACAACTGATTTGTACGAAGCGTTTAGGTGTGATTCTATGAACGGACAAAAGTTCAACAAGTATAATCTTAGTTACGAAGATTCTCAACTTAGTATAAGTGTTGGTGAAGAACTTAAAGGTAAAACTAAAACAGTATTAGATGTAGGCGGTGCTTCTGAACCGTTATCTGCTACATACGGTGGTGGATTCGAGCATATATTTGCCAACCTTAGTAATGATGTAAACATAGGTATATGGGACTTTGAAGAAGTAGGTATGGGTAAACCTATGGTTATAACTCTAGGTGATGGTGATTTCATCTTTCAGATGTCAACGGGGGCTTAATTATGGTTATATATGATTTAGGGCCAGTGACTACTACAAGTTCCTCAGACGGTAGTTTGATGTCATTTCATTTAAATGCGGTTACACTACATTATTCACATACTGACCCCATAAATACTAGGGGTGCTAACACATTGATTTTTACCGATAAAAAAACAGGAGTTAGATACGTTGCCTCTGTTAATATTAGAGCCGAGTTTTCTGATGAATATAGTAACTCTTTCTTTTTAGGTGACAAAGTAAAACAATTGGAACATGATTTGAATAAAAAAATAGGAGATGATATGAATGATAGGTAAAACTAATTCCCCCCCAAAAATACCATGCGATAACTGCGGTGAAGTATTCTCTTGGATATTTGCCGAAGAAGTAGATAAAGGAGTAGATTTGTATGAGTGTGAAAACTGTAACAATATGCATATATTAAGAAGGGAAGTGGGAGAAAATGATAATTGAGCGCGGAAGAGGGCGAGATATAATCATACGTGGAAGAACTTCTCACAAAGAAAGATACGAAAAAACTATCAAAGGTCATTGGCCTTACTGTTTTGTAAAGACAGAAGATGCACCTTACATAGCGGAAGCGGTGAAAAAGGAAGATGGTTATGTCGGTTTGTTTGGAGAGCCTTTGACTAAAATTATATGTGCATCAGAGTACGATGTAAAACAACTTGCTAAATCGGGGCAAACATGGGAAGCAAACATACCGTACCCTAATCAAGTTTTAGCAGATTTTATTAACGAAGGTAACGAACCAATAGAAAACTACGACCATAGAAAGTGGTATTTAGATGCCGAATGGTCGCCGACAACAGGAGAGATGAGAGTAATTGTAGCATATGATTCTTACACTGAAAAAGAATATGTGTGGTTTGTAGAAAAGACGCTTGCGACGCAGGGTTTGAAAGATGGAGAAGGTAAAGGGTATTCTCAGTTAGGTGAATACTTTTACAAAACGCCCGCTATGGCCTTTGCTGATGAACGTTCTATGCTAATACATTTTATGAGACATTTGAAAAAATGCGACCCCGATATTATAACGGGTTGGTATGTCGTAGGCGCTGATATAAAGCAGATAATAGAAAGGTGTAGGGCTAAAGGTCTTTCTGAACTGACACTAAGCCCACATAGAAAAATCAGATATGAGTTCGGTGATTGGTCGCAGCCGATAGTTGGTAGAAACTGTATTGATTTGATGATTGCTGTTTCTAAACTATGGGAACTAAAGAACGGTAAACTACCTTCCTACAAACTAAACGATGTAGCAGAAGAAATATTAGGAGAAAAGAAAGTTGAGTTAGAAAAGGGACACGATGAATCTTGGTATGAAGATAGAGATTTGTATATACATTATTGTAGACAGGATGTTAGATTGCTACCTAAACTAGATGAGGCTGTAAACGCACTAGACTACTACACATCTTTACAACACATCGTACAATGCGATATAAAATCTACACCCTTTATCACTAAAATGTTTACACAGTTGGTTTTGACCGACTCTGAGTTTGATAGACGTATCCCTTCTAAACCACAGTTCGATAAAGTTGATTATGAAGGTGCTGATATTTTAGATGTAGAAGCGGGTGTTTATGATAACGTAGGTATTTTAGACATAAAAGCAATGTACCATAGTAACGCAGACAAATACAACATCTCATGGGATACACTAGACCCAAACGGTCAAGACTGTGGTAACGGTACTAAGTTTTCACAAGGTAATAAGGGCTTATTAGTTAGACAGATGGATAAGATGACTAACCTTAGAGATATTTACAAGATGAATATGTTTGTTAGTGATGGTAAACAAAAGGCAAAGTGGGATTGTATGCAGTTTGCTGCTAAGTCTTTGGTAGCATCTATGTACGGTGTTTGTGGTGATGCTAAGTACGGTATGTATCACCCCGAAATAGCAGCAGCCATCACATATACATCTAGACAAACTCTAGGGCAACTAATGAAAGAAGCAGAAAGAGTTGGTTTTGAAGTTATATACGGTCACACCGATTCTGTTTTCTGTAAAATACCAAACCCTAACGATGGTGAAATGTATTTAGAACAGATAAACAAAAGAATGAGTCCTATAATAACACAGTTTGAGAAGTGGTGTCCTAGAATAATATTAGTAGCAAAGAATAGATATACCGCAAAAGTAACTTGGACTGATGGTGAATATCATGACCCGAACATTTACGTTAAAGGTATTGAGATGAAACAGACTAGGATGCCATCTGTTATGAAACAGGCTATGCAAACTACTATTGAAGGTATTTTATCCGGTGAAGATGAAAAGAATGTTACTAATAGAAATATAAAATTGGTTACGGATATATTGGATAGTAGGGTAGACCCGAAAGAATTGTGTATGAAAGGTAAATTAGATAAAGATTTATCTAAATACAAGGTTTTGTCCGGTTCATCAGCAGGTGCAGCATGGGCTAATGAATATCTAGGTAAAGGTTATAGAAAAGGTTCATTCTTTTTAGTTACTATAAATGATAAGGGTCAATACATAGCCTTCGACAAACCTAGTGATATAGAAAATGTAACTAAAATAGGGGAAAAAATACTTATTGAAAGATTTATTATTAGGAAAATAATACCGTATTATGAGTTGGCATCTTGGGATGCTCAACCTATCTACAATGCGGCTAATCAAATCAAGATAACACAGTGGGTATAGTTTATATGTGTAATAATAATAGGTGATAGTATGAGTAAAGTAAAGCAAGAAGATTTTACGCGATTTGTGAACGAAGTAGCAGAGGCGATAAATATAATAGGTAACGATGTAGGTAAAATGCAGGTGATTATTTACAATTTGTTAGATGAAATGGGTAAGGTAGAAAAACCTACTTGTGTCAATTGTGGAGAACAACTGATGATACCTATCGTAAAAAACCTAGTAAAGAATGAAAACTGCCCTAGATGCGGTAGCAATATCTATGGGATAGAACAACCTTCGTTTGAAGATTGGGATAATGGTAGAAAGGAAGAAGAGTGAGAATATGAAGCCGACACCGGAACAGTCTGCATCTTCTTCGTACAATCCTTTAGACGGTGGCATACTGAGGCAAAGTAAGTCCTCTTACATGGGTTACATGAAATGTCCTAGACAATATTATTGGAACTACGTGGCAGACATACCTAGACCGCCACCTACCGAAGAAATGATACGTGGTACACACATACATACTGTGATGGAAGCAGGGTTGTTAGAAAGTCCTGAAAGAATGTTAGAAGTGGCTGTTACGGAAGGTGTTTCAGATGACGATGGGGTAGATTCATTGAATCTATTGCTTCATCAGATAGCCCACGATATAGGCGGTTTTGACGTTGTAGAGGCAGAAGTTAAGCACGAAGTTTACGAAGTTATAAATGACCACGAATTGATATGGGTAGGTCTGATAGACGGTGTATTGAGACACCCTACTACTGGTGGTCTTATTCTTGTGGAGTTAAAAACAGGTAATATGGGTATGTCTAAATTAGGTAGAACTCGTAAAGAATTAATATACTACACAAGATTACTTAGAAAACTGGGATATGATGAAGTAACACATTTCTTGTACGTTACTCCCGACTATGAGATACCCGAAGATGGTAATGATAAATTATTATTAGAAGGGAATAAAAGAGGTAAAACTATGTGGGTCGGACCGGAACGTGGTTGGGCTTTGTTAGAGCCTATGTTAGAGCGTTCATATAACTCCTTCGAGGAAACATTATATGACACTATTGATTCACTTATTTCCCACCAATGGCCTATGAAATGGAATGATTATTTCTGCCCTATGTGGTGTGATTATTCGCTTAATTGCGAAGCAGAAATGAATGGTATAAACGGGTGGGAAGTGTGATAGGTATGAAGTGTATGGCTTGTGGTTCTGATGACCTTTGGGAAGGCTCTGAGGTTATTTGGAGAGTAAACGGCCAAGAAGGAAATACACCCGAACAAATCACTGTTTGGGCTTGCGAATGCGGTAGTCAACAAACGGAGTAGATAAAATGCCGTTGACTTTTCCTAGAGAGATTGGTCTACGACGTACTCCTTGCGAAAACGAAAATGACTTTAATACTTATATCGAAAAAATAAATGGTAAAGCATCTTGTTATACTTCTTTGTATTCATTTGAAAGAAGGGATGAATACCGTTCTTGGAAGTACGATGTAGAATCGGTAGTTATGGATAGAGCATGGTGGGACTTTGATATGTTGGAAGGTGGTACTATGGAAGATGTGAAAAAAGATGTTTGTTCCCTGCTTAGTAGATTGAGTGGTGACGTTAGATTAGTGTTTACAGGTAGAGGTTTTCATGTGCATCAATTTTTTGATGAACCAATCAAAGGAACTGCGATAGCAAAACACTTAGAGCGTTACCAAAAAGACAGGGCTAAAGGTCTTAAGACCCTAGACGGTGTAGGTTTCCCACAAAAATTAACACGCATCCCCGATACATATAATCCAAAAAGAGGTCGTTGGTCTGTTAATATAGATACAGATAGTTTTATGGTAAATCCTCTTTCGTATAATATACCTGCCGAGCCACAAAAACATTTGACTCACCTAGACCCGTTCAGAGGTAAAGCGCCCGAACAGGGCTTCAACATTAGACGTTGGATAGCAAATAATCCTGTACTAGAAACTGTGTCTGTGGGCGAGTTTAACGGTGAGATAGGTAGTGCAGGGCAGATACCTATTCCGCCTTGTCTAGAGAAGGGCATGAGGCAAGAAAACCCTAAACATACAGTAAGGATAGCACTAGTACAACACCTAGCAGAAAATCTAAGATGGTTTGCACATCCTTCTACACTAACACAAGAACAAAAAACACAAAGTGTTGAAAGTATAGTTAGTTTTATCTCAAAACTAGGTTGGAGAGATTTCAACGAACACACATCAAGATTCCACGTAAACAGCATAATAGATTACGAACACGTTCCTACAAAATGCTGTATAGATGCCGGACCGTGTTGGGCGCATGATGGAGTAAAAAGGTGATAATATGATGACAATGACAATGATGACTTTGGAACAAGCAAAAGAATGCATTACTTGTGGGGGTGATTGGACTACTCAAACGAAACTAGAAAAGTTTTGTGGTAATTGTAACTCCTATATGATTGAGATAGATGGGGAAGTATATACCACGCAAGGTTGGTAGTCTTTAATAATGCTAGGCGTTGTATAACATATATGTTACTAGTAGATGACCGAGAAAACCCCAAAGTAGTTAATAAGTTGTTAATGCGTATGGGTAAAGATGACGTAAAAGTATGTCGGATGAAAGCATCTGATTATACTATGGGTGAATGGGGCATAGAAGCCAAAGAAATCAACGACCTTTATAGGTCTATAATGGGCTACGGAAGGACACGTACAATAGTAGAACAACTGCGTGACTTGGAAGAGTCTTGCGAACACCCGTTTTTAGTGGTCTACGGTACTGAATTAAAGCCGTTTATACCTCTCAAGCATGGTAGGCCCACCGCTAAGATGAAGGCCCTAGAAATGGCTCGTATGAAGAAAGTTATGAAACAATTCAAAACTACATTTTACCAAAGATTTCCTAAAATAAGATATATGGAAGTAACTACTATGGATGATTTTGTAGAATGGTTAGTAATAAATCATACACAACAAGGAATGGCAAAATATAGACTAGATACACAAAAACAAAAAGAGATAGAAAATGGCGAGTTAGATAATAGAGTTAGAGTTTTAACAGCCGTAGAAGGTATTACGGTAAAACAAGCCGAAGGATTACTAAATCACTTTGGTACAATAAATAATATTCTTAAGAAAAAAGTAACACAAAAAGAATTGATGCAAGTAAATGGGATAACTAGAAGAAAAGCAAAGGCTTTGGTAGCACTTAGAGAATCATATTGGTGAAAATTGATTACTAGACGAAGTTGTGTGTGCAGAAGCCCTATGTAGTTTTACTTCTAAATTATGTATAGTAACGCTAGTAGAATCAGCATTGTCACTACCTATACCTGCCTTTCTAGTAACGGTAACATTTACCTTTCTACCTGCCTTCTTTAAGCCTTCTATTGGTCTTAAAGGCATTAATGCTACTGATTGATTAGACAGACCTGTTCTTATTTTTACCTCATTAGTAAATGACTTTCCTGTATCGGGAATTGTAACTGTTACATATAATACAGCGTTTGCATCTGCTGATACAGTAGGTCCATGCGTAACATTTGCTTGAATACTTAAACGATTACTGATAACATCTTTAGGAACTACAAATGTAGTCTCGATACTAGATTCTTGGGATACAATACTACCCTCTGCTCCCTGTAATCCTTTACCCGAAAATACATAACCATCAGATGTAACCGTAGTGTTACCACTACTTGTAGATATATCTACATCCATACCCTCTATACCTTTCATAGTAGCAGGTGTTATACTAGGTCTGTCTGAACCTAATATAGAAAACTTACCTGTACCCGATAGGCTGTCGTTTGGTAGATTCATTCTACCTTTCATTTTACCGTAAGTAGTATGTGATAAATCACCCACACTCAAAACTTTACCTGCGTCATAAAGTGTACCAGTAGCATCCATAGTACCACTAAAAATTGGGTTTTGATTGTGCGGGTCTAAAAGAGAGTCACCAAAATTATCACTAGGTGGTGTGTCATTATCATCCTGTTCTTCATAACCCTGCCCCGAACCACTAGTGTTAGTATTACTTCTTTGTCTAGCATTATTAGTATTAGGGAAAAGATAACTTATTAAATCTCCTTTCTCTATACTTTCATCTCTTTCTAAATCAAAAGTAACATCCTCAGTTCTACCTGCCCTAACATTCCAAGAAAGATTCTTAATGACCATAGGTTCGTCTGTCAACTCTAAACCTTTATCTGTGACAGTTACAACAGTTCCTTTAACATAAGATAAGTCTCTACAAACATGAACACGTGGAGCATACCATATAGCCCTTTGGTTTCTAAAACCACCACTAGTAGCAGAACCTATCTCCGTAGTACCTGTGTATTTTCTATGACCTAGTGGGAATATACTATCTGCGTTAGGTGTACTAGCGTGATTATAATCTGATAAAATATTTGCACCTTCGGGATTACCACATCTATGGCGCAGCAAAGCCCTACAATACTCAGCATTAAATGACACAACTAAAGTAGCATTTGCTTGCGCTCCATATGTAACTGGTATAGGCACTTCATAAAATCCACTATGTTTCACATTTAAAGTTTCTTGGTATGTAGAGTCTGTTAAAACTGCTGTTTTATCTTTATCACCACTAAAAGAGTAATCAGATAAATAAATTGTAAACTCGGCTGTGTCTATTGTAGCACCTGCGGCTTGTGTTGCCTTTAGTCCTATCCACATCCTTAAATGCTCTCCTGTTTGTGCGCTTACAAGTGGTGTTTTATTAGGCACGTGTACTACCTGCACAGCGTTGCTTATAGAATTGCTGCCGTACCAGTAATAATTATAAGCCCATGTTATATCACCTGATGCGGTTTGTGCTTCCTTAGAACTGCCGTATCTAGAACCTAAATCACTAAACTCTATATTCATATTACCATCTAAAGCATTTACCATACCGTTAAAAGGAATACCACCTAGACCTACTCTAGTCCAGTTAGTAACATATCCATAATAAATAGAATCACTTACTTCACCCAATGCTATATACGGGTCTGCTATGTAACCATAACGACCATCATCTATCATTTTGTTGTCTACCGTACCATCTAAAAATGGCTCTACTCTTAATGACAATGGGTTATTTTTGTATTTATTATATTGTTGTTGCGCTATCAATAACGCTTCGTCACCACTTACTGTATCAGGATATTCTAATATTTTCCAACTTGTAGTATCATCTAGACCAACAGAAGGCCAATCAGCAAACGAAGAACCATTATTATAATAAACCCTAACGTTAGTTATTTGACCGCTTAAATCTACATCTATATTATTTATTGACATATTATCTCTATTCAACAAAATACCGGAATTGTAATTAGGTCTGTATTCAAATCTATTATCTCTACCTATACCATAAGTAAATGTTTGGTAAGTACCGTTAGAACCATAACCCGATTTTTCTTGTATTTTACTTATTATAGAACCTAAAGTGCTACCTCTACTATCTACTACTGAACCGTAAGAATCGTCATCGGACATAATACTTGTAACAGGTACGTTATTTATATCGTAAACGCTTGTTACTTTGGCACTAGGTAGCCATGTATCCATAATAGCAGCATTCCAAAGCATACGAATCTTATCACTATCCCAGTATGTTCCACCATTAGGGTTTTTGTAAAACCCATCTACGTGCATCAATAAACGCAACATATACTCTGAATACACAGTTGCGTGTACTTCGTATGCAACGGGTGTAGTTTCTCCACCTTCTGTTGTACCTAAGTTTAGATTTAATCCTATATCTTCTATTGTTATGCTGTTAGCATTGTAAACATCCCAAAGATTTTGCTCTAAGTTTACATAGTCTACTTCTACACCTTCTGTAAATTGTGAACCATCAACAACAAATATATTGGCTAGTTGTATAGGAATAACATAAGTATCGGAAGTAGCCCAATTACCATCATCATAAACCCATATTTCTTCTTCACTGTTTACTTTTAAGATATTTAATTCTGTTATGGTACTACTTGTGTCAGTTCTTCTAAGAACCATACCGGCTGTAACACCACCAGTAATATGTTCATGACCTGTACGACTTATTGGTCTGTAAGGCATATTATAGTAAGTACCTGCACTACCTACGGTTAAAGTACCTGTGCTTGAAAACTCAGTTGTTAATCTACCATCCCAATGAAAATAATTTATCAAAGAATTATTATCATCTTCATTCATTCTAGCAACTAGTTTACCAATACCTTCATCAGCAAATATAGTAATATCATTTACGGGTAATCCTTTGTAACCACTAACAAAACCATCCGTTGCTAATGTAGCATCGGATATTAGTATGTTTTGATTTGGGTGTTCTAAAGTTAAGTCGCCTGTTGTTTGATAAGAAGATATGGCCTCAGTCCAATAGTTGTCTATAAGCGCGGGGAAACCTGCTCTTTCACCATCCGATTCTACAACGTAATCTGTAAGGTCTGTCCTACCACCGGCAGATTGTCCAGTTTTACCACCGTTAGCATTAGTATTAAGGTTAAAGAACTTAGATGTATCAATAGCAAGTAAAGCACCTGCTTTGTTTTCCCAATCATGGTATTTACTAAAGTCAGATTCGCTACCAAAGGTAGGGTAATAAAATGCACCACCTGTTCCTTCTCCTGTACCTACAAAAGTAGTAGTAGTGTGTATGTATGTATTAGTGCTTACGGAATCAACTACGTGCATACCATCATGACTATCGCTGTTTACAATATAGATATAGTCACCACTAGCAACTGAACCAGTATTACCTGTTGTTATTCTTAAATTACCACCACTATTAGTTAAGGCTATGGCTTGTGGCGAAGAGTAATCAACAGGTTTTGAAAATCCTGCACCAGTCACAGGGTCAGTAGTAGAATCTATATTCCATACATCTAAATCTTCTCCGGTTTTCAAACTAGCAAACTTATCTATTTTACCATCAGCATCTACTTGGTCTGCAAAATATAAATCAAAATCGTAGTTTTTACCTACTGGGTATTGTAAACCGAAATCAGTTTTTCTTTCAGAGCCATCTGCATCAGCCAAACCATTGTTTCTCATGTCAGCCCAAAGTAGCCACATATGTTTATAGTCGTTATCAATATCTTGGAATCTAAGATATAATCTTTTATTTATACCATCCTCTACATAGTGATAACTAGCATTTATTGGATAATTACCTGTAATATATTTCACACCCAACAAATACCATTTGTTTGGCGTACCGGATACTGCGACTTTACCTTGGTAAATAAACTTTTCTTTAAAGACATCTGCTCTTTGGTATATAGCGGGACTTACATTTTTAGTAGACCATATTTCGGCCACACCTGCGTTTGGTGCAGCATCATAAGCAGTTTCATCTACTTCTATAACAGTAGTAGAACTGCTAAGTGTTTGGTTGTTTTCAATCCTAGAATATGCGGCTGCTTGTGTAGCCTGTAAGTATCCTGTTTGTGGACTAGGTGGTGGCTCATCTATCGGCTTTCTTTTTACTACACCAAAATGATATTTAAACCACAGGCTTTGAGGCAAATCTCTCATCCATCTAGCGTGTAACGCTCTATATTGCACATTAGTTAAATCTGTCCTAAAAATATTATACACAGCGCCAGTAGCCTTAGCAAAAGAAAATCTTGCTGTGCTTGATAAGAAACTAGTTGTAGTTCTGTCTGTACTACTACTAGAATAAGTACCGTGACTTTCACTACCGCTATAATCGCAGTCGGTACTAACAGCCCAAATAAATGTGTTTGTCGCAGTAATTTTTGTAAAATAATCACCTGCGCTAACATAAGTATTTCTCATTTTTTTGACACCTGTTACCTTTATTGCTCTCATATACTCACTTGATAGATTAACTGAACCCGCATCATTTTTTCTATTAATATAAAATATGTCACCTATTTTTAAAGTAGGTTCTGTGTCAAAATATATTTGTAATTTGTCTGATGTGGTGTCTGTATTAAGTGGATGATTTAGACAAAAATTGTACCAATCATAATCTGCTTGTGAATTATCTGCGGGTTTATCTAAGGCTTCTAAAAATCTTTCCTCACTCGCTATTGTTTCTCCTACAAACTTACCCATATAAATAATTTTAGCATCTTCTTTAACACTACTGTATGGTACATCACTAGAAGATACCTCTATTTCAGTAGACGTACCACTACTTGGTGATAAAACAGTAGCACTAGTTTTTGTAAAACCATTACTTGCTTTTACGTTAATTATATTATTAGTAGTAGTTGTCATACCGTGTTGACTGTCTTGCATTATTATTACGGTATTACTAGAGGTTGTATCCTGAACAAACCCCCTTATCCCATAACCTTCGTAAGAATCTTCTATATCGTTAGGTCCATATTCGTTTTCATTGTTATACATCTGTATAGGATGTCCTGAACCTAACTGTGTCCTTTGGTCTGAAGTTTCCCTATAACTAGTATTTTCATCAAAACCTACATTACCGTCTAATAGTTTTAGTCTAGCCGCACCTAAATACATAGAATCTCTAAAACCTTTAGCATCGTAATTCCAATAATCTGTACCTTCTTCGGAAATGTTAGAGCCTTTTTGACCTACATCCCATAATGGTATTTGTTTGTCTAAACTAGCCATACTATCTAATGCTCTTAACTTTAAAACTCTTGAACGGTTTTTTTGATTTATCTTAAAATTAGATACTTCCCCTCTCCATACCGGCCTATCTATTCTGCTAGTGTTATCCGCAAAAACTAGTAAGTTCCAGTTTAGGGGTGAGGAACTTACAAATAAACTCCTTAAATGTAATAAATAATTAGATAAATTAGCGCCTCTAGTAGTACCACTATCTTGTGGGTCATCAGATATTTCTATTTCACAAGTAGAGATACCGTTAGTTGATTGTGTAATACTCATGTTTTGTATTTCTACTTCTTCTGTTGTAGTAAAATCATCAGTTAAATATCTTACCAAACCTGCTCTATCTAACATCAAGTAAGAAACATAACCATTATTACCTGCTGTACCTTCGTCTGTCACAGTAAATTGATAACCGTATAAATTAGATGCGGTAGTAGCACCGTCAGATGTTCCATCCTTTGCCGCATCATTCATGGCTATGTTAGTAGCGTGAGAAGTACCGTTAATATACACATCAAAATTATTATTAGTATAATCAAAAACAAAATCAATATCTAACCATACATTATCATTAGTAACTTCGGGTGTGTCAAAACTACCACCTGTTAATAATGCTTGTGTATCGTAACTAATTGAGGATAAATCTAAGGTGTAATCTATGGCAGGTGTATTGCTATAACCTGTATCATTTAACAATCCTGCTTCGGATATAGGAAATCCTACTTCAAACTTTATACCAACATCAGCCCAAGTACCAGTTACCTTAGCACTTTGTACCGCTAATCTTACGGTAAAAATATCTCCGTCTAATCTAGTATTAATAGGGCCGTCATAAATTATAGTTGGTGTAGTAGCAGAGTTGCTACTGTTTGTCCTAGAGGATTGTATTACTAAAAATGGTTTTTTAGCGGGTGAATAAATATCTTGCATTAGGTTTGTAGGTGTATCGTCTGCACTATCGTGTGCTACTATTTCTCCTGTAAATACACCTGCCAAGTTAGCCTTTTGTATAAAGTTACCTCTTGGGGTAAAGTTACCTACAAGTGTACCGGCATTTTTCAAATCGTATTGTGTAGCATCGTGTGTTTTCATATCACCTCTACCAAATGTAGCATCGTTATCTCCCGTTGGTACTATGTAAGATGCGTCACTATTGTGACCGTTAATAAACCTTTGATAGCCGGTTGAGTAATCAGATGTATCGTTGTTAAACTTATATCTGTTGGCTACATTCCCATCGGGATATTGTAATTGTGAGCGACCTTCCCATTCGTTTTTAGATAACCTAGTGTCATCAAATGTAAGCCACTCAAATATACCGTCGTTTTGTAGATATTGGTTTGTACTATCAGATATTTTGTTACTACTACCTAAAGCACTATCTTGATTTCTATCTTCCATAGAAAATCTAAATCTAGGGTTTAAAAATGCTTCTCCATTCATAGGATTTCCATAATGACTGTTAAGAACAGTGTAAGTAGTATCGGTGGGTTTATTTCTATCGTCAGGTATTGCTCTAGCACCATTGAAATCATCATAATAGCCCGCAAGCCACACTTGATATTTTTTGTCAACCGTTCTTACCATTCACTCACCTTGTACTTAAATTGTAATTTCTTAAGTTTCCTCTACTCTCTATCTCTTCTATAATTTGGTCTGCTACTTCCGGTACTGTCATTCCGTTAAAGTTATTATGCATGATTACTTCTGTGGATGTTATTAAAGTTTCTACCCCTTGTTGCTTTACTTGTCTTACAAGGTCGCCAGTTAATTTATCAGAAGAAAAGCCAAAGAATAACTCTTCTCTAGCGTTGTTAAAGTTGTATAGAGATTCGGTTGCCTCATCTAAACTAGTACCTATACCACCTGTTAAATCTTCTTCCCCGTAATTTTTTATATACTCAATGTAATCTTCTAAGGCTGCTATCATATCTTGTGATGTTTCAAATGTTTTTCCTTCTAAGAAAACCATTAACTCAGCGTTGTGGTCCACAAACTCTTCCATACCTTTTTCGGCCTTCTTTCTTTTGTTTATTAGACCACCGGAAATAAAATTATCAAAGAATCCTTCTCCGGCTATACCATCAAACACTTTACCCAAACCTAAACCACTAGCAGCCCAATTCACTACATCTTCTCCGGCTCTTTGAATATTATTCAAAGTATCTGCGACCCATAATCCCCCTCTAGCAAAGTCATCCATAGCACCTTTGCTGTTTCTAGTGACATTTGCTAAATCTTCTTGGTGCGCTAAATAAGTGTCATATTTTTCTGCTAAACCATCCATAGATACTGCTTCGACATTTCTCATATCTATTGTCTTTTGTAAAGAAGCAATTTCCACCCTGTACCCCTCTGCTAATTCCTTAGAAGTTTCATCGGTAGCATCTGCTATTTCTGCTAACTTTCTTTTCTTTTCATCTAAAAGATTAACTACGGCAGAAGTTTCCATAGTAAGATATTCCATTACTAATCCTGTGTCGGACATTGTATTATTCAAACTATCCATATTTTGTTCTAAGTCGGGTAATAACATATCCCAAACACCTAACTTTTCTAAAAGAACATCAGCAAGAATTATTACAGCACCTATACCTAATGTGGCTAATGCTACTTTTAAACCCCTAGCGGCCCATGTAGCCATTTTTAAACTTACCGCCAAACCATCTATTGATAAACTTACCGCATTAATTATAGGTATTTTAGTAAGCATTAAACCAATACTAGTAGCATTGGCAGCATTATTAGCCATAGTAGCCTGTAAACTTTTGTATGTTTGATACATCTGTATAGTCATAGCAGTAGTAGTAAGAGCAAGACCGGCTAACATTAATTTTTCGTTAGTTGCGAACATCATCATAACAGACCCGATAGCCCCTAAACTCATAGTGTATTTAAGATTGATTAAACTACCTTGTAATACAGCATTGCTTCTTACTTTTTGTGAGTGTGCGGCATTTAAGTCTATTGGAATACCTGCTTTTAATTTTGCTTGATTTGCTTCAATAGTCGCATTATTAATAGTTAGTTGTTCTGTATTCTCTCTCAATCGCCTAGTACGTTGTGCTTTACTAGCCTTGCTTGCATTGTCATCTGCTAAAACCTGTTTATGAATTACAATACTTTCTTTTAATTTATTATTATGTTCTTCAAGTTTTAATGTGCTATTTTTAATTTCATTTGCTTGCTGTTTAGTAATTGCTTTGTGCTTCTTTTTTTCATTAGCATCAACAATAGTATCACCGCTAAATGCTCTCATAACTATGTGTTGTGTTTGTAAAGCAATCTGTAAGTTTTTTAATGCTAATACTGATTGAAATACCGGACCGGCAAAATTACCCATAACTCGGCTCATCATTACCAGTTTACCTGTAATAAAACCTATTACATCGTTCTCAAATAGTTTAGACAATGTTTTCATAAATAAAGCCTGTTGATTATTAGCCGAAGTAAGACTCGGCAAAAGTGCATTACCTACTGCCGCACTATAATTTTTAATAGCCGCTTCGGATTGTTCATAAGCAAATATTTGCGATTCTAAACGTCTATTTATTTCATCCTGTGCAGACATTTGTTGAACCATAGCCTCTAACTCTAGTTCTTTTACCCTGTCTACGTTTTCCAAAAGTTTGATAAGACGAGTATAGTGTCTGTTTCCGGCAACATTCTGAGCCAATGCCTGTTGTTGCGCCCCATTCATACCATCGTATTTTTCTGCTAATTCTCCTAGCAAATCACTGAATGGCCTCATGTCTCCGCTAGTATCATAAACTGATATTCCTAATTGTTCAATAGCATCTCTAGCCCCATTTGTATTAGCACCTAACCTAGCGTATATCATACGCAAGGCTCTACCACCTTTACCTTGTTCTTCACCCGCTTCAATAAGAGTGGCTGACATAGCAGCCATAGCAGCAATGCTTTCATTTGTAAGGTGTGCCTGAGAAGCGAATTGATTCATAACGAAAGTAATTTGCTGCATAGTAGCAGCCGACCTGTTTTCAATTGTGTTAAGTTGGTCTAAGACAGCAATAGAATCTCTTCGTAGTGTGTTTACCTTTTCCTGTGCCGTCATATTATCTTCAAGCCCATCAGTCATAAACTGCGTCTGTTGTTGTAAGTTGATTAGTCTTTGCATAGCCGCTTCGGTATCCATACCGGAAATCATACCGAACATCATACCTATCTCAGTACCTACTTCGGTAGTACCACCACCAAGAACACCACTTAACTGTGCCATCCTAGCACCTGCTCTAAAGGCTTCATCGGCAGCGAACCCAAACCCTAGACCTATTCTTTCTAGTTCGGCAGTAACCTCTGCTAAATCTTCGCCATCACCTAAGAACTTGTCGAACTCAACACGTGCATTTTCTATCTCCTGTGCCAACGGAACAGTAGCATCTACAAGAGTATCAAACATCTGCGCTAATTCAGCACCGGCTTCTTGGATACCCATAAGGGCATCCATATATAGAGATTCCATAACGGTAGCAGATGCTTCTGTATCCTGAATCATTTTGTTGGCTTGAAACGTACCAACTACGTCGAAGAAAACTCTCGAACCACTTGCTCTGAGAACAAGCATGGTAACAGCCATGCAGATGAAAACAAATGGCGCTAAATATGGTAAAATAACTGTTTCTACTATCATTTATCTTCACCGCTACTCTTTGGGTCGTTTACTATTGGGACCCCGCTTTCTCTCAACATATCGAGTAGGTCATTGTTGTTGTTTAATAGTTTGCGTTGCTCACGCTTTTGATTGCGTCTAGCAACCATACCTTTAGCATCAGTTTTCTTAGCACTCTTAGTTGCTTCTGCTATCTTATCGTTGATTTCTGCTGCTACTAATAAATCTAGATTCATTAGGTGGCGACCACCTTCAACAGAATACTTGAGCCATAAATCAGACGGTAATGTTCCTTTGAAGGCCATACAAAGGCTCGGTGCGACCATCAGGAACTCTGAAAAGGTACTGCGCCCTCTTCGTCGTCTCCACGTACAAATTGTAATATACGGTTTAATTCATCAAATGTTAGCATATTAATATCTACCTTTTCATCTAATATGCAATTAGGTATCCATGCTTCCATCTGAGCATCTACACCTGCGCCCAATTCATCAACCATAGAAGCAAACTCTTCGTTTTGTTCTTCGGTCCATTTTTCAGGACTACCTGCGTGGCTCATTTTACGAAACGCTTTACCTTGTAGGGTTGTTATTTTAAGACGTTCCATACCGGATGCTTGTCTTACCCAAATCTTTGTTCCATCGTCTAACTCTATTTCTTTCTTCATTACTGGCATAATACTTTCACTCTCGCTATATGTAGGAGACTATAAGGCATTAATAAAGAGTTACTCTTCTTCTTCCTTTACGATTGCAGCCTTTTTAGGCGCAACTTTTTTAACAGGTTTTGTCAACAAAGGAAATCTTTTAGAGTAGCGTAAAGCCTCTCTTTCAGACATATCTTCCATTTGTTTAAGATACTTTTCCGGTATATCTCTTCCGTACATTTAAACACCTTAGTAATCAGTCCCATCTAGTAA
>Ga0208542_1000436_pt1 | contig 19185 bp, 15 predicted proteins | sample DEB08_DNA_3_FD_185495 | JGI IMG/M metagenome (GOLD analysis project Ga0208542, IMG submission 185495) | Aqueous microbial communities from the Delaware River and Bay under freshwater to marine salinity gradient to study organic matter... | ecosystem: Environmental > Aquatic > Marine > Coastal ... | reverse complement strand
ATTAGTAGAAATGACAGCATTCCATTCATCTGCTGACATTTTGTGTAAAAATCTATCTTTAGTTATTCCTGCGTTGTTGATGACAATATCGATTGATTGATTAAAATCTTTTTCAATTTTTGCAACAGCATCTTTGCAACTTTCAAAATATGCAACATCAAATTTGTAAGTTTTAATTCCTGTTTCTTTAGTGAACGCTTCTGCAGCTTCTGGTCTACCTATGTAAGTAGAAACTACTTCATGACCATCTTGTTTTAATCTTGCTGCAATTGCAGCTCCAATTCCTCTAGTACCTCCGGTAACTAATGCGAGTCTTTTCATAAGCGGTGCAATATATCTAAAATACATTAAACCTCAAGATCGATTTAATTCGGGGGAGAATAAGATATCGATCTTTGAGGTTTAAAAAATTAGCTTAGTTTTTTACTGAAGCAGACGCTGATTTCTTTTCAGATACAACGTTTTTGATTTCAGTCAAACCATCTAAAAATCTAGCATTTAAAATTTCAAATGCTTCTTTAGCAGTTTTTTCGTTGATTTTTGCCAATTCAGCTACGTTAGCTTGAGCTTCTACTATAGCAGATTTGATTAATTCAACTGATTTAACTACTGATTCTTGAGCGTTTCCTTTAGCGATTTCAGAAGTTGCATCTTTTGCACTTGAAATAGCGTTATTTAGGATTTCGATTTGTTTTTTTGAAAATGAACTAACACCTTCAAAAGTCGCTTTAGAAGCACTAGCAAAAGCTTCCATAGTTTTTTTCTGAGAGTTGATTAAAGCTTCAGAATTAATGTCTAAAGAAGGCATTTTAGCTGCTGATAAGATTTTTTGAAAATCAAAGATTTCAAAAAAGTTTGTGTTTGTATTGAACATAATTACTCCTGTTTTTTTAAGTTGAAACCTATATATGTTGCGTTGCAATATAATGCAATAGGTATTTTTAAATAAAATATTAAATTATTGATTTTAAACAATTATTTCTTATTGCATAGCAATATAATTATATTGCCATGCAATATTATATATTGCATAAGCCTAACATAAATTAGATATTTAAACTATGACCGATAAAGCAAAAAAAAACAAAATTGCAGTAAAAGCCAGTATAAAATCTGAGACCGAACATTCTCAAGCCATTGAAGACGCTGCTAAACAAAATTCTACAGCTCAAGAAAATCTGAAGCACAACGAAAAGGAAGAAATGAAAACTAACAATGAAACTAACAACAATACGGTTCCAAATTTTAACCAGTTAAATGAAATTTTAGAAAATAATATAAAAATTTACAATAACCTAATTGCTTCTAACTTATCTAATTTTAATAAAACACACTCTGAACATTCTAATCAAAATAATTTAAATGGAGAATTTAGTTTAGTAGATTTGCTAAAATCAATTAATCCAACCACAAGCAAAATTCTTGAAAGCTTGGAAAAATTTACAAATGAAATTGGAAAAAATCCATCTATATATTATGAAAATATTGGCAAATGGTTAACGCAAATAACCAAATTAAATTTTTATTTTGTATCTAGAATGTCTAATCAAAATGCCATCCCTGCAATTCAAGAAGACAGAACTGATAAAAGATTTTCGTCAAATGAATGGCAGGAAAATTTATTTTTTGATTTTATAAAACAGTTTTATTTAATCACATCTCAAATGTTAGATGGTTTAGTTGAGTCTGTTCAATTTCCTGATCCAAAACAAAAAGCATTAATGCAGTTTTATATTAAGCAATTAAACATGGCTATGTCTCCTAGCAATTTTGTCTTTACTAACCCAGATGTAATGATGGCTACTTTGAAAGAAAATGGAGAAAATTTAGTTAGAGGGTATAATAATTTTAGAGAAGATTATTTAAAACATCCAAATAAACTGTTTATATCGCAAACAAAATTTTCCGATTTCAAAGTTGGAGAAAATTTAGCGACAACTCCGGGAAAGGTTATATTTAAAAATGATGTGTTTGAATTAATTCATTATAAACCAGAAACAGATAAACAATTTGAAAAACCTTTACTAATTGTTCCTCCGTTTATTAATAAGTTTTATATTATGGATTTAAATGAAAAAAAATCGATGATGAAATATTTAGTAGAAAATAAAATGAACACTTTTTTAATTTCATGGAAAAATCCTGATATAAATAGTAAAAATTTTGGTTTTGAAGAATATATAGACAACGGTGTGATAAAAGCCATTGAAGTAGCTTGTCAACAAACAGGATCTAAAGAAATAAATTTAGCTTCTTACTGTGTTGGTGGAACGTTAGTAGCAATGGTGCTTGCATATGTTGAACAAAAACCTATCCCATATAAAATTAATTCATCGACATTTTTTGCAAGTTTAATTGATTTTTCTGAGCCAGGAGATTTAGGAATTTTCATTACCGATGAACAAATTAAGGCTATCGAAGAGCAGATGAATAAAGTTGGTTACTTTGACGGAAAAAATATGGCTGCCGCATTTAACTTTTTAAGACCTGGTGATCTGTACTGGAATTATGTAGTAAATAACTACTTATTAGGTAATCAGCCTGCAGCTTTTGATATGTTGTATTGGAATAGCGATTCCACAAGACTTCCAGCTAAATTGCACAGTGATTACTTAAGATCCATGTACTTGCATAACAAGGTAGTTAAAAAAGAATACAAGTTCAAAGATTTTTTCTTAGACTTAAGCAAAATTAAAACTCCCATGTTTCATGTGGCTACTACTGAAGATCATATCGCACCATGGAAGTCAGTTTTTTCTGGTTTAAAGAATTATAGCAACCAATGCAAGTTTATCTTGGCTAACTCTGGTCATATTGCAGGAATTATACAAGGAAAAGATGCAAAACCTGGAAAGCAATACTTTTTTAATAATGACAAAGTCAATGTGCAATCCCCAGCTAATGAATGGTTAAACTCTGCTGAAAAAAAAGATGGCTCATGGTGGCCGCAGTGGATCAATTGGCTCGAGCAATTTTCTGGTGATACCAAAAAAATTGCAGATATTAATTTAAATAAATTTTCTGAATTATATCCAGCGCCTGGAAAATATGTAGTAGAGCAATAATCATGCTAGCTATCAAAAAATACTCAAATAGAAGATTGTATAATACAGAGACTAGTTCTTATATTACCCAAGATGATATCGTTAATTTGATTAAGCAAAAAATTCCATTTCAAATTACTGATGTAGATACCAAAAAAGACATTACCTCATCTATATTAATGCAAATTCTTTTGGAAAAGCAAACTGCTGGGACTAATTTAATACCTGAAGAATTCTTAAAACAAATAATTATTTTCAATGAAAACAATCAATCTGCAGATATGTTTGGTTTTTTAAGCAATGTGCTAAATTTTGCAAACTCTAAAAATATTTTTACAGAAGGTTTTGGTGGTTTGATGAAATTTAACCCTTTCGATTTTCAAAAGTTTTTTGAATTTCCTTCTGGTCAAAATTTCTCAAACAACAAAGTTAAAGAAGAAACTAGAAAAGAAGCTAATATAGACACATCTGATATCAACTCTTTATCACAACGATTGCAAGAGCTTCAGTCTCAAATAGAAAAATTAAAGAAGGCTAATTAAATTTTAAAGGTTTTCCAAATTTTGGTTCGACTAATTGTTGCTTCCACATAGCAACTTGTCCATTAATGATGGTTCCAGCTGGTGTTGCTTTAACCTTCCACCCATCAAAAGGAGTCCATTTACAATTACTCGCAATCCAATCATTAGTAATGGTAAATTCTTTATTCATATTCATAATAGTTAAATCTGCAAAATATCCCTCTTTAATATAGCCTCTTTTTTTTATTCCAAATAGTTTACAAGGGTTCTCTGAAAGTAAACTAATCACTTTTTCTAATTTAATTTTACCTTCGTAAAAATGCTTAAGCATTAATAAAAATATGGTTTGAACTCCCGGCATGCCTGAAGGGCTTGCGGGATATATTTGTAATTTTTGTTCTTTTGTATGGGGAGCGTGATCTGAGCCAATGACATCCACCGTTCCATCTAATACGCCCTTCCAAATTCCATCCATATGCTCTTTTTCTCGAACAGGAGGGTTCATTTGCACAAATGTTCCCTGTTGTTCATAACAATCTGGAGCAAACAAGCTTAGATGATTAGGAGTTGTCTCAACACTTACAAAATCTTTATGATTTCTTAAAAAATCTATCTCGTCTTTAGTAGAAACGTGTAGCACATGTATTCTTTTTTTTAATTTTGATGCAAATTTTACAACTTTGATGGTTGAAGTCATGGCAGTTTCTACATTTCTCCAAACATAGTGTGTCTTCACGTCTCCTGTTACAATCTTATCTTTTCTTGCGTTCAACATGTCCTCATCTTCGGAATGAATAGAGACAATTCGTGGTGCATTTTTAATCACTTGCTCAATATATTTATCATCTTTCACCAATAAATTTCCTGTGGATGAACCGATAAACATTTTAATTCCGCAGCAACCCTCTAAATTTTTAGTCACTTCCAGCGATGAAGAATTATTTTCAGTAGCACCATAATAAAAAGCATAATTGCAATACATTCTATCTTTTGCTCTATCTAGCTTATCTTGAAAACGTTCAAGACTATCAGTGGGTGGAGATGTGTTTGGCATTTCAAAAACTGCTGTAACACCACCAAGCACTGCAGCTTTACTTCCGCTCTCTAATGTTTCTTTATTAGGATCGCCCGGTTCTCTAAAATGAACTTGCGTATCAATAATTCCCGGAAATACCGTTAATCCTTTTGCATCTAAAATTTGATCAGCTTTTTCTGTAATATTTTTAGATATTGTTTCAATAATATCGTCTTTTATACCAATATCAGAGGATATTAGATTACCATCTACATAACATTCAGCATTTTTGATAATTAAAGTATATTTATTTGTCATTATGAATAACAAGTTAATATACAAAATTAATTAAAATGAACAGTAATTTTGCCATTCCTTTAGAACATAAATCTATTATTTCAATAGCAGGAGCAGACACTAAAAATTTTTTACAAAATATTATTTCAAATGACATTGAGTTGGTTACAAAGGATCAAAGTATATATTCGTACTTGTTATCTCCTCAAGGAAAGTTCCTGTTTGATTTTATTATATGTCAAAAATCTTTAGATCATTACATCTTGCAATGCAATCATGATAGCGCTGATGATTTAATTGCTAAGCTTAAAATTTACAAACTAAGATCTAAAATTGAAATTGAAAAAAGAGATAATGAATACAGTTCGTTATTCTTTAACATCTCTCAGGAAATTATCGCATCGACATTTAATAAAAGAAAAGGAAGTGCAATTGCAAATTCTTATGGAATATTTCTGAATGACCCAAGACTTGAAGAGTTTGGAATTCATGGAATTATTTTTAAAAATAAAATTCAAGATTTAATAAAAAACTTAAACTTAGACTTATTAGGACCAAGTATTTTTGCCAATATTTGTCATAATGCTGGTCTGCCTGATCAAATTTCTCCTAATATATTATCAAATTTTTTTTGTTTAGAATTAAATGCAAAAGAGCTAAATGGGGTTAGTTTTAAAAAAGGATGCTTTGTCGGCCAAGAAAATACTGCTCGGATGAATTTAAGAAACAAAATTCGAAAAAGAGTACTACCTGTTCAATTATTAAACGGAACTATTAAAACAGGGGAAGATGTTTTTTATAAAGATCAACTTTTGGGAAATATAATTGCTACCAATCCTTATAACTTTGCATCCATTAAAATAGAAGACGATATAGATTTTTTTAACAAACCCCTAGCTCAAGCTACTTCTTCTATAAAAATTATCAAACCTTACTGGCTTCAAATATAATTTTTACAATTACAAATTTTTTTCTTCTAAAACTTTTTTAGCAACTCTAAAACATTCCATAGCTTGTGGCACGCCGCAATAAATTCCTATAACATGCAAGATAGCTCTAATTTGCTCTTTGCTAACTCCATTTCGTAAAGCACCTTTGCAATGGATCTCCCACTCATGCATTTTACCTAAAGCTGCAATCATCGTTAAATTCATCATAGATCTAGTTTTCATGTCAATACTTTCATCTCCCCATCCAAAACCCCAACACCACTCCGTCATTGCTTTTTGAAAAGGAAGGGTAAAGTCGTCTGCAGTGTTTAAAGCTTTGTCCACATATTCTGCTCCAAGCGTTTTTTTTCTTTTTTCTAATCCTTTTTTAAATAATTTTTCGTCCATGGTTTCCTTTCTTGGTTTATCTTTAAGCTTATAAATGAATATTAAACTCTCCTAGGAAACAAATCTAATTATTTGGTGCGGCCAGAGAGACTTGAACTCTCACAGGCTAGGCCCACACGGCCCTCAACCGTGCCTGTCTACCAATTCCAGCATGGCCGCAAATACTGATTTTTCTTATATTGATAAATACAAATGTGACAATAATATAGTAACAATTGTATGTATTCTGCTATTATTTGTTCTTATGATTAATCAATTAACTTTTAACGAGGAAGTTAAGGCCGGAACTTTGGGAATTTATAAAAAATTAAAAAACTCCATTCCAGATATTGAGTGGCCTCTGATTGCGCCTTACGTATACGAAATCAATAAACTTAAAAAAGAAACTAACAGCATAATCTTGGCTCACAATTATCAAACTCCTCAAATTTTTTATGGAGTTGCAGATATCGTGGGTGACTCTTTGGCTTTGGCTATAGAAGCAACAAAAGTAAAACAAGATAATATTATTATGTGCGGAGTTCACTTTATGGCGGAGACAGCAAAAATTATGTCGCCTCAAAAAAGAGTTTTTTTACCTAATTTAAAAGCGGGATGTTCTTTGGCAGATTCGATTACAGGAAAAGATGTAATTCAATTGAAAAAAAAATATCCTGGAATGCCGGTAGTTAGCTATGTCAACACTTCAGCGGATGTAAAAGCAGAAACTGACATATGCTGCACCTCTGCAAATGCTGTTAAGGTGGTTGAGTCTTTGAATGTTAAAAGAGTTATTTTTTTACCAGATGAATATCTAGCAAAATACGTAGCAAGCCAAACTAAAGTTGAAATTATTTCTTGGCACGGAAAATGCGAAGTGCATGAACAATTTAGCGAAAAAGATATTCGTGAATTAAGAAACAACTATCCAGAATTAACTGTGATTGCACATCCTGAGTGTCCTCCTGATGTAATCAAAGCATCTGATTTTACAGGCTCTACCTCGCATATGGTTCAATATGTTAAAAAGAATAAACCTAAAAATGTATTTTTAGTTACCGAATGCTCTATGAGCGACAATATTGAAATAGAAAATCCAACCACCAACTTTGTCAAACCATGCAATACTTGTCCTCACATGAAATCAATTACTCTTAAAAATATTTTAGATTGTTTAAAACATAAAAAAAATGAAATTTTAATTGATAGCACAACCATACAACGATCCAGAGGATCTATTGAAAAAATGATTGCTATTGGAAGACAAAATTAAAATACCTTGATATCTAATTTACAAACAATTATTAAAAATTCTTTACAAGAAGATATGCCCTATGGCGATATCACTACTCAACTAATAGTTTCGAAAAAGCAAAATGCAAAAGCTTGTATTGTATCTAAGGCTAAAGGGATTTTATGCGGAATTCATGTTGCTAAATTAGTTTTATCTCAAATAGATAAAAAATTAAAAATTTATACTAAATTGAAAGATGGAAGTAGGATTAAAAAAAATCAAATTATTCTAAAAATAGCAGGAAAAAAAAAATCTATTTTAAAAGCGGAAAGAACTGTTTTAAATTTTCTTGGATTAATGACTGGAATTGCCACTAAGACTCATCATCTAAGTTCTAAAATAAAAAAATTTAAAACCAAGGTTTGCTGCACTAGAAAAACCATTCCTAATTTACGAAATATACAAAAATACGCTGTAATTATTGGTGGTGGAGTTAATAATAGAATGAATTTAAGTGAAGAAATTTTTATTAAAGATAATCACTTAGCTGGTGAAGACATTTCTTCTTTAGTAAAGACCGTCATTAAAAAAAATAAATTTAAAAAAATAATCACTGTAGAAGTCGATAACCTAAAACAACTTAATCTAGTCAAAAAATTGAAAATTAACCGAGTTCTTTTTGACAATATGAAACCAAGTAATATTAAAAAAGCAATTAAACTATTACCAAAGAATATTCAAACAGAAGCATCAGGTAATATTAATGAACAAAATATTACACAATATGCAAAATCAGGAGTGCACAGAATTTCTATGGGTGCTCTTACTCACACCATTTCCAATTTTGATTTTTCCCTAGAACTAAATAATAATTAATTAACTTTATTAGATTTTATCTTAGCTTGCGCAGCTGACAATCTTGCAATAGGGACTCTGTAGGGAGAACAAGATACATAGTTCAAACCTGTTTTGTGGCAAAAATCAATAGAATCTGGATCTCCTCCATGTTCACCACAAATTCCTAATTTTATTTTAGAATTTTGTTTTTTTCCGTTTTCGCAAGCCATTCTAATCAATTGTCCTACACCATCAATGTCAATGCTAATGAATGGATCTATTTTAAAAACATTGCTATTTACATAATCATCCAAAAATTTTCCAGAATCGTCTCTGCTTATTCCCAAAGTTGTTTGAGTTAAATCATTAGTTCCAAAACTAAAAAAATCTGCATGCTTAGAAATTTCAAAAGCATTTAAAGCTGCCCTTGGTAACTCGATCATAGTGCCAACCAAATAATCAATTTTCATAGAATGTTTTTTTTGTACTTGTTGTGCAATTTTATCTACCAAAGATCTCAAAATTTCCAATTCTTTAGCTGTAGAGACTAATGGGATCATAATTTCTGGAATAACCGATTGTACTTTTGCTTTGCGGCACTCTACTAATGCCTCAAATATTGCTTCGCACTGCATTTCATAAATTTCGGGATAAGAAATGGCTAATCTACACCCTCGGTGTCCCAGCATAGGATTTTCCTCGTGCAAATCATTAATTCGATTATTTATTTCTTGCTCTGAAATATTTAAAATTTTAGCAACTGATCTTATTTCTTTTTCACTTTTTGGTAAAAATTCATGAAGAGGCGGATCTAATAATCGCACAGTAACTGGCAAGCCTTTCATAGTTTTAAATATCTCTACAAAATCCTTTTTCTGGAAAGGTAGAATATTACTAAGTGCTTTACTTCTATCTTCAATATTTTTAGATAAAATCATCTGACGTACGTAAAGAATTCTTTCTTCATCAAAAAACATATGTTCTGTTCTGCATAGCCCTATTCCTTCGGCGCCAAAATCTCTTGCAACTTTAGTATCCAAAGGTGTCTCGGCATTAGTTCTAATTTTCAGAGTCCTAGTTTTGTCGGCCCACGCCATAATTGTAGAAAAATCTCCCGAAATATCAGGCTTAATAGTCATAACTTCTCCTACCATCACCTCACCTGTTGAGCCGTCAATAGTAATAGTATCTCCCTCTTTAATTTCTCTTTCATTCACTCTAAAGACTTTGTTTTTATAATCGATTTGGATAGTTCCTGCTCCAGATACACAAGGTCTTCCCATGCCTCTAGCAACTACTGCCGCATGACTAGTCATTCCACCTCTACAAGTTAAAATTCCCTCAGCAGCATTCATTCCATGAATATCTTCCGGTGAAGTTTCTTGTCTTACCAATATGGACTTTTGTCCTTGAGATTTTAATTGTTCAGCATCATCTGCTGAAAAAGTAACCTTTCCTGTTGCGGCTCCTGGTGAAGCGGGCAATCCTCTTGCAATGATGTCTTTGCTTGCTTTTGGATCTAATGTAGGATGCAATAATGTATCTAGCATTTTAGGATCTATTCGTAACAAAGCTTCATCTTTATTAATCAACTTCTCTTTCACCATATCCACTGCAATTTTGATGCTAGCTTTTGCAGTTCTTTTGCCCGATCTAGTTTGAAGCATCCATAATTTTTTATTTTCAACAGTAAATTCTATATCTTGCATATCGCGGTAATGCTTTTCTAATTTTTTATAGATCGCAACCAATTCTTTAAACACTTTTGGCATAGCCTCTTCCATGGATAGATCTTTTGATCCAGATTCCAATCTTGCTTTCTTGGTAATATTTTGTGGAGTTCTAATTCCTGCAACCACATCTTCTCCTTGCGCATTAATTAAATATTCTCCATAAAAACTATTTTCTCCTGTGGAAGGGTTTCTGGTAAATGCCACTCCTGTTGCACAGTCTTCTCCCATATTGCCAAATACCATCGATTGAATATTGACTGCTGTTCCCCATTCTTCAGGAATATTATTTAATTTTCTATAAGTTTTTGCCCTTTGATTTTTCCAAGATTGAAATACTGCTCCAATAGCTCCCCATAACTGAGCGTTCACATCTTGTGGAAAGTCTTTGCCGGTTTCTTTTTTAATTTGTTCACGAAAAGATGAAATAATTGATTTCCAGTCTTCTGCTTCCATTTCGGTGTCTAAAACAACACCTTTGGTAAGTTTGTAGTTTTCAATTAAATCTTCAAAGTTATGATGGTCTACATCTAAGACCACATTAGAATACATTTGAATAAATCTTCGATAGCTATCATAAGCAAAAGTTTCATTCCTAGTTTTCTTTGCTAGTCCTACTACTGTTTTGTCATTAAGACCTAAATTCAAAACCGTATCCATCATGCCTGGCATAGATACCCTTGCTCCAGAGCGAACTGAAACCAGCAATGGATTAGAGGGATCACCAAAAGTTTTTTTAATTTTTTGCTCCACTTTTTTGATTGCATCATTCACCTGATTTTTAAGTGTAGATGGGTAGTTTTGATTAAGTTTGTAAAATTCGTTGCAAGCTTCTGTAGTAATAGTAAATCCTGGAGGCACTGGTAGATTTATTCTTATCATTTCTGATAAATTTGCACCTTTTCCGCCTAATAAGTTTTTTAACGATTGCTTATCTAATTTAGGAGTATCTTCAAAATTATAGACCCACTTACCTTTATTTTGAATTTTAGGTTTGGCTATAGATTTTTTTTTCTTAGTTTTTGTAACCATTAAGCTCCCTCTAATTTAGAAAAATCTGTGAAATTATCGAAGGTTTTACACATCAAAAATAATAATTCTAGTCTATTTTTTTTAATATCTGCATTATCATCATTAACCTTCACTTCTTCAAAAAATTGATCTGTTAAATTTTTCACCTCGGACAACATTTTTATAGATTTTTGAGAATCACGTAGTCGACTAGGGGTTGTAAAATATTCTCTTATTTCATTTATCTTCGTTAATAATAAATTTTCAATTTCCTCTTTAAATAAAACTGGATCTGGAGTTCCAAACACATGTTCTTTTACTAAATGTTCATTTTGTTCCAAAATATTTTTAGATCTTTTATAAGCAGCAATGGCATTCGTGCCATCTGGTAATTTCATATATTTAGATAAAGTGACAATTTTAGTATGCAAATGATAAAAATCATCACTACGATTATTTGATAAAACCGAGTCAACAATATCTAAACGCTTTTCTTTATCTTTTAGTAAATTTTTAAACCTATCATTAAAGAAATCTATTAAGTCTTCTGCTAATTTCTCATTAATCATTTTTATATTTTTGGATAAATACAAATTTTTTGCATTGTTAATTAATTCTTTTAAAGAAATAGAAATTTTATTTTCTATAATAATTCGTATCATTCCAAGAACAGCACGACGTAAAGCAAAAGGATCTTTAGAACTAGTAGGTTTTAAATTAATTCCAAAAAAACCTATAAGCGTATCTAACTTATCTGCAAGTGCTACTGAGATTGCAATTTTATCTTTTGGCACTTTATCAGTAGGTCCAACGGGAAGATAATGATCAGAAATGGCACTGGCAATTTCTGGACTAAAGCCTTGCGCCATAGCAAAATATTTACCAATCACTCCTTGTAATTCGGGATACTCTCCTACTAAATCTGAAACTAAATCTGCTTTGCAAATTGATCCTGCAATTTCTGTATCTTCTTTATTTGCACCAATAATATCAGCAATCAAAGAAGCAAGCTGTCTTACTCGTTGTGTTTTGTCATACAAACTTCCTAGATCTTTATAAAAAGTAATTCCATGAAGTTTCGATACGTTTTTAACTAAATTTTGTTTTTTATTTTTATCCCAAAAAAACTTTGCATCAGATAAACGAGCTTGCAACACTCGTTCATTACCTGCAACAATTAAATTTTTTTCATCTGTATTATTAGAAATCGTAATAAAACTATTGGTAATTTTTCCAGTTTCTAAAGATTTCATTGGGAAATATCGCTGATGTTGCATCATGGTTAAATTTAATAACTCCTGTGGTAATTCTAAGAAATCCTTGGAAAATTGACCTTTTAAAGCAGTGGGATAATCCACTAAATTAGTAACTTCCTCTACTAATTTTGGACTAGGATTGTCTTCGCATTTACTTCTTTTAAATACAGCGCTTAATGATTTTAAAACCATCTGCTGTCTAATTTCCTGATCGAGAATAATTTTTTTATCTTTAATTAGAGAAAAGTATTGAGCAATATCTTTAATCACAAATGATTTTTCATCAGAAGGACCGCCTGTATAAACTTTATTAGAAGACTTTAGGTGAAAAAAATCAAAACTGACAACATGTTTATCCAATAAACATAATATAGATTTTAAAGGTCTTCCCCATGTTAAAGCATGATTAGACCAGCGCATCGATTTTTTCCAATTAAGTCCTTTAAGCAATTCTGGAACTTGGCTTTGCAATAAATGCTGCAACTGGATTTCTTGTTTTTTAGTTTTGGCAAAATAAAAATTTCCTTTATCAATTTCTTTCTCAAAAATATCTTCTTTGGATAGTTGATTGGATTTTAAAAATCCTTCTAAAGCTTGTTCGGGAACTCCTACTTTTGGTCCTTTAATTTCTTTTGCTTCCACCTTAAGACTGGAGGGTAACCCAACAATATAAATACATAACCTGGTAGGTGTTGATAACGATTTAATAGACTTATATTTAATATTTTGATCTTCTAATTTTTTGACAAATAGTGCCTGAAGATTGTTTCTAGCATCAATTTGCAAACCATGCGGTATTTCCTCTGAATACAGCTCTAAAAGAAAATCTGACATTTATTTTTTTTGACTATCTAACCAAGCTTGACCACAACCTTTAGCTAAATTTCTTATTCTAGTAATATAACCTGCTCGTTCAGATACCGAAATAACACCTCTAGCATCAAGTAGATTAAAAGTATGACTTGCTTTCAAACATTGGTCATAAGCTGGCAAACAAAGTTTTTTTTCTAAAAGTGCGTTACACTCTTCTTCTGCAAACTTAAATATTTGAAGAAGTTTTTCTGTATTCGCATGTTCAAAGTTATAAGCAGAAAATTCTTGTTCCGATTGCTTATAAATAGCTTCATACTTAATACCTTCTTTATTCCACTCGATATCAAAGACACTATTCTTTCCTTGAATGAACATGGCTAGCCGTTCTAAGCCATAAGTAATTTCCGCTGACACTGGTTTGCATTCAAATCCTGCCATTTGTTGAAAATAGGTAAATTGGGTGATTTCCATTCCATCACACCAGACTTCCCACCCTAAACCAGCCGCACCAAGCGTTGGACTCTCCCAATCATCCTCAACAAAACGAATGTCGTGATCTTTGTAGTTAATTCCAATCGAGCCTAGACTTTTTAAATAAAGTTTCTGCACGTCTTCTGGGGATGGTTTAATAATAACTTGATACTGATAATAATGCTGTAAACGATTAGGATTTTCGCCATATCTTCCGTCTGTAGGTCTTCGCGATGGCTGAACATAAGCAGCTTTCCAAGGATCAGGTCCCAAAGAACGTAATGTGGTAGCTGGATTAAATGTTCCTGCACCCATCTCAGAATCGTAAGGTTGCAATATTACACAGCCTTGATCTGACCAAAATTTTTGTAATTTAAAAATAATTTCTTGGAAGCTTAAAAAATCAGGTTGTTTTTTTTTAGTTTTAACCACAACCGGTTTACTTTTTGTTTTTTTGGCAACCATTTATAATCCAAATTTATTCCAGATTGATCTGGTCTCAAGCTCTGTTACTGTAGAAGAGACCGCATCTGCCATACTAGAGGATAATTTTTTTTTCAGCCAGCCTTCTTGTTTTTCAAAATTTTTAATCTTCACTTCTGTTCCAAATTGATCTTCTAATACTTGAAATACATTTCCAATCCCATCCACTAATCCTAATTCCTTGGCCTTATTACCTGCCCAAAACTCTCCATTAAACAAAGCGTCATCAGAAATTGATGAAATTTTTTCTTTTCTACTCGATTTCACTAATTGAATAAATTCTTTATGCAAATCTTCTTGAATTGCTTTTAATTTTTGAATGTCTTCTGGTTTTTCTTCCATAAAAGGATCTAAAATACTTTTGCTCTTACCTGCAGTGTGCACTCTTCTCTCCACACCTGCTTTTTTTATTAAATCTTGAAATCCAAATCCAGAATAAATCACTCCAATAGAGCCAACGATGGAACTTGCATTAGCATAAATTTCATCTCCGGCACAAGCAAGCATGTAACCTCCCGATGCGGCCACATCTTCTGCAAAAGTAATTACTTTTACTTTTTTTTCGTCAGCTAATTTTCTAATTAAAGAATACAACAGATGAGATTGGACAGGGGATCCCCCTGGTGAATTAATAGAAATCGCCACTGCTTTAATTTTTTTTAAAGAAAATGCTTTTTTAATAATTTCATGATGTGAGGCGTAGCTTAAGCCTTGTTGAAATCTCCCGACATTTCCAATTACACCGCTTAAACGTAGGTGAGCCACTACTGGTTTGTTTTTAAAAAAGAACATATTTGGTTTAAGCCTTTTAAATCTTAAGAAATTTAGAGTAAAGAATTATAGCATGATTCAATTGCTTTTGGTGCGTCATTAGATAAGTAACGGGAAGAATTGAAATAAGTTAGATTAAATTTATGCCAAGTAATGTTGTACCATTAAAGAAAATAGAGGCTTCTAATCCTTATGAAGAGATTAGATCCACTTATCAATCAGAAATTGAAAAAGTAGACGAATTTACTAAAGAAAAACTTTCAAGCCATATTGAATTAGTAGGCGAAATGTCGTCTTATTTAATGCAATCTGGAGGAAAAAGACTTCGCCCTCTTCTCACCATCGCATCATCGGGATTATTTAATTACCAAGGTGATCGACACATTAAATTAGCAGCATGCGTTGAGCTTATTCATAACGCAACGCTTTTACATGATGATGTAATTGATAAATCAGATTTTAGAAGAGGAAAAAAAACTAATAATAATATTTGGGGAAATAAAAATTCCATCTTAACTGGAGACTATTTGTTAAGTAGATGTTTTGAAATCATGGTAGAGGATGGTTCCTTAGAAGTTCTGCAATTATTATCTTCGGTTTCTTCTGAAATTGCTCAAGGAGAAATTTTACAATTACAACATGAACAAGAAGTAGAAACGTTAGAGACAACTTATTTAGAAATCATTAATGCAAAAACTTCTTCTCTTTTTGCAGCTGCCATGCGTGTAGGTGGATGTATTAATAATAAAACCAAAAACGAAAAAGACGCTCTAACCTCTTATGGCTTAAACTTAGGTACTGCTTTTCAAATTACGGATGATATTTTGGATTATCATTCGGATCATTCAACTTTTGGAAAAAAGATTGGTAATGATTTTTATGAAGGTAAAGTAACTTTGCCTCTTATTATGCTCTATCAAAAATCTAACATGCAAGAACGAAGCAAGATTAAAACTATGTTATCACAAACGGAGAGAAATAAAGAAGAGCTAGAAACTGTTCTTCACTTAATGAATAAATATCAAATTATTTCTACTTGTAAAAAAAGGGCTGAACATTTTTCTTCTGTGGCAGCTGACTCTTTATCTATTTTTCCAGAAACTAAAGAAAGAAGAAAACTACAAGAACTTGCTTTATATATTGTAGATAGAATTAATTAAGTTTCCAAATCGTAATATTTAATACTAAAGCAAAAGAGCTCCATAACAAATACGGTATCATGAGATAAAAAGATAATTTGCTAATGTGAAAATATATTCTCATTAACCACAAAATGAAAATAATAATAAGCACAATAATACTAGCTGCAAAACCTATTTGGTGAAAACCAAAAAATACAAAACTCCAACTTGCTCCAATAAGTAAATGTACATAATAAATAATTAAAATATTTTTAGCTAAAGAATGATTATGACTTTTTACTATTCTCCAAGCATTCCAAACCGCAACCGACATCAAAGCATATAAAGTAGTCCACACAGGTCCAAAGATCCAATTAGGAGGACTAAAACTAGGTCTTGCAATATTAGCGTACCAAGTTCCAACTGACTTACCTGTAATTATACCTGCTGGAATGGAAATGAGATAAGTTAGGATTAAAGTAAGAATTAAAATTTTATATTTGTTCCAAAAACTCATACAAGATTGGTATTTCGTACTAAAAAAAGAGCAATACCAGCAATAAAATGCCCGTAGTAAGTAAGATTTACGAAAATTCTTAATATAAATTTATGATCGTCTTTAATTTTTAAATAATCACAAAGAACATTTCCAGGATTATACAACAACTCCCATTTCATCATTTAGGCAGCTTCTTCTCTGTAAGAATCTATTGAAGGACAGGAGCAAACTAAATTTCGGTCTCCATAAACATTATCAACTCTTCCTACGGGTGCCCAAAACTTATTGTCTTTTAAGAAAGATAAAGGAAACGCAGCTTGTTCTCTGGTGTACTTATGCTCCCAAGCATCATTCGCTAATTCCAAATAAGTATGCGGTGCGTTTTTAAGAGGATTGTCTTGTGCATCAAATATTTTATTCTGCACCATAGTAATTTCTTTTTTAATATTAATTAACGAGTCACAGAAACGATCAATCTCTCTTAAGCTTTCACTTTCAGTTGGCTCTACCATCAATGTACCAGGAACTGGCCAAGACATTGTAGGTGCATGAAAACCATAATCAATTAATCGTTTGGCAATATCTTCCTCACTCACGCCACTTTCTGCTTTAATTGCTCTAAGATCAATAATACATTCATGTGCCACTAATCCCTTTTTACCTTTGTATAAAGTTTTAAAATGTCCTTCTAATTTTTTAGAAATATAATTTGCATTAAGAATGGCAACTTCTGTTGCTTGCCTCAAACCTTTCGATCCCATCATTCTAATATACATCCATGAGATTGGTAAAATGCTAGCACTTCCCCAAGGAGCTGCAGATACAGCGCCCATTCCCGTAGAAGGTCCTGAATTTTCTTTCACCACTACATGATTTGGTAAAAAAGGTTCTAAATGTTTATTCACGCCAATAGGTCCCATTCCTGGTCCTCCACCGCCATGTGGAATACAAAATGTTTTATGTAAATTCATATGACAAACATCTGGTCCAAATTTTCCAGGCTTTGCAATTCCTACTAACGCATTTAAATTCGCACCATCCATATACACTTGTCCACCATGTTGATGAATGATGTCACAAATATCTCTTATTCCTTCTTCAAATACACCGTGTGTGGAAGGGTAAGTTACCATTAGTGCTGCAAGATTTTTGGAATGTAACTCAGCTTTTGCTTTTAAATCTTGTACATCTACGTTTCCATCTGCATCACAGTTCACAACAACTACTTTCATTCCAGCCATTTGTGCACTTGCAGGATTAGTTCCATGTGCTGAACTTGGAATAAGACAAATATTTCTATCTTTATCCCCGTTATGAATATGAAATTTTCTAATCACCATTAAACCTGCGTACTCACCTTGCGCACCCGCATTAGGTTGAAGTGAAATTCCAGAAAATCCTGTGATCTCGGATAGCATTTGTTTTAAATCATTAAATAAAGTTTGGTATCCTTGGCTTTGCTCAACAGGTACAAACGGATGCAATGCTCCAAATTCAGGCCAAGTCACTGGTATCATTTCAGCAACCGCATTAAGCTTCATGGTGCAAGATCCCAGTGCAATCATCGTTCTATTAAGCGCGATATCCTTATCTTCTAGACGTTTTAGGTATCTCAGCATTTCAGTTTCAGAATGATAAGTATTAAACACCGGATGCTTCAAATACTCTGAAGTTCTTTCTAACTCTTTAGGAATACTTCCTAATGCACCTTCAGAATGAGCATCCACTGAAAATATTTTAGATAAAAGAGCAACATCTTCCAAATCTTTGGTCTCATCAAACGCTACAGAAATCTGTTCATTATTAACTTGTCTTACATTGACACCGTGGTCTTTTGCAGATTTTATAACTTTAGAAGTATCAGCTCCAGTTATGACACAAACTGTGTCAAAGAAATTTTGAGAAACTAATTTGTATTTTTTAGATACATTCTGAGCAAAAATAGTGGCAAGTGAATTAGTTCTCTCAGCAATATGTTTAAGACCTTTTGGTCCATGATAAATTGCAAATGCTGCAGCCATAATAGATAGTAAGGCTTGAGCGGTACAAATATTACTTGTAGCTTTTTCACGTCTAATATGTTGCTCTCTCGTTTGAAGAGCCATTCGTAGTGCTTGATTATTTTTTCTATCAACAGAAACACCAATAATTCTTCCTGGCATCGCACGTTTATATTCATCTTTCGTTGCAAAAAAAGCAGCGTGAGGTCCACCGTACCCCATAGGAACACCAAAACGTTGTGAGTTTCCTACGACAATATCCGCATTCATCTCACCTGGTGCTTTTAGTAAGGTAAGAGATAATAAATCAGCAACAACAATTGCTTTTCCTTTTTTACTTTGAATAGTTTTAATGTGCGTCTCAATATTTTCTATAACTCCATATGTGTCTGGATAAGATAAAATTCCACATAGAAGATTTTCACTTAAAGATGATAGTGCACTTATAGGTCCAACTATTACATGAAGACCAAAAGGTTCTGCTCTCGTTTTGACTACATCAATAGTTTGAGGATGGCAAGTCTCAGATATGAATATAGTATTAGATTGTTCTTTAGAAACTCTTTGGCATAACGCAACAGCTTCTGCTGCTGCTGTTCCTTCATCAAGAAGAGAAGCATTCGCAATATCCATTTTAGTTAAATCGATAATCATTTGCTGGAAGTTTAATAACATCTCTAATCTTCCTTGAGCGACTTCTGGTTGATAGGGAGTATAAGCTGTATACCAACCTGGATTTTCTAATATATTTCTTAAAATAACATTA
>Ga0208542_1000435_pt1 | contig 19192 bp, 25 predicted proteins | sample DEB08_DNA_3_FD_185495 | JGI IMG/M metagenome (GOLD analysis project Ga0208542, IMG submission 185495) | Aqueous microbial communities from the Delaware River and Bay under freshwater to marine salinity gradient to study organic matter... | ecosystem: Environmental > Aquatic > Marine > Coastal ... | reverse complement strand
TCATTTCCTTATTCTCCATTATTAGGTGAGATAAACCCGGCCAACAACACCGGGTGACGTTCATAACGTCGGTCAACCAAGTCGACTTCACCAGGATCGCGCCAGGGGTGGGTCTCCAGAGGGGTGCCTAGGAACCGCCACCCCGTGTTCATCGTTCCCTTAAAATCATCAGAGAACGACAAAATCTGTAGCACACCTGGTGCCAACTCGAGACGCTTTGGCGGCTCGCCGTTTTCTTCAATGTAACAGCGGACAGCCGCCGTTACCGTTTCGATTACAAATTCAGTGTGGCTCATCATTACACCTCCTCGTCGGCTATCCATACTCCGACGAAGCCTGCGCCTTCGTCGGGGCTGATGCATTGATCAATCCAGCTAACAACTAAGTCATAGTTGTTAGCCGTTGTTACAGGAGAAACTATTTCTCCTGCAGAATTTACAACAGCGAAATATCCGCTGTTGTAAAAAGGTCTATTTAATAAATCTAGTGTTTCCATTTTTTTCTCCTGTAATTAGTATTTACTACAGAACGAATTTTGCTCTTGCTAAAAACAGAAGTCAACAACTTTTTCACGCATTTATCGAAATAATTCCGTTGTTGTTGATTACATTACCTTTTTTTATTAGGTTCTCGATAGCGCGTTTAATGTTATAACCACGCAACTGGTATACGCGCTTCACTTCCTCGGTTAAATAATTCTCATCCGGCCATACTTCCATCGACTCGTAAATCGACTGTATCACGTCGAATACAACCGTTTCCGTCGCGCCGAGCGTGATGCCTTTTTCGCCCTTCTTGATCAGCAAATCGACGTACTCAACCACACAACTCGTACGATCCTCCCCGTATTCGTTTTTACCGAACGCCACTTCCCGCAGCCGAAAGCCGACGTTGACATCTTCCTCCGAGCCGCCGTCCTTCATTTTCGTGACCGACAACATACGACGGTCGTCGTCCTTGAGCACCTCGATCTCAACGTCGCAAGCGCCCTTTAACGACGAGTGCCCCCGCGCCCCGATACCCGACTTCGGGCTGTGGTGTATCAGCATCACCGAAGCGCCCGTGCCCTCAACAATTGATTTACAGTGCGATACCACGACGCCCACATCTTTACCGGAGTTCTCGTCCCCTGTCATGCACGCCGCGTAGGTATCGAACACAATCAGTACATACTCACCGGCGGCGCGTACCGACGCGATGAAATCCCGAACGGCTTTTTTCGACATCAGATCAACAGCACTCTTAAGGATACTGATGTTGAGTGCGGTGAGTCCATGCTCCTGGCAGTAAGCGCGAAGCCTCCCACGAAATCCTACCGCCCCCTCGGCACACACGTAGAGCACCTTCCCCTTCTTTGTACGCCTGCCGCTCCACTCGACCCCCCGCGATATAGAGCCGATCAGATCGAGCACGATGAATGTTTTGCCGGTACTCGGCGCACCGTAGAGCATCGATACCGCACCTTTCGGCAAGACCCCAACGCAGAGCCAATCAATAAAAATCTCCTCTTGAGCAAACGGGTATGCGTCCTCGATCAGGTACCGCGAACTATCCCCCTCCGGCATGAGCGCCGCATGATCGCCGTATGATGCCGCATGTTCGATGCCAGAGATATCTTCGAAATCATCCGCCGGGGTGATGCCGAGCTGCTCCGCGTACTGATCAAAAGTGCGATCCGCACAGTGGGCATGTAGGCATTTGATCGCTGCACGCGCATATCCACCGGTATGAGCGGGCCAGTATGTAGTCGCGGACTCAGCCGACTCGGTAGTATGTTCGTGCGAAAACGGGCAAATGATGTGTACGCGCCCATCAGACTCCGTCGAGAGCACCATATTGCTCTCGCTCAGGGCTCTAAGCACCGGCTCTTCGGCATCAATCAGGATCGGCGTTGATTTTTTCTTTGCCGTTTTCGCCTTAGCAATCCCGAATTCAGTTTCCAAGAATTGAAATATTTTATCGAACGTCTCCTGCGAGATCGTCGGGATGCCGTCCTCGAGGCGATCCCACTCGTACCTGACCCCTGAGGTGTGGTGCCCTGCGGCGATAAACTGCTGCCGATCCCCGAGAAACTCGATGATCCCGTGCTCGCACGGAATCACGCGCTTCAAAAATTCTTCGGTTTTATTCTCGAGCTGGAATGTCAATAAAATTTTCGACGAGTTGCTGCGAAACCGGCGGGGTAGTATCACGCCCTCCTCTTTGAGCGTTATCGCGTCTACGTGCCCGAGCATACGATCCACGTCCGCCTGCACGACGATGTCAAAATCCATACCCAGCGCGTTGCGCGCGATTAGTGAGATACCGTAGTCGGGGTTCCGCGCCCACTCGAGAAGCTGCTGCTCGGTTGCGTGATGTGACGTCCAGTCGGGGATGCCGACCGCGTACCCTTGCCGGTTGTACATGCTCGGCGTTTTGCCGAGCGATTTCATCTTAGAATTCGGCGAAATAGGTGCGTCCGGATTCGATACCACCGGCAGCAGATCTTCGCCCAATCCTAAGATCAGGTCGAAGAGCGTCCATTCATCCGGGGTTGCGCCCCAGTTTTTCCTGTGACTCATACTACTCTCCCGCGTTATTTTTAGTTATCGAGATCCAAATCGTACAGCGTTAGCAGCGGCAGCGCACAACGCTCTGGTGTTGCTTCGCAGCCTTCACGTAATACTCTTGCATTACGCACAGTGTTTGCCGCCTCGACAATTTTCAAAGCGAGCGTCAGCCGTGGATTCTTGCGATGCCTACCAGCTAATTGATATAGGTAGTTCGTCGACGTATCCGCCGCTAGTGCAACCTGACTGCGTTCCAGATCTGTGGCCACTTTCAGCCACTCTGCTAATTTAGTTCGTGCTTTAAATTTCATATTGCCCTCCGTTTAGTGCGAGAAGTATACATCAATTTATTTCGCAAAAGGTATTAAAAATTTATTGACAGCGAAAAAACACAGGAGTACTATGCTCGTAAATCGCAGCCACCATGAGTCGTCAAGCGCAGGTGAGCGATATTAGTTCTAGGTCTCCGGTTGACTATAACTACCGGCGTTAGGGTAGAGCCGTGACGTGACGACGGCCCCGCATATACTCTAAGCGGGTGCGAGCCCCGGCATACAGGGGTGTGAATAATTTTTAGAGGAGCTTAAAGATGGACGAAAGATATAAAAATTATCGTAAAAAAGTAGTTCAGCCAATGAGACCTTACATACCGGGTGAGGATTTAACTGGCATATCTGTGAATAAAGAAGATACTCCAGAGCTTGGCGGGATGATAGCAATTAATCCCAATAATCCAGAAGATAAATGGTATGTTGGGAAGGATTTTTTTGAAAAGAATTACGAGTTGGCTGAGTTTATGATTAGTGAATTTATGTCGGGATGAGTGCCTATGACTTGTTAGTTGTATCAAGCTGGCGTACGAAGGAATAGAGTTCTCGCCGATTAACGTGAAGAAATTTCACGGGCGCACCGTAAGGGAACCCAGTCGCTCTGGGCATCTTGTACAACTAACACCTAACCTGCCCGGGTAAGTGGCAGGGTAAATAATGGAGTTAAATATGAAAGTGATATTAAGTTTTTCCGAATTGCTGCGATTAGCAAAAGCAGAAGCAGATGCTAGAAAATATGGAACGCAAGAAGATATTGTTGCAGCAGCTAAAGCACATGAATCATACAAAGATTTTCTGCGTAAAGAGAATACGGTTATGAATTTAGGGCTTAGGTTAGGTGATTTGTAGTGTTGCCGAAAGGCAAAGCCGGGACGCCGAGAAGAACAATTACCGCAACGGTAGTAGGCGCACCCTCCCGGCATACAGGGGCATGAATAATTTTTAGAGGAGTAAGAGAAATGAGATCAGTTACTATACCAAACAGAGACAACAGAGGCTATACCCTGGTAAATCGGAAGCACATCGTAAAGGTAGAGGTGTGCCACGACGAGGGACAAGCCCGCGCATACGGAAGCCCAATCCCTTCCCTACTACACGTGGGTATATACCTATCGACAGGGGAAACGGTATGGACTACGAGGACGGTATACGATAGGGAGTTTACGAGATGAGAATTTTCGGGTTCGAAATTAGTAGATCACGTCCGATCCCTGCGGTCGACGAGATGGTTCTACACCAGCCGGGTTACGAGGCGATCCGCCTCGTTGATCTTAACGCTGACGAGTTGAGAGTTAGACTCGCGCAGGTGATACAATTAGCAGCAAGGGGGCAGGGGTATTATTCGCCCCCGCACCACAAGTACCACAGACTTTATATTACTAACACAAGGAGTCAGTAAAATGCACGGACTAAACACCATTAACCAGCTCAACGAGCTGGCGGCACAGAACGCGAACGCTGCCGAAACCCTGGCGGCAGCAGAGAAATACCACGGAGGAAAACCGTCGACACTTGACGGGCACTACGCCGAAGCCGTAGCAAACGCTAAAGCAGAACGCGAGAGCCGCATCAAAGAGTTGGAAACCAAGAGCCTAAGCGAATTGGTGGACATATTGACGGGGCTACAGTATCCGTCGATACTGGAGGCCGCTCTGGCTCGCAAATTGGACGCATACGTTAACGGCGGGGGTGAATACCAGGGCGGAGGACACGCATAATGAGTATCGAAAACGATTTGAGCCGCATCGCGGCGGCTCTTGAAATAATAGCTGGGCACATAGTATCGCCCGCGACGGTACCCACAAACTTGAGAGCGTTGGACGTCGACGCCCCAGCTCCACAAGTAAAGAAGACAAGGAAGCAACCTGTTCAGGAGGAACCAGCTCAGGAACCAGCTCAGGAACCAGCTCAGGAACCAGCTCAGGAACCAGTTGAGGAACCTGCGAAAGCGACCAAGGCAAAAACCTCTGGTGCCGTCAAGTTCGTGGACTTGCGCCGAGAGTTTTATGAAGTATTGAACAAGCTGCGGGAGAACCGTGCGTTGGGACCTCTCAAGGCACGAGCGATAGGAATGGGGCTGTTGGAGAAACATTGTGGGGAGGGGATTAAAGTGCTCGATGAGAAAACACTCGCACCCGAAAAGTATCAGTCTTTTTACGACGACCTACAAGGAGTACGCCGTGAGTACACAATCTAAAGCTCACGCCACCCTCAGCCCTTCAGGTGCGGAGAAGTGGATGAACTGCCCGGGGTCCGTGGTGTTAGAACAGAAACACCCCGAGAACGAATCGTCTGTTTACGCTGACGAGGGCACGGCGGCGCACCACCTACTCGCGCACTGTATCGACCACGGAGCCGATCCGAAATCCCTGATCGGCAGGTTGATCCTAGTTAAGGAAGGCAAGGCAATGTGGGCAAATGTGCGGGATCCGGATACCGACACCCGCAGATTTTTCGAAGTCAGCCCGGAAATGGCGGGGCACGTCGAAGCCGCGATTGACGTGATACACAGCTACGTCGGTCCGGAAGGCGCATCGATAGTAGATTCAGAGCAACGGCTGCCGATCTCTCACTTGACGGGTGAGAAGGATGCGTGGGGCACGGCGGACGTTGTTGTGCTCTGCGGCGGAGCGCTGCATGTATTCGACCTCAAATATGGCAGGGGTGTGTTTGTCAACGCGGTCGAGAACAAACAGCTTCGCATCTATGCGCTGGCGGCACTGGAGGTTTACGAGACGTTTGAAGAGATACACACCGTGATCTCGGTTGTATTGCAGCCGCGCATGGATAATTATACAAACGAGATCTTAACGGTCGAGGAACTTAGAGCGTTCGGCGAGCTCGTAAAGATCAGAGCGGAAATATGCCAGCAGCAGTTGGCAGGTAAAGACGAGCTGGTGTTTAACGTCGGGGAGCATTGTCACGACAGTTTCTGCAAAGCACGGGCCGAGTGCCCCGCGCTGAAGGAACATGCAATTAGAGCCGCCGAAGAGGCGATCCGGGCGATCGACGATAACGTGGCGAACGAAGAGCTCGGTGTGATCGCAGCAATGATCCCGCTTGCTCAGAAATACTTCGATCAGGTACAGGCAAAAGTTACAGCCGAAGTTCTGGCGGGGCGCGACGTACCAGGGTTCAAGGCTGTGCTTGGCCGGGAAGGGAACCGCGAGTGGGGCGATGAGGGTGTCGTAGCGGAATTGGCGAAGGAATTAAACCTCGATGATGTGTACGAAACTAAATTATTATCACCAACTAAGCTGTTGAAACTTCCGCTGAAGAAAGACATTCTCGAGAGTTTTGAAGAATTAGTGGTGCGGAAACCCGCATCACTAACTGTAGTGCCAGAGTCCGACAAACGTCCGGCTGTGGTTGTAGCACCCGAAAATGATTTCGAAAATTTGGAATCGTAAACCGTAAATCGTAAAACGAAAGGAGTAACATCATGAAAGTTAAGTTAAAAAATGTAAGATTAAGCTACCCACACCTGTTCACCCCCGCACAATTCCAAGGCGATGAACGCAGCAGCCCCCGCTATGGCGCGACTTTCCTGGTCAAGAAAGGCGGCGCAGACGACAAGGCGATCCGCGCCGCAATCAAAGAAATCGCGGTCGAGAAGTTGAAAAACAAGGCCGAGGTTACGCTACGCGCATGGGAGAATAGCTCGCAAAAAATGTGCTACACCGACGGGGATCTGAAAGACGGCGATCAATACGAGGGGATGATGGTTCTCGCATCACATCGCGGTGAGTCACAAGGCGCACCGGTTGTTGTCGATCGTGATCCGACGATCCGTCTGACAGAGAAGGACGGCAAACCCTACGCGGGCTGCTACGTTAACGCAACGGTGGATCTGTGGGTGCAAACAGGAACATACACCGGCATCCGCGCAACCCTGATCGCCGTGCAGTTTGCTGCAGACGGCGCAGCATTCGCAGGCGCACCGGCTGTTGTCGACGATGACGATTTCGAAGATCTGTCAGATCCGGACGAGGACGATGGTGAAGGGTTTTTCCAGGATCCGTCTGAACACTAAAAATTGAAGGGGGACCGCGTCTCTAACACCCTTACTGCCGGGGTGGTTCTCGAATCTCGCTAATATCGTCGCGCCCCGAATTACATCAGCGACGGTGTGCGTAAAACTGGCGGGCTTAAACATACAAGGTAAAGATCGAGAGGCAGGGGGAGGGCGCGAGCCCTCCCCTATTTTAACGGAGAGAAAGTTATGAAAAAATTATGGTTTGATACGGAAACGTTTTCCGCGACCCCGATTACCGAAGGTACGTACAAATACGCGGAGAATTGTGAGGTCATGCTACTCACCTATGCGATCGACGATAACCCTGTTGTGATAGTGGACTTCACGAAAGGTGATGCGATCCCCTATGAATTCATATTCGCATTCGAATGCCCTGCCGTTGAGATCTGGGGGCACAATACGATGTTCGACCGCACGGTTTTGCGTTACGCGCTCGGGCTCGAGGCTCCGATCGAACGCTGGCGCGATACGATGGTACAGGCGCTGGCGCATGGACTACCCGGATCCCTCGGCACGCTCTGCGATATATTCAAGATCAGCGCAGATAAAGCAAAGATCAAAGACGGATCGAAGCTGATACATCTATTTTGCAAACCCCTGCCAGCGAACCGCAAGCTGCGCCGCGCTACACACGAGACGCACCCAGAAGAATGGGCGCGCTTCTGCGAATACGCCATCGCCGACACCGAGGCCACTCGGGAGATACATCGGTTAATGCCGAAGTGGAACTACCCGAACAATCGGGTTGAGCTCGAGTTGTGGCATTACGATCAACTAATAAATGATCGGGGATTCAACGTCGACTCGGAATTGGTCGACGGCGCAATAGCAATGGTTGCTGAGGAGCAGCAACTACTTAAGCAGGACGTGCGAGAGAAAACCAACAACGACGTACAGAGTGCAACGCAGCGAGACGAGATGCTGCGGCACATATTCGAGCAACACGGTATTTATTTAAAAGATTTGCAGAAAGATACTCTCAAACGGGCGCTCGATGACGAGCGGGTGTCGGAACCTGTGCGAGAGTTACTCAGAATTCGGCTGTCGGCAACATCAACCTCGACAAGCAAATACAAGGCACTGCGTAAAGCAGTTAATGCCGATGGTCGATGCCGTGGGACTTTACAGTTCTGCGGTGCCCAACGAACTGGACGGGATGCTGGGCGCACGTTTCAGCCCCAAAATCTACCCAGCCGCGGGCTTTTACCGCCCGAGGAGACTGAGTTCGGGATTGGTTTGATGCGCGACGGTTTAACCGTGCGCGAGTATTTTATAGCGGACCCGATGCTGCTGGCGGTATCGGCTGTACGTGGCGTGCTGGTGCCCTCCGACGGTAAGGTATTAAACGTATCGGATCTGGCCAACATCGAGGGTCGGTACGCTGCCTGGACAGCGGGAGAGGACTGGAAGCTGCAAGCGTTCCAAGATTACGATGCGGGCATCGGGCCTGATTTGTATGTGCTCGCTTACGCGAGATCGTTCAAAGCGGAGCCGGATAGCGTCACGAAAGACCAACGCCAGATCGGCAAAGTGCAAGAGTTGATGTTGCAATACCAAGGTGGCGTTGGGGCGTTCGTGACCGGTGCTGCTACCTACGGGTTCGACATAGAAGAGCTGGCCGAAAACATTTACGACACGCTGCCGGAGGCACAGGTATCGGAAGCCAAGAGCTTTTTAGCGTTCTGCGTCAAAAAGAAAATGTCACGCCACGGGTTGTCAGATCGGGCTTTTATTACGTGTGACGTGCTGAAACGCTTGTGGAGAGAAGCACATCCGCAGATCTGCAGTTTATGGAAGGATCTGGAAGAGGCTGCGCGTTGCGCTATCGCCGCACCAAACACCGAGTTTCGGGTGCGTGATCTGGTCGTTGATCGTAAGGGGATGTGGTTAAGAATCCGGCTGCAATCCGGTAGGCATTTATGCTACCCGTCCCCTCGGCTCGACACTGACGGGAAGATCAGTTACATGGGTGTCAATCAGTACACTAAAAAATGGGATCGGATCAGCACCTACGGCGGCAAATTGTTTGAAAATATCTGTCAAGCGGGCAGTCGGGATGTTCTGTTTCATGCGATCCCCTCGGCGGAAGCCGAGGGATATCGGGTACTTATACGAGTCCATGATGAATTAGTTTGCGAAAGCGAAAAAGATTTGACGGTCGAGCGCCTTTCGGAGATAATGACTGCACCCCGTGACTGGACTGTTGGCCTACCGCTAGCAGCAGCCGGGGAAACACTTTTAAGATATAGAAAATAAGGAGACAAAAAAATGTTCATGAAATTATACGACGACGGCGGCCCCGCAGAGGACGTCTACGCAGCAACCGTGTTGAATGACCATGGTCTTTGGGACGGTTGCGAGTTGTTGCACCTACCGACTCGGGTAGTTGTACGGTCGACCTCCGAACGGTCTGCGTTCTTAAACCAGAAGCGAGCAGAAGCAATGCTCGCCGAGCAACTGATTGCGAGGGGGGTGCTGATACATGGATGATTTTGAATACGTGTGCGTCCAATTATTCATCGCCGTCGAGGACAACGGCGCTGAATGTATAGGCGTCGCCGAATGGGAAGGCGAAAAACCAACGGAAAACCCAGATGGGTGGGTACGCTGGCTCGGGGACACTTACGAAGTACGACTGTCGAGGGGGCGCGATGCCACCGACACCCTTCAGTGAGGGCCGCCGCGCAGCGAAAGCGGGGCGCAGTATTAACGAAAACCCTTACGAAGGGGTTAAGGAAAACAACAAGCAGAAGGAGGACTGTTATGAGTGGTACGAAGGGTTTGAAAGTCACGAAGGAAACCAAGGTAGAAGCATACCTGGTGTCACAAGTAAAAGCCCGTAGGGGCTTCGTCCGCAAGGTCAAGTGGGTTGGCCGCCGGGGGTGCCCTGATCGGTATGTATCGATACCGAACGTCTGGTCTGGGTTCGTCGAGCTAAAGCGCCCGAGAGGGGGCAAGCTATCGCTCGGTCAGATACACGAGATAAATCTTCTTTCCGATGCCGGTACCCGGGTCGCGATAGTGCATTCGATCGAGGAGGTTGACCAATGGCTGCAAGTGATCGGGGCGAACGAATGACCGCAGGGGGGTTACTTGATATCGTGGGGCAGATAGCTTCCGCCAACGACAAATCACGGCTGACCAGACTCGAGAGGGATTGGGAGCATGGTAAAAAAATATGCTGCGTAGAAGGCTGCGACAAACCGAGAAAGTTCCCGAAGGAGGGTTCGGCGAGACAATGGCCCTACCCGTACTGCGGGGAGCACTACAACGAGAAGATACGAAACAGCCCGTCAAGGAGGGCTAAACGTGAGACAAGAACTGATTAGAAGACCGTATCAAGAAATTATTATCAACAGATTAATCGATCACGATAGGTATGCTATCTGGGCGGGCATGGGGATGGGTAAAACCGTTTCTACGCTCACGGCAATAGATTACCATCAACTGATGGGAGAAAGCGCCCCTACGTTGATTATAGCGCCCCTTCTCGTAGCCAAGACGACATGGGTCAACGAACCAATGAAGTGGGATCATCTTCGATCCCTGCGAGTGATTCCGATCGTAGGCACCGTCCGCGAACGTGAACAGGCGTTGAAGATCGATTCGTCTATTTACGTGATCAATTACGAGGGGCTGCCATGGCTCGTTAATTTTTTCGGGGATCGATGGCCGTTCCAACGTGTCGTCGCCGACGAGTCCACGCGACTAAAGAGTTTTAGGATTCGGCAGGGAGGAACCCGCGCGGCGGCACTGGGGAAGGTTGCCCACACAAAAGTGAAATACTTTCACCAGCTCACAGGCACCCCGGCTCCGAACGGGCTGATCGATCTCTGGGGGCAGATGTGGATGATCGACGGCGGCAAACGCCTGGGCCGGACGTTCACAAGTTTCCGTGAGCGTTGGTTTACCACCGCTCCCGACGGGTATGGGATATCGCCCCACAAACACGCGGCGGACGAGATTAACAACATCTTATCGGATGTAGTGTGTTCTCTGCGTCCGGAGGATTGGTTCGATTTGAAGGCACCTATAGTCGTTAACCGATACGTAGAGCTGCCGGTGAAGGCGCGTATGCTGTACAAAGAACTCGAAAAGAGTTTCTATGCGGAACTTGATCGACATCCGATCTCGATATCAAACTCGGCGGTACTGACCCAGAAGCTCCTGCAGGTTGCGAATGGCGCGTGCTACGTAGACCCGTTAGTACAATCGGATGAGGATCCAGGACCGAAGGAGTGGAAGGAGATCCACGACGTTAAGCTTCAGGAACTCGAGAGTATAGCGAACGAATTCGCGGGCGCGAATCTGTTGGTGGCGTATAACTTCCGATCCGATCGAGAACGGCTGGCGAAAGCGTTTCCGAAGGGTAAATTCATCGATCCGAAGTCGCCGAACGTAGCAGAACACGCATGGAATAAAGGCGAGATACCGATGTTGTTCGTGCATCCGAAGAGCGCCGGGCACGGGCTTAACCTGCAACACGGTGGTTATGTGCTGGTATTTTTTGGGCACAATTGGAATCTCGAAGAGCGCCTGCAGGTAATGGAAAGGATTGGCCCCGTGCGGCAGATGCAATCGGGGTATGAACGGAATGTGTATATCATCAATATCATCGCCCGCGATACGGTCGACGAGTTGGTGATGGCGCGTGTAGCAACGAAAAAGAGTGTTCAAGATCTCGTGCTCGAGGCACGAGCAATTTCAAACAAGAGGAGATAATATAATGGGCGACATAAATAAAGAATCGAAGAATCACCCGATCAGGAGCAGAATAAACCGGGTTTACGAAAAACTGGGCTCGATCGAACGACCGATGCTGGTTATGGCGAACGAAGAGGACCTAGTTTGCGTAAAAAGCGGCACGGTCAATTTCGATCGATTACTGAATAGCCCGACAGCTCGCAAGAAAATCATCGGTGTTTACGACTGGACGGTTGATTTACGTGATTTAGAAAACGATGTAAAGGAACATTTACAGGAGAATGGAATTGTCTACGGATAGTGAAAGATTAGCCGACGTGTCAGACGTCGCTACACGACTCGCGGAGGCGGAAGCCGAGTACGGAGTAAAAGCTGTGAGAGCCGCTGCGAGTCTGATCGAGAAAGGAAACCCCGGAGAGTGCTACGAGTGTGGTAGGCACTACGCTCGGCTAGTCGGGGGTCTGTGTGGATTCTGCCGCGATGGCCGAATCCCTCCTTGATTACAGTTTCGGGAAATCGTCATCCGATTTGTTTCTGCCGAATTGCGATCCGTTGAGTTGCGCGGCTTCTAACAACATCAGTCTGTGTGTGTACTGCTCATGGCGCAGGCTGAGTTCCCGGTGTATTGCGGCGATGTCCGCTTTGATTCCGCCCCAGACCGCTGCTGCGACAACGATCTGCCCCACTACAAACATGATTACCGGACCATACTCGCCAAACATTGTTTAAAGTCCTATAATCGCTGCGCCGATGAGCGCACCTGCTGTAGCAACGATAGTGATACCTAATAGATACCAGGCGAGCGTATATCGGCTGCGCGTTAACTGTCGAGCGTAACCGTCCACCTTCTTGTCAAGCTCTCGGTTTTCCTTCTCGACAGCCCTTTCGGTTTTTCGTAAGAACGGACATATTTTTTGAAACAGATTCACGGATCACCCCCTTTCTTTTTAGTCAACAATACGCACCGAGCATGCCGAACTCAGAACAATATTGCGGCACGCTAAGTACAGCTCTTTCACTTCTTCTGCGGATCGGACGACATCCCAAAGACCGTTTGTAATCTCCGCGGAAAGTCGTACCTTGGACTCTGCGCGATGTCCGGCAGCAACTGCCGGGGTATTAACACCGGATCCGGTGTTGGGCACTCCGTTGTCTGGGCACGCTGCGGCAGTGACGTACAAGCCGCGACTGCTAAGATCAGTAATAGTCCCATTAAGCTGCGCGATATTTTTGAGATGCTCATTATGTACTCCTGCTAATTCGGTTTGGCGATCCCGTTCAAGCTTCTGGATCTGTTGTCGTGCATCCTGTCGTTGTTTCTCTATTTGGGTATTTATCTCGAGCTCCCGTTGCGCCCAGACGCCACGCTCGTATTTCCGCCCGGAGTCGAAAACAAGATACAACGCGGCTGCGAGCGCCGCTGCGACTAATAGGTAAGGCAACAGTCTCAGTAATAATAACGGCATTTAATTCTCCTCTGTGCGGGACTGATTATATAATTTATATGCGTATCCTGTCATCCCAATTATTGGAGCCTGCAACGCGCCAAGAATCGCAACTGTTCCTGCCCAATCGGCTCCCGCCGCCAATGCTGCAAATGCGTACTCGACAGATCGGTCTGTAACCCACGCGGTGAGCGTCATTAGACCGAGCATCGTGAACCGGCGGAATGAATACTTGTTAATAAATACCATGTTACGGCGTCCCCATTTCGAACACGAAAGTTTTTATACAGTTAGTGCAGCCCTCAATATAAACCGCTGGAAATTTTGTAGAGGAGAGCCCGTCTTTGCCAAGCGATACAAACGGCGAGTAACAGGCGAATGTTTGCACTACAGTGTTTGAGTACAGAGTAAAACTGCCTAAAGAGAAACTGAACAAATCTAATGTAACCGCATAATTATTCTGTCTCGAATTAATATAAGCGAATCTCCCTCCAGTTCCTGCTGTAACATCATACCCGCGAGTATGGTACCCGTCTGCGTATTGATATGTGTAATCACTATCGGTCTGTGGGTAGTACGCAACAATTTTAGGATCTATAACAGTAGTGCCTGTGGCGAATATATAAGCATTTGATCCTAGATGTGTGAGCGCTTTCATGCTCGCTGCTGGAGTACCCGATTGTACGCTTCCGGGGGATGCGTCCTCCCCGACGGCTACTGTATCGCCCGATATTGATATCGGGTACATCCGCCCCGCACCTATGCCCGAGGCGTTGAACCCATATTGTATAGAGGGGTCGGTACTGTGTTCTGTCAACGGGCGAACAATAGTAGACAGCGGACGTCCGAAAGCATCGTAAGATATTTGGGTAGCGTAAGCCCCCATTGTGATGTTGCTCGAATCCGTGTGCGTTACGACAGCGTGAGATGCGTAGATCTCCCCCACAGCGGGGTTCGTAGGGAAGGTCAAGAGGAATTGGTTCGCGGTTCCTTGAACGCTCCTTAAGTACACCCCATTGGTAGCACCCGAAGCCGCAGCGGAGGTCAGAAGATTTAAGGGGCCAGGCGTGATGGCGCGATCCTCGTCTACCGAGGCGGATAAAGCGTAGAGATTGGTGTAGGTGGTCGGTCCGCTTTCGATCCCCGCTACAATAAATTCGGTATCAGAGAGTCTCTCCGCTCCTATATAGCGCCATTTCTTAGTGCTGTCTAATATCGTTGCCGAACCGAAAGTAACTGCGGTGCCTCCTACCGGAACGGTACACGCTACCGCGTAGAGCTCCTGCGTACTCGCCACGTACAGGATGACGTAGGAGGTTTCCGTTAACGTCACGATCTCCAGGTCAATGGGTATCGCCTCGAGACATAAAGGGGATACTGGGGTTCCAATTTCTTGTGGGGTAGTACCGGTATCAAGGGGCGCACACGAGGGGCATCTGCTGGTCATACGCGCCGCGAAAGCTGCATTCGGGTCGCCTAGGTACTCATAGGTATGTTTCGGAAATTTTGGGATCATTCTTTCGGTGCTCCTGCAATTAATGCGGGCAGTATACTGACGCCCTCGACTCTACCGTCTTCGATCGCGAGTATACCATCGAGCGTTGAATTAATCTGCCCCGCCGGGTAGTGGAACAGTGCGCCCGCGACAGAGTTCGCCGCTTTGAATGCTGCGAAATCGGCGTCGCCTTGTTCTACTTGCGTACCGAGTTTGTATAAATCACTGAAGAATCTCAATCCAGCGGGGCCCTGATACCCGTAAGCATCGCCGCCGATTACTGCTTGGCCCGCGACGGCTACCTCTCGTAGCACAACCATCTGCCCCATCAGGAAACTTACTTGCTCCTGCGCGACTTTATCTACCAAGCATTCGGTATCACCCCAATCACATCCGCCCTTCATCATGTTTTTAAGGGCGACCGCGAACAGTACAGGGGCCGCATTCAACAACAGCAGATCAACGGCCATCAATCCGACCGATGCCGGATCCCGAAAATCGGTACGCCGCACGGTCTCAACGTTCAGATTATACGTTGCGCTGAAGTACGAGTAGAAATTGGTGAACAACTTCTGCACCGGCGAGCCGCGTTGAATGCTGGCGAGATCCTTAATCTGACCACCGGATTGCGTATCGATCACAGTCTGATCGGCAATCGCTATTGCTTCGTTCTCCATTCGATTGCGTTCTTCCTCGCCTTCTGCCGCCTCATACCCCCGCTCGTATAGGTGCTTCTCATACGCGCCGAGCCAAGTTGGGATGTCGACCGTGCGCTGCATTTTGCCGATCATCGTGAAGTAGGAACCGGTTACCGCCGATACCTTATCGCCCGACCGTAGGGTGTTCAACACTTCGTTGATCTCACGTTGCATCGTTATGCCGCGATTGCGCATAAGGCTCGATTTCTCGTCGACGAATCGCCCTGCCTCGAGCGGATTTTTCAGGTAACGCGCTACGCCTGCGGTTGCCCAGCGACTGCCTAGGCGAGTCCAGCTTTGAGCCAGACCACTCGGCTGCAATAATGCAGTGGTCACCCGCCAGCCCATGCCGACAATCGTAGAGCCGGTGCGTAGGTGGTTGATGGCGGCTTCCATCGCGTTCTTAGCACCAACATCACCCGTCGCGATGTCGAGCACGGTATTGCGTAACTCGCGCAGGATCTCAGTACCGTAGTGTTCGCGAATCGGTTCGTCGAGTGCGCGTAACAATCTGTTCGCATCGATCAACCATGGCTGCCAAGCAAGCCGGTGAGTAACCTCGCTTACATGCTGGGAGATGACGTTGAAGCTCAACAATATCGGTCTGCCGATAACCTGTTTCGAACGCTCTTTCGTATATCCGTTCTTAGTTGCTGCCGAGCCAAATGCGCCCTTCATGCCCATGCGTAGGTCGTTCACGGCCTCGAGCACTTCGGATCTGGTCGACAGATCGGCGTCGTATTTAGCCGGGAAGTATCCTCCGCGATACGTTCCAAATTTGGTTACTATCGGCGATGCCTCGATCCACTTCGGTTCGATACCGGTGAGTTGTTTCTCGAGCGCAGCGATCTGATCTTTATAGGATCCAATATAGTCGAGAACGCCCTGGATAAAGTCCCACTCTTCTTTGGTAATTGTGCCCAGTATTGCATAGGCTTCCTGTGCCGACAACGCTTTGCGCCCTGTCAACCCGCCGTCCATCAACCGCTGACGGTTGCCCTCGTTCCCCCAGTTCATGCCGAACATGATCCTCTGTTCCTGGGTCATCGAGATATTGGTGCCTGGTACTAGGCGCTTCTTTGAATACAAGTTACCCGGCACCGTATCTTTCTTCTCGAGCATTCCGAAAAGTTTAGCAATCTGTTCCGCTGCCTGTTGCCGCATCTCGACCTCGCGGTCACCGGCTTCGTTCATCGGTCTTGCGAGAATGCGCCACATAACACCGGCGTTCTCGAAACCGTCCATCTCGCGGATGACGGAATTGAACTTGCGGTGCGAAGCAAACATCTGCCGAACCCACTTACCGACTTTACCGAAAACATCCGAAGGGGTTTCACGTTCCGCCACGGTTCGATTAGCGTTATCGCGGATCGACTGCTCGGCTTCGTCAACGGTAGCGCGGAACTCTTTCTGGTCTTTCGCTGTCAGTAATTTGTTTTTCAGTCTGCCCAGGTGCTCGATCTGTTTCACCGCATCGATCAAACTGCGGAACTCCTCGATCGTCATCTCTTTGTAGCTCTTAGTTTTCAACGCCTCGACAAGATCCAGATCAATCGCCGGATCGAGCCCCTCGGCTTCTTGATCCTCGATCCAGTCACGGAGCGATTGCATCTTGTCGATCTGCGCGAGACGCGTGCCTTTACGGAAATCAAACCCGGAAAGCAGGTCGTCGATCTGCTCGACGTAATCCGGACCGAGCAGTTTGCGCAGCTCTTTTTTGTCAAACTTCTTGACGTAGCGCAACCCGGCTTCAACCTCCTCACGAATGTCGCGGGCGATTCGAGCCATATGGTTGTTGAGCAGCGCGGCGCGTTGCGCTTCTATCGCAGAGGCAGGGTTCTCCTTGACCCGTTTCAACGCTTCCGCGTTTGCTCTGCGTTCCGCTGCCGCATATTGCCCTGGGGTAATATCGCGAACCTTCTTCGCGCTGAGAGCGCCCTCGGCTGCGAGTCGCGCCGCTTTGTTCAGATCCTTGGCGGTTCCGGGTTGCCCTTTCAGCATCGCTAAACCGGTTGCCAAGAACTTAGCACGCACCCGGTTGTGTATCGCCTTGTCCGCTGCTGCTTCGATCGCTTTGTCGTCCACCAGATCGCCGTAGCGTTCGAGCATTCGCTGATCGACCAGTCCCTGAATCTTATCCGTTGTAGACTCTTCGTTGAGCAGCGCATCGACCAATTCCTGCCCGCTGCTGAAGCCGAACATCTGGGCGGCAGCATCGGGCGTCATACCCGCGTCAGAAACCATTTTCTCGATCCGGGTGAGGTCTATGCCTGGGTAAAGTTCATTAATCGCTCCACGATCCAATTTGAAGGTCGTAGGGGCTTTCGTCTTAACTCCGTCATCACCGGTGATAATTCCGCGCAGCAGGAAGTTCCGTGCCTGTGTGATCGGCTCCTGCGCCACCTCAGCGGCAACCTCTTCGGTCAGCGCTTTGCGCTTTGCTTTAGCTTCGCGTTGTAGTTGTCGCAACACCTTGTCACGAGCACCGGAGGCCCATTTCATATCTCGCAAACTGCGAGCCGCGAGTTGCGAAACCGCTTCGTCGGTAGCCGCTTGCCCTTCAGCGAGATATGCTTCGAATTTCGCTTGTGTAACTCCAGCCTGATCAGCCGACGCAAACAACGGCATCATGCTGCGAGCACGCTCCATTTCCGCGATCTTCTCTTCGGTTGCGAGCAATCGATCGAATATGGCGCGAACGTCATCGTTCAGCTTTCCAGCAAGCGGATTCTGTTTAAGGAATTCTTTGATCGATTTGTATACACTGATCATCCACGCACGGAATCGAGCGAACACCGGCTGCATCTCGACCGTCGGTGCTTTACCTTCCAAGATGTAGCGCTCAAACGACTGCGCCCATTGTTCATGGAAAGGTCGCTTCTGTTCGAGGGTCATCGTGCGCCATGCGTCCTCTAAGTTGTCCCCCTTGATACCGAACCAATCCAACGTTTTCCGGAAATCGTCCTTGACCTGCTGCGGCGCGTCTGGCCGGGATGCCATATCCGCAAGAGCTTCCAGGTAGAAGTGCCCGCCTTCGTGGATTACCGTTGATTTGTCGCTGCCATCGGTCAACGTGGTAATGAAGGTGTTCGGGTTAAAACTACCCCTCTCGCCCTTGAACAACGGCAACCCGGACATGATCCTCTCAGTCATCTCCGGTGTGATGGCTATCGACTGCTGCACACCGATTTTGTCATCGTAAACTTCGCCCTTACCCGCGAAATCTATAATTTCAATCTTACCGGATCCCCCGAGTGACTTCGTTACTTTAGTCATCACTGACGGCAGCAGTTTGTCGTAGAAGTCCTTCATGCCCTGACCCCCGACGGTTAAGTCGTCGGCAGATATAACATTCTTATTGTCGCCCTCAGTAACAGGGCCGTTTACTATCTTCTCGCCGATATCCTTTCCGAACACCGCCATGATACGGTCTGCGGAAACGTTTTCCTCCCATATCCTTTGGTTCGACGGATTGCCGTTCTTGTACAGTTCGAAGCTATATGTACCGTATTTATTCTTAGAGTAGAGTATCTCATCAACTTGAGCTAACAGAGCGCCGCGGTACCGCTCCGCCTGCTGGGCTCCTGTAGTCCAACTAATCCTGGTAAATCCATTTTCGGCTGCGTAACGTAAGAGGCGCTTAGTTACTAGCGTCACCCATGCCTGGGTGTCGGTAACAAAGGGTGCAGCTTTAATATCCGGTTTAGTCTTCTTTTTATACGACTTATCGACATTACGTGCGCGGAGTTCTTCCAGTCGCTCCTGTTCCTCTTTCGTTGGTGGTTTCCCCGCGAGTCTATTCTGATCAGAGTTCTCTGAACTGTTTATCCGTGCGAGTATTGCCTCGTACTCAAGTTCGTCCGCTGTGAGTTTAGGTGGGTTTTTCAAGATGAACCCGAAGTCCCGTCCTTGCTGCGCCCAATCTGATTGCACTTC
>Ga0208542_1000434_pt1 | contig 19225 bp, 22 predicted proteins | sample DEB08_DNA_3_FD_185495 | JGI IMG/M metagenome (GOLD analysis project Ga0208542, IMG submission 185495) | Aqueous microbial communities from the Delaware River and Bay under freshwater to marine salinity gradient to study organic matter... | ecosystem: Environmental > Aquatic > Marine > Coastal ... | reverse complement strand
TGGTGCGACTGGTGCGACTGGTGTGACTGGTGCGACTGGTGCGACTGGTGCGACTGGTGTGACGGGCTAATACATATATTAAGGTATATTAAGGTATATTAAGGTATATTAAGGTATATATATTTAATAAAAATTGAAATGATTTTTTATTAAAAGGAGAAAAGTATATTCACAATCAACTTATTATAATGATGAGTCATAAAGTAAACAACAACTCGCATCCGCGTGACGCTTTAATCGAATTCGATGCTGGTCCGCATAAGTATACGTGTGCTGGTGAAGCAAATTATACCTCCGTCACGACCTGGAACCATTCACATTTTAAACAATTTGACGCCGATGCAATTATCACAAAAATGATGGCGAATGAACGGACGTGGCCGAAATCACCCTATTATGGTCAGATGCGTGAAGAAATTAAAGCAGGGTGGGATAAGAACCGCGATGAAGCTGCACAATTAGGGACGGAGATGCATTATGGGATTGAATGCTATTATAGGGGGGATGGTATTGGTGGTTCTGGTTCTGAAAGTGGTTTGTCTTTGTCGTCGCATTTCATGTCCTTCTTAGAACATCATCCCCATTTAATTCCTTACCGCACCGAATGGATGATATTTGATGAAGACGTCCGTTTAGCAGGTTCAATTGATATGGTCTATGAAGACGATGGTGAAAATGAAGTGATGATTTACGACTGGAAACGTTGTAAAGATATTAAAAAGACAAATGGGTTTGGCGAGTTTGCTCTAACGGATTGTATTTCGCATTTACCTGATACGAATTATTGGCATTATGCGCTTCAACTGAATACTTATAAAGCCATTCTTGAAGCAAAATACAATAAAAAAGTCACAAGGATGTGCTTGGTTTGTCTACACCCAAATTTACCTTCGTATCAAATATTTGTTGTACCAGATTTATCAAAAGAAATTGCTGATTTGTTTGCTTTACGGAAGAAAAAACTAGTATGATAATATGTATGTTTTATGAATTGTATTTTGTTTGCGGTATAATAAATATTTAAACAGATTCTTCTTTTTATATATATTAACCCCTTTTTTATTTAATATGACACAATTTGTCTGTTTAAGTGGGTTACCACGTAGTGGTTCAACTCTTCTCTCGTCCATTTTATCACAAAACCCAATTATTCATGCTGAAGGAAACTCGGCTGTTTGTCAATTGATATGGGATATGTATATTTCATTTACGAAGAATGCTTATGAACAATTAAAAGGGAATTATAAAGATCATTTAATGAGAGATTTTATTATACAGATACCAAATACTTATTATAAAAATTCCTCGGTGGGAACGGAAGTCATTATTGATAAGTGCCGTGCTTGGATTAAACCGACTAATATTGAACTATTGAAAACATTTATTGATCCAGACATAAAAATAATTGTTATGGAACGTTCCCTAACTGATATAATGAAATCATTTTACAAATTATATAAAAATAATAACTGGAGTGATGACCTGATTCGTGAATGTTTTGATGGGATGTTAATGCCAGGTAGTGATCCAATTATGGCTTCTCTAGAAAATATTAAACAAATTAAAGAAATGGAAAGAAATAATGATGATGCTACCTTTTTATTTATTAATTATGATAATTTAATAGAACATCCAAATAAAATAATTAAACAGATTTATGATTTTTGTGGATGGAGAGATAAATATTTTCAACATACGTTTGATAATATTGTAAATAAATATCCAGAAAACGATGTATTTTATGGATTAGAAGGATTTCATAAAGTAAGACCGACTATTTGTAAAGAAGACAATTGTCGTGTTGTTTTACCTGACTATATTATAAAAAAGTGTGCGGAATTAGATAAGTTGTTTGGTTATTGAGGATGGTGTAATGGTGGGGGGGGGGTGATGATATAATAATATTAATAACGGACTTAAAAATATCTCTATTCTAATAACTATATACTAGGGTATACTTATTAGAATGATGTATAATACGACTACTGAACCAACAATTGAGAATCATATTACGATGTGGCAACTTTTTTTAAATTGTATTGGGATATCTTCTTTAACTTTTGTTATGGTTCAAACGATCTATCAATGGATTTATAAATGGAATGAGATGATTTGTGATGCTGAAGATGCTGAAGATGCTGAAGATGCTGAAGATGCTGAAGATACCGAAGATGCTGAAGATGCCGAGTATAGTAAAAAGTATCAAGATGAATTAAAAGCATTGAAGGAGCGTAATCTTGATGAAATTGATTTTTTGACCTTGAGTAAACGATGGGTTAATGAAGAAACACCAGGTGGAAATGTTGTTATGAATTATGATAGGGAAACTGATTGTTTTGTATATTATACCGATCATTTAAAACAAATTACTTATGGAATTTTGGAAACTGTTGCTAGAAAATTTGTCGTAGAAAATGATTGTAAGATTATTTATATCCAAGCTAAATTGCCTGTTGAGGTTTCTAGTGAAGGCGAAGGCGAAGTTGAAGGCGAAGGCGAAGTTGAAGGCGAAGGCAACGTTGAAGTTGAATGCGACATTGATTGCGAAGGCGAATGCGAAGGCAACGTTGAGGTTGAATGCGACATTGATTGCGAAGGCGAAGTTGAAGACAAGAGTATCGTAAAGCAATTAGATGAGGATAAAAAACCTTCTGTCTTTGCTAAGTTTAAAAAGTATAATACTGGCGGTAAAGGTTCTGTTCCAAACTTCAAATCAAATGTAAACGTTATCGAACAATCTAATCATTTTCGGTATAAGGGAAAACTATATGATTATAATACGTATAAGGAAACTCTTAAACATAATGATGTTTGTAATGGTGTAAAAAGTGAATTAGATTATGCGACTTTTAAACGACAAATTTTAGAAAAAAATAAGTAACTAAGTAAATTTTAACTAAGTAAATTTTTGTGGTTGTTACTCTTTTTTTATAAAATTAAAACCTTTTAATAATATAGTTATGAATGATATTATTAAAAATATAATGATTAAACATACTATTCGAAATAATAGTATTATTCAGAAAATTGGAGATACTTCTATTATTTATAAATTAAGTGGTAATCGTAAGAAAAAACGCGCTTCTTTTAACAAAAACAAACGTGGTGGTAATGGTGAAGAAAAAAGCAAAGACGACAAAGGCGACAAAGACGACAAAGGCAAAGACGACAAAGGCAAAGACGACAAAGGCAAAGACAACGAGGGTGAAGGCAACGAGGGTGAAGGCGAAGAAGGTGAAGGCGAAGAAGGTGAAGGTGAAAAAGGTGAAGGCGAAAAAGGTGAAGGTGACAAAAGTGAAGGTGATCCAAGCAAAGATGCTAACGGTAAATGTGTTGGCGAAGATAAATGTGCTGCTAGTGATCTTGTTGATAAGTTGAAGGGACCAAAAAAAAAGATTGATAGTATGGATAAAATCGTAAAGGATAAAGTTAACAATGTAATGAAAGATGCGTGGACAAATTTATCAGATAAGGCAAAATGTCCATTATATGCTGCTGAAAAAATACCAGATATGATGTCTAATATAGTTGACAAAGTAGGAAAATCAACTGCTGGAGCATTTGATAATGTATCTAACTCTATTAAAAATTTATTTGATCAAGTGTCGGGACAAGAAATTAAAGGGTATCCAGATATTTTTGGTCCTTTTGAAGTTGCTTATGCTTTTGTTATTACTAAAATACAAAACGTCATTAATAAAATTGCGTTAGGAGAAGATGCTGATAAAATATTAGCTAGTCCAGAAATTACATCTGGAGAACTTTTGGATAAAATAATGAAAAATAGTAAAATGTATAAAGATTTGGTTAAAGAAGCAGAAATTCGTGATATTTTTAAAGATTGGATGAAAAATTACACAGATGCGTTGCTTGAAACATTAGATATTGCCAAGCCAGAGATTGATAGAATTAATACTGAAATAAATACCATTATTGAAGGAATGGGAGATAATGTTGGTGAATCGCTTTCGCACGCCTTAGTTAATGTGGTTCGATCGGCTGTTTCAAATCTTCCTGTTGTTGGTGGTATTGTAAGTGCTGTTCTTTCTGCCGATGAATTAGGGGAAGAAATTTTAAATGCGTGTAGACCACCTGTTGCGAAAGGTGCTGGTGCTATTTTGCCTGTTATAAATGGTGTTAATAAACAAGTTGATAAAACGAAATGTCAAATTAATGATTTGGTTAAAAAAATAGAACCAATTATGGAAAAAATGGAAAAAAAAATGAATAGTGTTGGAGAAAAAATGAATAAACCCGCCATACAAGGAGGTGGTGTAAAAACTGTTAAAAATATTGGTAAAAAAATTAATAATTCTACTCGTTGTCTTAAATATATGCTTTCGCGGTTTAGTAATAAGAATATTACAAGAAGGAATAAACGGTTTAAAAATCATAAAAAAAGTGTTAAAGGTATAAAGGTATAAAGGTATTTGTGCTTAATTGTTGCGTTGCTTATTGCTTATATTCTTTTTCCATTCTTGATATCCAATGCTTTTTTCAAGACTAAATGAAGATTCTAGATGAGACATGGCTATTTCTAAGACCTTCTTTTCCATTGGTGATAATTGTGCTATATATGCCTTGTGTTCTTCTTCTATTGGTATAAAAGTAGTCATTGTATTATGATAGTTTAACTGATTATAATTTTATATTTGTTGTAGTTATAATCAATTTTATTCATTATTTACACCTTTGGACATATTATAACCCATATGATATGTAACAGATAATATCATCTAATTGCTTTTGACTATTTAACATTTGCGTTAAATTTGTTTCTATGGTATATCCGTTGTTTCTACATAAGGTAAAAAAATCAGGAAGTGATTCTAATGTATATAATTCATTTGTGTCTGTTGTATAAAGAGCATATACACATTTGTTTTGTTCGCTGTTTGTTTTAAATGCCGAAATTCTTTTTGGTGATATATTTATTTGTCTTGTATAACTTGATAATGGTCCCAATGGTTTTTTATTTATTGTAAGAATGTTTTTATAATTAAAATAATGGTCTGTATATGTTTCGCTTTTTATTGAATACATTTTGTGTGTTTTGTATTATATTATTAAAAAATTGAAATGCTTTATTATGATGTATTTATTGTAACACCAAGAATTAATTCTTACACAAATAAAAATGGAGATGAATAAGAACGAGTCTAATGCTAATGCTAATGCTAATGCTAATGCTAATGCTAATGCTAATGCTAATGCTAATGCTAATGCTAATGCTAATGCTAATGCTAATGCTAATGCTAATGCTAATGCTAATGCTAATGCTAAACCTAAGCCTGAAAGTAAGATATTTCGTTATAAATTCAGCGATGAAGTTAATTCTCTTATTGAAGAATTTTCAAAATTACATAAACTGGACGATAGAAAGGTATATAAGGATAATTGGAATACGTGGGTAAAAACAAATGAGGCAATTATTACCCAAGAAGTAGAGAGATTACAAGGACTTGGATTTGATGGTGATGTGGTTGATAAGATGTTTAAAGCTGGGCGGTATTACTTTCGTGAAAAGAAGAATAAGAACACACAAGAAGAAGAGGTCGTTGTCGATAATGCTAATGCTAATGCTAATGCTAATGCTAATGCTAATGCTAATGCTAATGCCGAAGGTCTTTTAAAAAAAAAACGTTCTTATGTCACAAGCAACCCAGACTTTATTAAAGCAATTGATAAACATCTTAACTTAACTATTTCCCAACCAAATTTTAAACCTCAACATAGTTTTACTGAATTTGTAGAAGAGAATAAGGATATTCTACAAATTGAAGTTAGGCGCTTATGTTCTATTATTGCTAATGGAACTCATAAACAAATTATGACTAAATTAAAAAAAACGTTTAATAATCGTTACTTTATTATTTCCAATCAATAATTTGTTTCATTTGTTTGATATTGTTATTAAATTGCGCACGTAGTGCATCCACCAGTCATACCGCAACCACAATTTCCTCCTTTCATTTCTTTTTTATTCATCACCTTTTCAATGCTTTTTCTACACTTTTTACATACTTTGGCCTTGGCTAATATAGCGTGTATGTCTATGTCTTCTCCACTTATTGCTGATGCGCTAGCGGCGCCTTTGGTGTTCTTTTTAGTCATTGATTTTTTACTATTTTTCTTTCCCTTACGCGCAAACGTTTTGGCCTTTCCTTGAATGTATTTTGAGTGTGTTCCATTTTTTATTTCAACCCATTCTTTTTTTGCTGCTGGAACAACATCTCCAATAGATGGAGAATTTCCGTTTTTCTTCTCCTCATTTAATTTCATCTTTATTAATTCTAACCAAGTGACCGGCGTTTTGCTCATCTTATCTTTTATATTTTTTATACAGATAATAATTTATACGGATAATAATTTATACGGATAATAATTTATACAGATAATATCTGTTTTTTATATATACTATAAAATTGAAATAAAGATAAATAAATATAAAGTGTTATATTAGTTTAATACAATTATCACATAATGGTTAAGAACACTGGTGGAAACAAATCAAAGAAAGTTGCCCGTAAAAATGTATCATCTTTTGGAACACGCGATGTTCGACGCGCTACTGATGAAAATGAGGTATATGCATCAGTTAGTAAGATTTTTAGTAGCCAACGATGCAGTGTTGTTGCCGCAGATGGTAAAACGTATCAATGTAATGTTCGTGGCAAATTTTTGAAAAATAAACGTGCGGGTGGCGGCGAATTGAGTCCTGGTGTATGGGTTTTAATTGGATTTTATGATTGGGAAGTAAGGAGTGATGGGAGTAGAAATTGCGATTTATTAGAAATTTATACTCCTATTGAAAAAGATAAATTAAAACAACTTGAACCACATAAATTATCGGTTCTTATGAAAATTGATGGTGCTGATTTAAGTGAACTTGCGTTTTCAAACTTTAATACTACAGAAGAAACTAAAAAGGATGAAGAAAATGATCAAGAAAACGATGAAGAAAATGTTGTTACGAATTATATGAATTTGCCTTACCAAAAAGAAAAAGTTGAGGATCAAATGGATTGGTTATCTGTTGATGTTCGTGATATTTAAAATTAAAAATAAATTTTATATGAATTAAAAATAAATTTTATATAAATTAAAAATAAATTTTATATAAAATGTAATCTTTTTTTTTACATCCAACCTGAAAACCAACCTGTTGAAAACCATCTGGATGATTGCTGGGATTGTTCTTGTGGTGGTTCTGGTGGTGCTTCTGGTGGTGCTTGTGGTGGTGCTTCTGGTGGTGCTTCTTGTGGTGCTTGTGGTGGTGCTTCTTGTGGTGGTGCTTCTTGTGGTGCTTCTTGTGGTGCTTCTGGTGGTGCTTGTGGTGGTGCTTCTTGTGGTGCTTCTTGTGGTGCTTCTTGTGTTTCAATAACAATGACGTCTTCATCTGAATCTTCCGACACATGTTGTTCCTGTTCCATTGTATTTTGATTTGGTTTCATTATTTTATCAATAATGTATCTAATACTTTTGCTACTACTAAACGTTGCGTTCTCTTGTATAAGATTACTATTTCTTAATGTGGTTAATAACTTGCGATATTCCATCAAATATTTACGAAGGAACCGCTTTTTGATTGGTTTATGCTCTTTTTGTCTGTACATTTCGCTTACAATATAATATGAAAACCATCCCCATTCATATGATCTTTCTCTAGGTAAATGCTTACTTAAATCAGATACAGATGTTTCAATCATTGATTTATCTGTATTTAATTGTTTAATAATTTTTTTACAGATGTATCCAAACGTCTGTTCGCTTTCAAAATTAGTGATTTCTTCTTTCATCATAACTACAATCGGTTTAATAACTGGCCATCCATCTGTTTCCAGTAAAATATCTATTGCTTCTAACATAAGGTAATCAATCATTGGTTTACTTTTTTTTCCGTTTTTACTTTTTCCAAATAACATAAACCCGCACATAACCTGAGATGAAATATAAATATCTTTTTGTGAATACTCAAAAATCAAATTATAAAGTTTGTTCATGTGGTCTGTTGTTTCATTAGAAACATCGTTGTTTTCTGTATTTACATATAATATTTCATTTAACAATTGTTTAACAATATTTTTAATGTTCTTCATTTCTTGCGTATTTTCTTTAATAATATTTTTTAAATCTTCTAGTTCTTCTTTTATTTTATTATTCAAATTTCTTGCCATTATATATTTTTATATTTTATATGTTTTATATGTTTTATATCTTTAAGTTTTTTATTATTATACGTTTTATAAGTTTTTATTAATAGCATAATACATTCGTTTGGTTTTGTTTTTATGCGCCTTAGGGTTGTTTGTTTTATTGCGCTTTGTTGTGTTGTGTATATTGATATGTTTTATTAAAGTATCTTTTTTTTCTTGGGTTGTATTCTCTACAAAAATAAAAAATAAAGCATTTAAATCTTGAAACATATGAATTGTTTCTTTAAAATATATATCATTAAAATATTTTTCGCTTTTAATAAATCGTTTTTCATATTTATTTGCGTTTTCTTTAATTGAAAAATCTTGAACTTCTGATGGTTCTAAATCTATATTGTATTTTAATATTGAAAATAATTTATAATTTACTGAAAATAACCTATGATAACGCTTAATAAATGATATTATTATTTCGCGTTTTAACATCCCATTATTATTATCGATTAAACATCGGTCTTTGTGAATATGCTGAACTTCGTTTTCTTTATTTACATACAGTAAATAAACTATTACTGAATTTACTGGTTCTTTATAAAAATCATTGTATTTATCTTCATTTGATTTAAATTCATTTATCCAACATGTATCTAGTTTTTCATCGTCATTCTCGTCATTCTCGTCATTCTCGTCATTATTGTTATTGTTGGTGTTGTTGGTGTTGGTTATAATATTTACACATTGTGTATTCATTATAAATCATAAATAAAAACATATTAAAAAAATAACTTATATCTTTTGTTTTTTAATATGTTTTTTAATATGTTTTTTAATATGTTTTTTAATATATATTATTCATTATCTGAATAATTTAATATATCATCATTCATTAATAATTCTGGATCATTTTCATACATCTCATCTAAAGTTGGTAATCCATAAAATTCAGATAAATCACCTAATCTTTCTATGTCTATATCACGCAAGTATTGTTGACGTTCAATTCTGTATTTAAATAATACATTGCCTAATTGTTGATTTTCTTTTTCTATTTGTTGTAATTTTTCACTGATATAATGTGTAGGTGGTTCTACATACTTATACTCTATTTGATGGTTCTGTTTATTTTTTCGAATATATACCCAACCTGGTAATAATGCTGATGTATCATTTTCTTTTTTTGAAGGATCATTTGCTGCTGCTGTTATTGTCGTGTTTTTTTTAGATGCTATATTTGAGAAATTGTTTGTGGATGTGGAGGTGGATGTGGAGGTGGATGTGGAGGTGGATCTGGATGTGGATGTGGATGTATTTTTTTGTATTGTTTCACCAAGCGTTGGAAATAAATCTGTTAGCGAGAACTCTTTTATCGGTTCGTAATTTTTAGTTCGTTTGTGTGATGGTATAACGTCTTGTGTTTTATTAATAGTTGCTTTTTTTCTCAAGGAAGGAGGAACGTATGCTTTCTTTTGAGACATTTTTTATTTTACAACTATTCTTTGTTAAGGTTTGTGGGTTGTGGGTTGTATATTATATATATGTATTTTCCTTTATTTCAATTTTTTAAATATATTATTTTAGGTTTATTTTAGGTTTATTTTAGGTTTATTTTAGGTTTATTTTAGGTTTATTTTAGGTTTATTTTAGGTTTAATGTTTATGTTGTTCTTATATGAATAATACTTATTTTTGTAATGTGAATTCAAATGATATATTAAAAACTTTAATTTCTTTATCTACCCATAAAAAATTATTAGAACAACGTGATATGTATTTAAAATATTCTTCTATTTATAATGATTTTATTGAATCATTATTAAATAATATATCAGATAATCTGGTTATGATAGATAAAGATAACTATGAAAAATATAATGAAAAAGAAAAAGTTGATATTGTTGGTGTAAATGAGAAGATGAGAGATATTGAAAATACTTACGATAAAATAGAAACTATTGCTATTCATTTATCTTTACAAATTCAATTATTAGAAAAACATGGTTTTACTCTACTTTATTTACTTCCGTCAGACATATCTGTTGTTACATTATCGTTGTCTGGTGTGGAGGATGGTGGTGACTATAGCAATACTATTTACTTATTAACTGATTTAACAAATATTGTTCCTTTATCTAAAACCAATTTAGATTGCCTGGTTTTAACTTATCCATTGGTTTATCCTTTTCCAAAAAAGGTTTGTGCTCCAGAGTTGTATAATTTGAATATATTACCTTTTATTACACATCGAAGTGCAGTTTATTATAGTCTCGGTTTATTATGCCTATCTTTTTTTACAAATCTCTCTTTGAATAATTTACGAGATACTTCTTTGTTTTATTTTTTAGAGAGATGTTTGAAAAAAGATCCAACTGAACGCTTATGTTATTTTGTTTGATTTTTATGTCTGGCTTTGTTTTTGTATCTTATTTTCTTCTCTTATTTTATATGTCTATAGTAGCATTAAAGCGTAATTCTAAAAGGTTTCAAGTTCCTATTTCGTCTACATCAAAAGGGTTTTCTTTAAATGGTGGTCTTCGTAACCATCGTTCTATCTATAGCACAAATCTATCCGCTTTAACTAATTCTCAATCTAATCTTTGTGTTGGTGATGGTAATGACTCTTCTATTATTAAAACCTCGGTAAAAAATACAAAAGGGTATTTGTATTCTAGTGTTAATTTTCCTACTTGTGCTAGTGGACAAACGTGTGCTTCTGGTAATAACGTGAACTGGGTTAAGAACTTTTCACCAGAAGACCATAGCGCTGGACAACATATTGTGAATAAAGTTCAAGCAAGTTCGGCCGTTTGTGTTACCGAGAAAACTAATTCGGGAACAGACACAAACTGTTGTAAGGAACGTTCTTATCATATTGGGGGTAAACGTTATTATATTACATATAATGCAAAAAATAGTGGTACATATGGACAGGGTGCTATTTCTGCTGGAGAATATTTAAAAGCAGGGTTATTGAAATATAAAAAATATAATTGTAATACAACTGTTAATAGTATTGCTCCTTTACCAAAAGCTTTATTAAATAGTGGTTGCTATCACTGTTAAGTTATTTGTATATACTATTTGAAAACATATATAAAAACATTTTGTATATATGTTTATACCTTTTACACCATGCCTCCTCATTACTTGCTTCGTCTGAAATTGTCTGATTCTGTTTCACAAGATATAGATATTCGTTCTTTATATGAATCTGCTGTTGTAAAACATAATGATTCATGTAATTCTGAATTTTTTGATGCTGGTTTTGATTTGTTTTGTCCTAGCGATTTAGATGTTTTGGCTAAAACTACTGTAAAAATTAATCAGGAAGTGAAAGGGGAAATGAGATTTATTACTTCTTTGGATGATTGTCGAGATGTGGGTTTGGGTGTGGGTTATTATATGTATCCACGTTCTAGTACTGGAACAAAATCACCACTTCGCCTCGCTAACTCGGTTGGTATTATTGACTCTGGTTATCGTGGTCATTACATTTCAGTCTTTGATAATATTAGTGAAGAAACATTTAAGGTAGAAAAGGGTCAGAGACTGGTTCAAATTTGTCCACCAAATATGACGTATCCTATGCGTGTTGAAATTGTTGCAAACGATAATGACCTAAATATGAATACTACGCGAGGGGAAGGTGGTTTTGGATCTACTGGGAAATAATTTTATATAATTGATTAGTTATAATAACCACGTTTTTTAAGCATTTTCTTCGCACTACTTGCTACTCTTTTATATTTTTTATTTTTTGATGAATATTGGCGAGCTCTAACAAACGCAGCATATATTCCCTTGGGATTTAGGTCACACGTGTTTTTATCACAGATTGGAAAACTGCTTTCTCCTATTGGACCCAAGAAACATTTTGTTCCGCATTTTTGTTTCATTGTTTTGCGTTCGCTTGTTCCTGGTGATTTTTTTGCCCATCCTTTGCTGGATAACTTTTTACTATGTGTTTTATTACGATGTGTTTTATTACGATGTGTTTTATTATAAGGCATTTATGTTGTGTTATTTATATTATAATATATAATAATATAAAATTATTTTATTATATATACATTAACACTATTATTTATTCATGAATCTTGTAGATAATGATAATGATAATGATAATTATGTGTTAGGAAGTGAACCTAGTGATTCCGATAATGATATTAATAGTAATTTTTCAAAATGTGATGAGAATGAGAATGAGAATGAGAATGAGAATGAGAATTATTGTAATAATAAAAATGATTGTGATGGAAGTATTCATTATACAAAACTTACTTATAATGATGTTCGTGATCAAATAAATAAATCATATGAACAAGATATAGTTCATCGTTATTCATCTGCATTGGATATCTTGGCAAGTTACATCAAGGGTCAAAAAACAATTTATATGGAATCTCGTTCCTATACAGTTCATCTATTAAATATGTTAATGTTGCCATCTATTTTTATTTCGGCAATGTTAACTGTTATGCAAGGTTTATTAGAAGGACATCCTTATGTGTTTGCTGGACTATCGGCGGTTGTTACTTTTTTATTATCTATTATTAGTTATTCTAAACTAGATAGTGAATCTGAAGCACATAAAATATCATCTCATCAATATGATAAACTTCAAACTTATATTGAATTTCAATCTGGACAAGTGTTGTTATTTAGTAATCCTATTCTTAATAATGAAAATATGACGCGTTTTTGTAATAAACAAAAAAAACGGATTGAAACTTCTTATGGATGGGAAACTTACGCAGAGGGTGGTGATGGTAATATTGATGTTCGGTTTAATGAAACTATTTCTCCTGATATTCATAGAAAAATATGGTTAGCCAATGCTGAAAACAATATGCTCAATTCTGTTTATCAAGATCGTTTTAATGCCGAAACTGAACTTGTTACTGATATGAAAAATAATATTATTCGTATTGAAGATAAGATTGCTGATATTAAAGAATCTAACCAATTTATTATTCCGCGTAAAATCAGATACACTTATCCTTTACTTTATAATACGAATGTTTTCTCTATTATTAAAAAAATTGATGATTATAAAGCTACTATTTTAACTGATTTAAAACATGTTAAAAATGAATTGAGGTATATTGGTGCTTGGCAAAAAAAATACGAACGTTATACTGATAAAGCGTATTTAATTAAAAACAATAAATATAAGAAACGCACTGCTTATTTATTTATTCAGAAAAAAAATATTGTGAATACTTTTTTGTTTTTAAATACTGCCTTTTCTATGATTGATAAAATGTTTCAACAAGAAATTTTAAACGCAAAACTAAAACAAACTTATTGGTTTCGGTTTTACATTTATGACTTTTTTCGTTGCTGTTGTTGTTGTCTTTTTAATAAAGTTCAATCTCTTTTACCTCCAGATTATATTGACCCAACAATAGCAGGTGGTTATGTTATGGAAAAAATAATGGAGATGGAAAATACAACTATTCCTCGACATAAAGAAAATATGAATTTTATTCGTGGTCATGGCACTGGCGGTGGTGATGGCGATGGTGATGGTGATGGTGATGGTGATGGCGGTGGTGATGGTGATGGTGGTAATGGTGATGGTGATGGTGATGGTGGTGATGGTGGTGATGGTGGTGGCGTTAAAAAAATCGATAATGTTTATTCATCTCAATCCAGATTGTAGGATAATTTATTGTATTTTCTTTTTTATCTTGAGTATTCTTTTTGCTGGTTTTGCTGGGTTTGCTGGGTTTGCTGGGTTTGCTGGGTTTGCTGGTTTTGCTGGTTTTGCTGGGTTTGCTGGTTTTGCTGGGTTTTCTCTCCTGAACAGCGGCGGCGGCATTGGTGTTCTCATTACTTCTTCTTCAAACTTGGACAGTATGTATTTTTTCACTTCGTGTATTTTTTCAGCATAAGAGTCCATTGTATGTTGTTGTTGTTGTTGTGTTTGGTCTTTTGTATATTGATTTATAAACCGAAACACATTTACTTCTTTTTGTTGACCTATTCTCCAACAACGCGCGATTGCTTGTTGCTCTACGGCTGGGTTAAAGTGAGGGCTAGTAAAATACACCTCACTGTAATGTTCTTGTAGGTTTAACCCTTCACTGCAAATTTTTATTTGACCGATAAGTATATCGGCTGGTTTTGTTAGCACTTCATCGCGCTTCTTTTTTGTTTGACGTCCGTCAAATTTTACTATACGTAAATTGTTGTGATTTTCGCCCTTATTATTATACTCTTTTAACCGAGTTGCGATTGCATCAATCTCATCATAAAAGTAGCACAATATTATTTTTCCACATCCATTGTTAATACGACCATTAATCGTATTAACAATAGCGTCTATTTTACTAACAGATGTATACATATTACATACATCTGATGCGTCTGATACGTCTGATGCGTCTGTATGTGATCGGTTGTAGTGTTTCTCATATTGAACCATCTTACGGTTGAGCATGGGTGGATATACACACACTTGCCGAGCTAACGTGAAATACTTCATAGCAATTATACGTGGATTTATCTCTTCTTCTCCATCCAGTATTTGTAATGCAGGTTGTTTCATTCGAACATTACAGTAATCAACAAATGAATGTATATGCTTTGAAAACTCTTCTTCGGCAACTGAACTGCTCTTTACAACTATGTTGGATTCATTCAATGGAGGCATTTGTATACCTACATTTGACTTTGACCGATAATAGATCATATCCTTAATAGTGGGAGATGCTGATGATGTTGAACTTTTTATCAAGGACAATAAGTTCAACATTTCTTTTTCCTTGTTTTGGACGGGGGTCCCTGTCATCATCCACATCATGTTGGATTTTAAGGTATTTAAACCTAGATATGCGCCTGTTTTACTATGACTCGCGTGATGTGCCTCATCTAATATCACTCGGTTCCAGTGAAAGGTATTTAGGAACTTGATTTCATCTGGTTTTTTACTTTGTTTACTGACGTGCGCATAGGTGGTTAAAATGACTTGGTGTTTTTTCAAGTCAGATTGGGATAGTTTTTTAATGCGGTTATATGTATTGTGATAAATTAGAATAGATAGATGGGGTGTTATTTTTTCTAAGATTGTTTTCCATTGAGATAGAAGTGATTTGGGAACAACAATCAGTGTTTGGTCCTGAGGATTACACATCATGAGTGCAAGCATCACAATTGTTTTGCCGAGACCCATTTCCAAGGCTACTATACCTCCGCATCTTTGCTGCTGCTGTTCTTTTTTCATACACCATTCAAAACAATCTTCTTGAAATGGTTTATGGCCGAAATTATTGTCTCTTAAAAACTGGTTGTATTGTGTCGAGAAGACGAAATCCATTGTGAATTTCTGAATTTGCGATGTTCTTTGTCTTTTCTTATATATAGTTGGTGGGGGTTGCTTATAGAAATTTTATAAAAAAGTATTTCAATTTTATTTGACTTACGTTAAAAAATGTGCTGTGTTAGAACACATCTTTTGTTTTTTCTTTTTTATTCGTTTATTCGTTTATTCGTTTATTCGTTTATTCAAAAATCTTATTTCTATTTCTATTTCTATTTTTATTTTTATTTTTATCTAATCTACATTTCCATATCGGCCCAACTTGTTGTCGTCGTCGTCGGTGGTGGTGGAGAAGGAGAAGGAGTAGGACTAAGTGATGGCGTTCCCAGACAATCAGGTGGGGGGCTTGATGAAGGCGATGGACAATCTGGATAGCATTTGGAGCACCCATATTTGCCAGGTATGCATTTGGAACATTTGGTAACGGTGTCTTCTTCTTCTTTTTTGCTGCTAGACTGCTGCTCCCACGAGGGTGGTGTTCCCTTACACTCTTCACTGCATCCGTATTCGTAAAGTCGTTTACAACCACCACACCACAACTTTTCTTCCTCTTTTTTATCTGCTTCGCTTGATTCTTCTTCCTTTACTCGTGGCATTTTCTTAGGAGCAGGCGGTGGTGTTGTAGTTGGGCGCGAAGAGACAGGTGAAGGGGGGGTAGGCGAATCCTCACGTTCGTATTTCATATCAGTCTTGGTGTTGGTGGTATTGGTTACAGTGCTGCTGTAACTTTTCACTGCGGTGTCTGTGACTGTGACTGTGGCTGTGTCTGGAAAGATGGCATTCACAATGTTCATCGTCTTTTCTTCGCCTAGCATTGGGAAATTCTTTTCCAGATCTTTTTGGTAATTCTGGATATGTGTCTCTTTCGTCTTTTCCCATTCGCGGTTGGCATTTTCTACGCCAGATTTTGCAATAGCAAGGTAATCTGGTTTCAATGCGGCGGCGATAACGCTTGTTGTCTTTTCGTCATCTTCTTCATCCACCTTGAGAAATTGGAAGTAGTTGGTTTTTTTTCCAAATGGCGTTGGCACCGTTTCGGGTGCTGGAGGTGGCGAAGAACACAGTTCGCGAGCACGCTGCTGCTGTGCTTCTTGGCTAGCGGTAGGGGTAGATTTGTAGGTAACCTTCACGGTAGAGATGTTGTTGTTGTTGTTGGAGGGATTATGATCATCCCAATACTTACCTTTAAGCTTGGGGCAAAACTTGATGATGTGCCCAGTTGCTTTACAATACTTACATTGGGTGCTCAAAAGAGTGGGGCACACGACTTTCCCATTGGGACCAGGCACATCACGCACCCAATGGGAAGTGTAAACGGCTTCGTTCTTTCCAGCGTCTTTGCATACTTTGCAAAACATTTTCGTTTAGGATTTACTTCGTTTAAGATTTACTTCGTTTAAGATTTACTTCGTTTAGGATTTACTTCGTTTAAGATTTACTTCGTTTAAGATTTACTTCGTTTAAGATTTACTTCGTTTAAGATTTACTCCTTATAAAACCAAAAAAAGCATTTCAATTTTTTTTGTTTTACTTGTGATTTTTAGATTTCTTTTGTTTTTTTATATTTTATACCATATTTTTCATAGAATAATACTCCAAATGCATTTTGAAATAATCAACTATTTTATTTATAGTTGATTCTGATGTTTCTGTGAATGTTTTTTTATAAGAGACATTATTTACTGGAACGGTTACTTTATATTCATCTGTCTTGGGTAAATATTCAATTATAAACTCATCATACGGTGATGATGTTGAATTGTTTATCTTATAACAAACTTTGTTGTTGTTTTCAGTAAAACATTTGTGTTTCACGAATTCTTGATTTATAATATTAGTAAGTGTCTCCATCACTAATATTATATATGAGTTGCCTTTATATATATTTTATGATTTATTTATGATTGTTTTATGATTGTTTTATGATTGTTTTATGATTGTTTTATGATTGTTTTATGATTGTTTTATGATTGTTTTAAATGTGTTTTTTTATACGTAAAACAATTAAGCCCATACGGGGACTCGAACCCCGAATCTTAAGGTTAGAAGCCTCACGCGATATCCATTTCGCCATATGGGCAGATTTCTCCTCAACTGGATTTGAACCAGTGACCAAAAGATAACTTATAACCATTACAGTCTTCTGCTCTACCACTGAGCTATAAGGAGGTTTTTTTTTGTGTTTACAAAAAAATGGGAACTGTGGGGTTCGAACCCACGCGGAAATATTCCATTGGGTCTTAAATCCAACGCCTTAACCACTCGGCCAAATTCCCTATTCACATATAATGTTATATATTTTTATTCGTATAATATGTGCCTCACGTCTATGTTTACCCTACCCTAAATACATAAAATTATACTTCCCTTTTTCGTCATTGTGTTTGCTGCTACTTTGTGTCGTCGTCCGTTTTTGCTATTGCTACTTTGTGTCGTCGTCCATTGCTGCGTCTACTTTGCGTCGTCGTCCCTTGCTGCTACCTATGTCTCTATACTTACCATAAAAAAACAAAAAAAGAGAGAAAGAAAGAAAGAGAGAAAGAAAGAAAGAAAAAAAGATTGTTAGTATTGTTGTATAATCTTTATTGATTATTAAATTATGTATGTATGAATGACTGAATGCTAATGTATTAAACATTACTTCACATTATACGCATGAGTTTTTTTTATGATGTGAGACTCACTTATAACTCACACTATACCTATAGTGTATATCTTTAAATTATTTTTTATGTTATATATTTTATTGTATTTTATTGTATTTTATTGTATTTTATTGTATTTTATTGTATATTGTAAAAAATTGATAAATTATTATTTAAATTTATTTATATATACGAATAGTAATATTACTTAAAATGAATAGCGCAGATGATGCTGATGATGCTTGTGATGCTGATGATGCTTGTGATGCTTGTGATGCTTGTGATGCTTGTGATGCTTGTGATGCTTGTGATGCTTGTGATGCTTGTGATGCGTGTGATGCTTGTGATGCTGATGATGCTTATAGAGAAACGTATGACGACAATATTAATATTAATAGCATAATTAAGTATGAATGTGGTGATTGTGGATACTGTGAGGACTGTATGAAAAATAAAGGGTCTTTCAATTATAAATTACAAGCGGCTAATCATCAGCGTATTATTATTCAACGTAAATATACTTTTAATAAAGATAATTGTTCTATTTGTCTTGATGAATTATTTAATCATTCCGTTTCTTACTTACCATGTAAACACGTATTTCATTCGGATTGTTTAATTGAGACTTTTGAAAATAAAATATATAGTTGCCCTTTGTGTCGTTTGGATTTAAAGGACGCCTTAAATAAAATTAATTTTGAGTTTCCTCCTCCTCAACCAGAATCATTATCCAATTTAGATATTCATGTTATTAATCAAATATTAAATCCAATGAATCATTTTCCTTATTATTATTATTTTCCTATTAGTGGAAGAGAACAGATAGATGGTGGTGACACAATATCTATGTTATTTTTAGATGATAATCTTGTTTCTAATACTCATCTTATAGATGTTTATACATTTCTCACAAGTGATGATTTTGCTAATCTTTATCCTCCTCCTCTTGTTCCAGAATCTGATTCAGAAGCAGAATTAGAAGCAGAAGCCGAAGCAGATTCAGAATTAGAATCAGAAACAATTGTTTGAACTAATTTTATTGGGTTTATTGTTTTATTGTTTTGTGATTTTTCAATATAGTTTAATACTATTTTATAAAACACA
>Ga0208542_1000433_pt1 | contig 19253 bp, 32 predicted proteins | sample DEB08_DNA_3_FD_185495 | JGI IMG/M metagenome (GOLD analysis project Ga0208542, IMG submission 185495) | Aqueous microbial communities from the Delaware River and Bay under freshwater to marine salinity gradient to study organic matter... | ecosystem: Environmental > Aquatic > Marine > Coastal ... | reverse complement strand
CAAGTAGCTAATCAATCGTTAATTGATTAAAATTGAGGGCGGTCTTAACGACCGCCCTTTTTTTATGTATAATAAAAATACTGAATACAAACAAATATTTAATACAGACTGAGTTCAGCAGACGGCCTAGAGACTGTGTTGAATAAACTAGGAGAATATACTTATGGCACAAACAACTTTTTTAGGACCAGTAACTTCATTAAATGGATTTATTGGTGGAACTAACGTAAATGCATCTGGTACACAACAAGGTGGCACAGTTGCATGGTCAGTTTCTAACGACACAACTTTAACAATCGCTACAGGTAGTAGAGCAGGCGACACTTTATTAGCAACAGCTAATGAAGGTGTAATGATCTACACTTCAAACGGTGCTTCTGGAAATGCAGTATATGCATTTTCTGATGGTACAAATTGGTTAAGATGTGATACTAGAGTAGCAGTTGCTACTTCGTAGTAATTAATTAGTGGCTCCTTCGGGAGCCACAAACTTAGGAGAATAAAATGAGTTTTAAAGCAGATATACAAGCAACGAGATCATCGACTGCAGCTGTCGCTACTACTTTAAATGAAGGTGGTACTTTAAGTGCAACTGATACTACGATCACATTAACTTCTGCTTCTGGTTTTCCAACTGGTGGCGGAACTATTTTGATTGAAAGCGAAGTTATTACTTACACAGCTGTATCTTCAAATGATCTAACAGGTTGTGTTAGAGGAGCGAATGGAACTACAGCAGCAACACATGCTGACGGGACAGCAGTTACGTTACTTGGTTTAATTATTAGTCCACCAGTTAGATTAAAAGGTATTTCAATTGCTTCAGATGCAGGAGGAGCGGGATACGTAACTCTTTGTTCTAACGATGGAGTAACTAGATTTTGGGGAGATGTACCTACTGGCGATGTTTATACATTAAATTTACCTGAAGATGGAATTTTATTTCCAAAAGGAATTTATTTAAAAACATCAGCAAATGTTACAGCCTACACATTATTTACTGATAAATATAATTCACCTGGATTAACTACTACTAACGGATAGTAATGAAATACGGATGTCAAAAAAGAGGTACAGGTAAGGCTGTCTTAAAAGCATCAGCTGGTGCGATAGCCTTAGCCTCTCCTATACTTTCAAATACAGCTATAGGTATTCAAGCAAAAAATTTACAACAAGGTGTTCCAGTTACTAAAAAACAAACGGATCTTTCTTTTCCTGAATATGAACCGCCTAAACAAACAGAAGAGAAAAAAGATGAAAAATCTGTCTCTATGAAAAAAGGAGGAATGCCTCCAAGAAAAAGTAAATATTTTAGGAAAACAGAATCTGGTGCTGGGATGACACAGGAAGGTGTTATGGCATATAGAAGAAAAAATCCTGGAAGTAAATTAAAAACAGCTGTTACAGAAAACAATCCTGGCCCTAAACGTGCTGCAAGAAGAAAATCTTTTTGCGCTAGATCTGCTGGTCAAATGAAAATGTTCCCTAATGCGGCTAAAGACCCTAATTCAAGATTAAGACAAGCTAGAAGGAGATGGAAATGTTAAACTATATTAAACATTATTACGAAAAAATAAAAGGTAAATTAATTAGTATTCCTAATCAATATCAAGGTATTATTTTATTATTAATTTTATTAACTCTGTTTTTTAAGGGTTAGTCTCATGCTACAATCTTTAAGGGATGGTATATTATTTATGGCTATGTTCATAGCTTTAGGTTTTATATTTTTTATCAGTTTATTAGTAATTTTATGTAAAGATTTATATATGAGATATTTTGAATATTACACAATCATTGTTTTAATTGTATTAATCCTAGCTGTTAATTTACTAGGATGCGTTCCCAAAGAAACAAAATCTGAAAATAAATATGAAACTATAGGTAAGGCTTTAGGGACATTATCAGGAACTAAAAATGAAAATAAATGAAAACACTAATGTAGCTTTGCCTATACGAAATTTACTAGCTATCATAGGATTGTTAGCTAATTAAACAATGACACACAAATTAAATTGGACACCTAACGAAGGTAATTTTCAAGAATATCCATATGAAACAGAATGGCTAGAATGTAGTTGGATCAATGTTTATGATATGACTAGACTTGTTACATCATTTTGGTATCCTTGGTTAAAGATATGAAACTATCGGCAAATTTTGAATTAAGCGAGTTAGTTAAATCTCAAACAACAGAGAGAAAATTTATTTTTCACGAAGAAATTATTTCATTAAAAGTAATTGATGAAATAATAAATATAATAGAAACTAATAAAAAACATTTTATAGATGTGTCTTCAGAAACATGCACTAATAATGGTTTTCAAAGTCAAAATATAGTAAATATTTTTAATCCAGAGCTTTTAAAAAAAATAATTTCATTTAATAATTTTTTTGAAAAAACATTCCATATTCATTATATAAAATATAAAAATAATGGTAGTCAAAGAAGACATAATCATGCCTCTACCGAAAAATATTCTTTTATTTTATATTTAAATAATTCTGATGGAGGAACTATTTTTTTTAAACCTATTAATAAGATGATATGTCCAGAAAAAGGTAAATTAATTGTATTTGATTCGAGTATTGAGCATGAGGCCACTCCCTCATTTAAAGAAAAACAAATATTAGTTGGAGCAATAGAAAAAATATGAAACTTTCAGCAAACTTTCAATTAAGCGAGTTAGTCAAGTCTCAAACAGCGGAGAGAAAAGGGATACCTAATAATCCATCACCGACTCACATTGATAATTTAAAAGCGTTATGTGTAAATGTATTACAACCAATTCGTTCTCAATTTGATTCTCCTGTAATTATTTCTTCTGGATATAGGTCTGGAGAGTTATGCGTTGCTATAGGTTCTAGTATTCATTCACAGCATACAGAAGGTAAAGCTGCGGATATAGAAGTGGTAGGAGTAGACAATAAAGAACTCGCACAATGGATTAAAGATAATTTAGAATATGATCAATTAATTTTAGAATTTTATAGAGATGGCGAACCTGACAGCGGATGGGTTCATGTTTCGTGGAACGGATCTGAAAACAGAAATCAATCTCTTAGAGCAATAAAAGAAGAAGATAAAACAAAATATAAACCATGGTAATATCTAGAGGTCAAATATCTAAACAATTAGAACCAGGACTTGGTAATAAAGATTTAAAAAGATTTAAACAAGTTATTAAAAAGACCCATGGAACGATATATAAAGAAAAAGTCCAATCCCATCGCAAAAGAAGTAAGGTCTAGAAGATTTAAGTCTCAAGTGGTACAATCTAAGAAGTTGTACAACCGCAAAAAGGAGAAGTTATACACTCTCAAAGCGGCCGCTATTAAAAAGGATTAATAAATGAAAAGTTTATTTAAAATACTTATTGATAAGGAAGGTTTATAATTATGACCACATCTGGAACTACTTCCTTTAACCTAAGTATCGATGAAATTATTGATGAAGCGTTTAACAGAAATGGTATTAGACCCAATTCTGGTAATGATATGAGACGTGCTAGAAGAAATTTAAATATTTTATTTTCAGAATGGGGAAACCGAGGAATTCATATGTGGAAAGTAGCGCTTAATTCAGTTGCTCTAGTTTCTGGTCAACCTAGTTATACCGTTCCTAGTAATGTTAGCGATGTTTTAGAGGCTTATATTTCTACTACTTCTGGCGTTAATTCTACTACACAAGATATTTCTATTACAAAAGTAGATAGATCTGCATATGCTGCTTTGCCAGATAAAGGATCTACAGGACAGCCATCTATGTATTATGTGGATCGTTTGACTACTCCAGTTATTTATTTATATCAAACTCCAGATACAATTACTTATACTTATTTAAAATATTATTCTATTAATAGAATTCAAGATGTTGGTGCGTATACCAATACAACCGATGTTGTATTTAGATTCATTCCAGCAATGATTTCTGGATTAGCTTATTATTTATCTTTTCAATACGATCCAAACAGAATTCCTATTTTAAAACAAATTTACGAAGACGAATTATTAAGAGCATTAGATCAAGATGGCGGAAGAACTTCTTTATATATTTCGCCTCAAAGTTATTTTGGAGATGGTGTATAATGGGAACGTGGGCTACAGGTAAAAAATCACAAACCATATCAGATCGTTCTGGTATGGCTTTTCCATATGATGAAATGGTTAAAGAATGGAATGGTTCTTTAGTTCATATTTCTGAATATGAACCAAAACATCCTCAAATCAGAAGAAAGAAAGTTACAGCAGATGCTATCGCACTGCAAAACCCAAGACCTCAAGATTTTACTTTTCAATCTGGTGGTTCTATGTGGACTACTATTAATCTAACTTTACCTGGAGAATTTGCTTATATGTCTAATGGAATGCAACCAGATGACGGATCCTTTCAAAATAGACAAAGACAATTAAACCCATTAACAGGAAGTGTTACAATCGTAATATCATAATATGGCAATTACTTATTCTAATTTTTTAACACAAATAAGAAATTACACAGAAGTAGATTCTAATGTGTTATCCAACACTTTAATTGATCAATTTATTTCTAACATTGAATTAGATATAGCTGGAAAAGTAGATTATGATGATTTAAGAAAATACGCAACTTCTAGTTTTATTACTAATCAAAGATATATAACATTACCTTCTGATTGTGTTGTTTTAAGATCAGTTCAAACTATTATATCTGGAACAAGACAATTTTTGGAAAAAAGAGACACTAGTTTTATATCTGAATATAACCCAGACAATACTACAGGAACTCCTATTTATTATGCTAATTGGGATGATTATACAATTGTAGTAGCGCCTACTCCTAATGCAGCGGCTGCGGCAGGACAAGTTCAAATTAATTACATTATTGATCCCCCTCATTTTACTTCTACTAACAGCACTTATTTATCGGAACATCAACAGGGGATGTTATTACATGGTGTATTAACAGAATGTTTTGCATACTTAAAAGGCCCTGCGGATATGTACAAACTGTATTCTGACAAGTATAATGAAGAAGTACAGGCTTTTGCTTTACAACAAATGGGCAGAAGACGTAGAGGAGAATACGATGACGGAGTACCTAGAGTTAAGGTTGCTTCACCATCACCATAAACAAAATTAATAAGGAGAAATAATTATGGCAATTACAACAAACGCAATTACTAATTCATTTAAGGAAGATCTATTAAATGGTTTGCATGACTTCGCCCCATCAACAGGTGATGTATTTAAATTAGCACTATATGATTCATCTGCATCTATCGGTGCAGACACTACTTCATACGCAGTAGGTATCTCAGGACAAGTTGGAGATACTGGACAGTATGTTGCAGGTGGCGGAACATTAGTTAATGCTTTAGTATCAGTAAACGGAACAACAGCTTTCGTTGACTTTAATGATTTATCATTCACTGGAGTTACTCTAACAGCTAGAGGAGCTTTAATTTATAACACATCTGAATCTAGTAAATCAGTATGTGTGTTAGATTTCGGTGGAGACAAAACTGCAACAGCTGGAACATTTACTATTCAGTTCCCTGATGCAAACGATACTCAAGCAATCATTAGAATATCGTAACAGAGAGATAATATGGAATGGCTAATGGATGGGGAGAACTATCATTTGGTATAGGAGAATTTGGATTACAAGGTAATGCAAGTGCTCAAGTATCTGGTATAAGTTCTCTTACATCCATTGGTTCTGTAACCGCAACTGGTGTTGTTGAAATCGGTTGGGGCGGAGATGCTTGGAACATAAATGCTTGGGGCGATCTTCAAGGTGCTTATGTTGATGTAACTGGAGTTTCATTAACAACAAATATTGGTTCTATAACCACTCAAGCAAACGCAAATGTTTATCCTACAGGAATTAATTTACAAATAGCAGAACCTATTGTGGTAGCAGGTACTTCTGCATTAATTGAACAACAAGGTTTATCTTTACAAACATTTACAGGAAACGAAACAACAGGAATCGGTGCTGTTGTAACTGGCTCTGAATTAAATACAAATATCTCAGGAGTAACTATTGATGATAGATATTTAATAGGATCAGGATGGGGTAGAGATGTTTGGGGAGGTTGGGCATGGGGAGTAAATTATTCTGTGCTTATAGCAGATGGTGTAAGTATAACAGCTACTACTGGTAATGAAGATGCATTCACAGATTATACTCAAGAAATAACTGTTTCGTTTGGATTAAATACAGCAATAAATTCGGTAGACATTCAAGCAGGAGCAAATATTTATGTTAATGTTGCTGAACATACCATTAATACAAATATTGAATCTGTATCTATTACTGGAAGTGCTCTAGTACAACTTACTGGAATAAGTACAGCCATTGCTCAAGGTGAAGCTATAGGAGGAGTTAAAACTCCTGTAGATGTTACTGGAAGTTCTATAACAGTATATAGCGGAAATGAAGATACAGCTGGAAATGCAGATGTATCTGTAACTGGATCTTCTATAACAGGCTCCGTAGGTCAAGCTAATTATATAGCTGGATATAATGTTACAGGAATATCTATTACACCTAGCACAGGATCAGTGACTTTAATAGGTAATGCTAAAGTAATACCTACTGGCATTGGATTGACAGTTAATACAATTACCCCTAATATCATCGCATGGGCTGAAGTTGATACAGGAACTTCCGTTGTATGGACACCTGTTGATTTAGCCGCATAACGATAGTAAAATACATACAGGAGATTTTAAAAAATTATGGCTTCACAATACTCTACAGATCTTAAACTCGAACTAATGGCTACTGGCGAAAACGCTGGTACATGGGGAGATAATACTAATAACAACTTAAACCTTATTCAACAAGCTATTGCTGGTTATGAAGCAGTTGCTTTAAGTGACGGCGGAACTGTCGCTCTTGCAATGACAGACAAAACTATTTCTAATGCAAGAAACATGGTTCTTAAATTTACTGGAACTTTAACTACAGCTTCAACTGTAACTATTCCAGATTCAATTGAAAAATTTTATATCTTTGATTGTTCAGTTGTTAGTGGGCCAACTAATTTAACTATTAAAACAGCTTCAGGGACAGGATTTACTTTAGATGCGGCGAAGATTTATGCAGCATATTCTGATGGAACAGATTTAAAAGAAATTTCACTAGATACTTTAGGTGGTACAATTGCTTTTGCAAATATTACAGGAACAGTTGCTACTGCTCAAATTGCAGATAATGCAGTTACTACAGCTAAAATTTCAGACAATCAAATTACTACAGCTAAAATTTCGGACAATCAAATTACTACTGCAAAAGTTTCTGATTTACAAATTACTACAGCTAAAATTGCAGACGATGCTGTTACCGCAGACAAACTTGCGGATACAGCTGTTGTTGCAGGTAGTTATACTACAGCGGACATTACTGTAGATGCTCAAGGAAGAATTACATCAGCAGCTTCTGGATCAGCTGGCGGAGGAGCATTAATACCTACAAAAATTCAAGCAGGGCCTGCTAGTGGAACATATACAGCTAGTGCTAATGCCAATTATATATCCGCTTACATGTGGGCAGGCGGAGGAGGAAATGGTGGCCCTAGATATCCTAACAACGCAGGGCCTGCTCAAGGTGGATCTGGTGGAACTGGTGGATATGGTTTATTCCAATCTCAAGTAACAGCGCCTTTCTCAGCACCTTATGCGGTAGGATCGGGTGGAATTCCAGGAAATGGAGGTGACGGTTATTCGAACCCAGGTAATCCTGGCAGTGCTACTAATATAACTAATTTTGGAACTGTTAATGCAGGTAATGGTGGTACTGCTGCCCCAGCTTCTCAAGCAGGAACTGATGGAACTGCTCCAGGAGCACTTTTTCCAGCTATGACTAGAACTTTTTTAACTGGTGCTAACTATGGCAGTTCAGGCGGTGGCTCTGGTTATATAATCATATATGAAAACATAGGAAGTTAATAATTATGGCATATTTTATTTTTACTAAAAATTGCGAAGACATTAAAAATACCCTTTGCCGCATGGCGGAAAATGAATTGGATTTTAATTCTTTAAATGCATCTTCAGATGTCTATAAAATCATAGAAGTTAGTCAAAACGATTTTAATGATGTGAAATATGGAAGAAAATTAGTAGATAGCTATAATTTAGAAAATGCTATAAATTATGTAAATTTAATATATGGAGAGAACGATATTCAATACAATAAAAAACAACTTCAAGACTATGTCACAAAAGTTAAATCTGCACTACAACAGTTTATTGACTCAAACCCTAATCATGCGTTATTTGCTAGATGTAATAGTTATTTAAATCAATTAACCGCATTAAATTTAGACAATATAAATTATCCTTTAGAAAAATCATTAGAGCAGCATCTCTATGATATAGGACAAACATCATTTCATCCTTTACAAATACCATAAAAATTGCTATTAAATTAGCATAATGTTTGAAAAAATAATAGAGTTTAGTGCTCATAAAGATTATTTCGACCTTGAACAAGATTTTCCTATTCCAACAAAATTAAATATACCAGAGTGGTTCAAAAAACTAGAGCATACAGTTGAAAGAAAAACCGTAAAAGGATGCGTACCTTTTTTAGATTCATTGACAGCAGGATATTTATTAAAAATTCCTCAAGATATTATTATAAGACATAACGTAGATGTTAAAAACGATAAAAATGAAACAATTAAAGACACATTTCAAATGTCTTCTTTATATAGATCAGAACCAGTTATTTCTGCAAAAGCATTAAATTTAAATACTAGAGTAGAGACGCATCCTATACAACAATTAGAAGGATCTCCTCATATAGAAAAAAATAAAAATTTGCCTTTTCATAAAATATTAAATCCCTGGAAAATAAAAACACCTGCAGGGTATTCTTGTTTATTTGTCCCTCCTTTAAATAACGCAGACGATAGATTTTCTATAATACCTTCAATTGTAGATACAGATACTTTTCCAAATGAAATTAATTTTCCAATTGTAATTAATGGCGATAAGTACCCTGTTTTAGAAACTACATTTAAAAAAGGAACTGTTTATGTACAAATTATACCTTTCAAAAGAGATTCTTGGAAAATGAATATAAAAAGTAGATCACAAAAAGAAATACAAAACTCAAGAATTTTTTATGAACTTAACATATTAAATACTTATAAAAACAATTTTTGGAATAAAAAATCATGGAAATAAAAAATTTTATTAGAGTTTATGACGGTGCTTTACCTTTAAATGTTTTAGGCAATTTAATACGTTTTACCTCTAAATGTGACTTTAAAGAAAGTTCGGTAGGGGCAGGAGAATATACTGTAAATTTTAATATTAGAAAAGCATATGTATTTCCCATTGCAAATACAAACAAATCTCTTACTGCTGTCCATTGGTTTAATATACTTCATCATTATTTTAATGCTGGTTTAAAAAGATATAAAAATGATGCTAATATTTTAGACTATGGTGTGGATAGAATAATTAATATTGATCTTTTAAAATATGAAAATACTGGTTTTTATACATGGCATGTAGATCACTTTGCTGACATACCTAGAACCATGAGTTGCATACTATTATTAAATAATGATTATGAAGGAGGAAATTTATGTTTTAGGAATCCAGATGGATCAGGTGAATTTGAAGTAGATGTTAAACCAAATAGAATGATTATTTGGCCAAGTAATTTTTTATTTCCACATACGGTTAAACCAGTAACAAATGGTACAAGATATTCGGTGGTAGCATGGGCACTTTAACAAAAAATTTTTGTTATTTTGAAAAAAATATAGACTTTAATTTTATATCTAATTTATTAGATAGAAATAATTTGTCGTCTCAAATATCAAGTAATTTTTTAAATAATTTTATATTTGAATCAGTATTTAAAATACATTTAGTAGAACAAGACAGTTTTTTTTATGAATTATTTAATTTATTACAAAATAAATTTAATACATTAAATAAAAAATCAGATTTAGATCTATATTTTTCATTGGTCTCTGGTAATAAAAGTATTGCACATAGAGATGGTTATGATGTATATATAGTAGGTGTATATGGAAAAACTTTATATAGAGTAAATGATGAAGATTTTATTGTAGAAAAAGGAGATTTATTGTATATACCTAAGAATGAATTGCATAAAGCAATAGGATTAACACCAAGAATAACATTGTCCTATGGAATCTATTAAAAATATAAGATATAAAATAATAAAAAATTTTTTAACAATACAAGAAATTAAATTATTGACAGATTATTGTAGAATAAAACACAGAATTAATTTTGATAATTTTGATTTTACATACAATAATAATGGGGATACTTTTTTTTATGCGGATCCATTAATGGAATCATTAATGTTAAATAAAATGGAATTAATGCAAAAAGAAACTGGATTGGAATTACTTCCTACTTATGCGTTTTGGAGAATGTATACCAAAAACGCAGCTTTAGACAAACATAAGGATAGAGCAGCTTGTGAAATAAGTGTTACCGTCATGATAGGATCAGATGGTACACCTTGGCCTATTTATATGGATGGCGTAGGAATAGATTTAAATCCTGGAGATGCTGCTGTTTACCTTGGTTGTGAAGTAGAACATTGGAGAGAAGAGTTTACTGGGGACTGGCAGGCTCAAACTTTTTTACATTATGTAGATAAGAATGGACAAAACAGAGAATGGGTTAAAGACAAAAGATTACTGTATGGTACACAATAATGAAATTTAAACAATACGAAAACGGATCTTGTGATATTGAATTTTCTGAAGAAGAAATACATATAATTAATCAAAATAAAAAAATTCATCTATCCGATGAGAGTTTGCGTCATTTTGGAAATATGTTAGTTAGAATTGTTTCTGATTGGCAGTTAAGATTTAATGAAAAAACATCTAATCTAACATCCTTTGATGATTCAATTATAAAAGGTGAATGATAGATCATAGTTTTGTAACTTTAATAAAAGAATACGAAATCCTACCTAATAATACATTTATAGATTATATTAAAAGTTTTAATCTAAAAGACAAAGCAGAAAATATTAATAATTATTCTGATAAAGAAGATAGATTGCCAGATTTAAAAAAAAATGTTTCTAGTGCAATTAAAGATATACTTAATGAACATAGATGTATATTAACTGATGTATGGATACAAAAATATAAATTAAATAGTTATCATTCTATGCACGTACATGGAAATGGTAATATTTTTTCTTTTGTATGGTTTATAGACTGCACCGAAACGTCCTCCGAAATAATTTTTCATAATCAAGGGTATCCATACGTATTTACTAATACGTTAAGGATAAAACCAAAAATTGGAAAAATTATTTTTTTTGATGGGAGCATTCCTCATTACGTACCTCCTAATAAAGATACCAGTAGGCTTATAATAAGTGGTAATTGCGATAAATTGTAAATAAGGTTTTATTAAAATTACACATAAATTCTGAGTGTTTAAATTAATTAATATGTAGGTTATAATCTTTATATGCCATTAAGTTTAATAAATATAAGACCAGGCTTTAATAAACAAATAACTGATACAGCTGCTGAAGGGCAATATGTAGACGGTGATTTTGTACGTTTTCGTTATGGATTACCAGAAAAAATAGGGGGATGGTCAAAACTTACTTCTAAAACTATAGCTGGAGTGGCTAGAGCACAGCATCAGTGGACAGATTTAGATGGCAGAAAATACGTGGTCATTGGAAGTCAAAAAGGACTTTATATTTATTATGAAAGTGCTTTCTATGATATCACACCATTAGAAACTGCTCAAACAGGAGGAACCTTTGATACTACTACAGGATCTCCTATTGTTACTATAAATTTAAATGGTCATAACATGACCGCTGGTGATTTATTTACCTTTACCTCTGTGACTCCACCAACAGGTGCTGGATATACTGCAGGAAATTTTCAAGATCAAACTTTTGAAGTTACTAGTGCTACTATTAATACTTTTACTGTAACTATGTCTACGAATGCTACTGCTGACAATACAGCGGATGGATCATGTACTATTAATAGATATATTCAAATTGGTCCTATCGGACAAACTTATGGATACGGATTTGGTACAGGAGGATATGGAGGAGCCTCTGGTTTAACTACTACTTTAAATGGTGCTATTAACAACAGTGTCACCACTATTACATTATCGAGCGCAACTGGTTTTCCTACATCAGGAACTATAAAAATAGACAATGAATTAATTACATACACAGGAATATCTAGTAACGATTTAACTGGATGTACAAGAGGAGTGAATGGAACTTCTGCGGCATCTCATTTAGATAGTGCTGGAGTAGAAGCATATACTGCTTGGGGAGCGGCATCGTTATCTTCCTCTATTACTTTAGATCCAGCAGATTGGTCTTTAGATAATTACGGACAAATATTAACAGCAACTGTTTTAAATGGTAGAACATTTACTTGGCAACCATTAAATTATTCCGCTTCAGCTTTGCAAACAAGAGCAACTATTATGGCAGGAGCACCTACTAAAACAGCTGTTACTATTGTTTCCGATCAAGATAGACATTTTATTCATTTAGGTACAGAAACAACTATTGGATCTGTTAATACTTTTGATCCAATGTTTATTAGATTTTCAGATCAAGAAAACTATAATGAATATCAACCAACCTCTGTTAATACAGCAGGTACATTTAGAATTGATGATGGCACAGAAATCGTAGGAGCAGTAAAAGCAAAAGATTATATCTTAGTGTTAACAGATACAGCTGCTTATGCTATGCAATTCATAGGAGCACCTTATACCTTTAGTATTAGAAAAGTAGGATCTAATTGTGGTTTAGTTGGTCCTCATGCTCTTCAATATGTAGACGGTGTTGTTTATTGGATGGATGATAATGGAGGATTTAATGCATACAATGGAACTGTTCAAAAAATTCCATGCATGGTAGAGGACTTTGTATTTACTACTAACAATCCTACTGATTTAGGAATTAATTATAATGCTGGTAGACTAGTATACGCAGGTCATAATTCATTATTTAGTGAAATTAATTGGTTTTATCCTTCTAGTTCATCTAGCACTATCAATAGATGTGTGACTTATAATTATTCTGATAAAGTTTGGTATACCAGTTCATTAACAAGAACTACTTATTACGATGCTCATTTATACGATAATCCGTATGCGACTTCTTTTAATGCTAGCGGCACTCCAAGTTTCCCTACCATACAAGGAGTTACTAATATTAATGGTGCCTCTACGTTATGGGCACACGAAGTAGGAGTAGATCAATTAGCAGACGGAACCACTACAGCCATACAGTCTTACATTGAGTCAGGAGATTTCCAATTACATCAAGATGGAGATGGAGAAACATTTACTAAGATAAGAAGATTTATTCCAGACTTCCAAAGATTAGATGGAACTGCAACGATTACTATTTTATTAAAAGATTATCCTACAGATACCGCAGTATCTTCTTCGTTAGGTCCATTTTCTATAACTTCATCTACTCAAAAAGTAGATACGAGAGCAAGAGGCAGAGCCGCTAGTTTAAAAATATCTAATACGTCTACAGGTCAAAGTTGGAGATACGGAACTTTTAGAGCGGATGTACAACCAGACGGAAGAAGATAATGGCAAAAATAACTGCATTTATACCAGAGCCAAGTGTTGATCATAATTATAACAATGAACAACAAAAGTTACAGGCATTAGAAACAATAAAAAATCAATTAAATACTTCTTTTCAAGAAGATTTAAAACAAGAAGTGGAAAGAATGAATTGGTTTTTAGCTGGGAGTAAATGCTAATGTCTTGTAATAATGTCAATGTAGAACCAGTAGTGATTGGCGGTGGAGATGGATCTACTGCTTATGATGCATTTGGAAGATTAAGAGTATCAAATCCATTAACCATATTTGATTCTAAAAACGTAATGTCAAAGAATAATCTCTTTGATGAAGCATTAACAGGATCTGGTGGAGTCACTTATACAGCAAATAAATCTACGGTTAATTTAAATGTAACAGAAGTATCAGGCGATAAAGTTATAAGGCAATCAAAAAGAGTTATGTCTTATCAACCAGGTAAGTCATTATTGAATTTAAATACATTTGTAATGAATACTTTAACAGCTAATCTTAAACAAAAGATTGGTATGTTTGATGCTAACAATGGGATATTCTTTTATGCAGATGGTACTACATTAAAAATAGTTAGACGTACTTATGTAACAGGTTCACCAGCTGATACTGAAATATCACAATCTGCTTGGAATGGAGATAAGTTAAATGGCACAGGTGCATCAGGTTATACATTAAATCCAACATTAGCTACAATTATGTTTATGGACTTTGAATGGTTAGGTATGGGAAGTGTTAGAGTTGGTTTTGTAATAGATGGTAAATTCATAACTGCACATACATTTTATAATGCAAACAGTTTATCTACTGTTTATATGCAAACAGCAAACTTACCAATAAGATATGAAATTGAAACAGCTGCAACCTTAGCTGCAGGTACCTATACCTTACAACAAGTTTGTTCTACAACTATGTCTGAAGGTGGTTATGCTCCAGAAGGTATAAGGCAAATGATTGGGACTTCTCAAATTAATGCTGGTGTGAATTTAACTACAACAAATACTTATTATAATCTTGCGACCATTAGAATTAAATCAGGAAGACCTTATGCTGTTATTGTTCCTTCTGGATTAGATGTACTTAATATCTCAAACAATGATTTTGAATTTGGTTTATTTGTAAACGCAACCCCATCTTCAGCATTTTCTTATACAAGTTTTTCTGATAACGTAGAATATGATTTAACTACGGTTGATCTAACTGCAACGGGAACAAGAATTGCAGGTGGTTATATGGGCGGTAAAACATCTCCTTTTTCTATTGGGGAGGGATTTGTTTTTGCAAATCAATTAGGACAAACAATAAGTGGAACATCTGATACTTTAACTTTAGGTGTAAGAACAGGAAGTGCAAATGGTGATGTTTCTGCTTTATTAAAATGGTATGATTTAACATAATGGCAAACTTTTATAAAAACGCATTCTATGATCCTAATACTACGGCAGCTGTAGTTGTTTACACAGCACCTGCTAATGCAAGAGCGATCATTCAAAATATACAAGTCACTAATGAAAGTGGTAGTAAGATATGTAAAGCAAGTATTGACGATGCCTCTACTTCTACTATTTATCAAATAGCTTACGCTTCTATTTCAGGGCCAACTATTTGTAATTTAGCAAAAGGAACTATTATATTACAGGAAAATGATTCGCTGTTACTTGAAACTAATGACACAACTGCTATAAGTGCAGTATGTTCTATATTAGAAATATCTAGAGAAGATCAAAATGGCTAAAAAAGCAACTGGCTTTGGTGTTAATAACTTTATTAAATCTAGGAGAAGAAAACGTCCAGGTAGGCATTCTAAACAACATAAAGGTAGAAAAAAAGGTGGACGAGGACAAGGATATCCAATATAGACAATTACATGTCAAACTTTTTTACTAAAGAAATACAAACAACAATTAAAAAAGAAGTTGTTTATTTAGAAGGCGTCATAGACATTGATGCAGATTATTTTATTCAACAAATTGAAAAAGGAATAGTTAATTCAACAAATAATTATTTAACGAATGTTAAAGGATTTATGACTTCATGGGATTATTTTTTAAATGACGGAAAATTTAGAGAAGTTTTTATTAATCTAATAAATAACTTAGAATATAATTCTTGTCTAAATACATCGCTTAAAAATGAATGGAGTTTAAAACATTGTTGGGGAATAAAAGAAGTAAAAGGCAATTTTACGACTAAGCACGACCACTTACCTAGTACGCTTTCTGGAATTATATATTTAAACAAATCAAAACAAGAATTAATTTTTGATGAGATAAATTTAAAAGTAACTCCAGAAAAAGGAAAATTTGCTGTATTTTCATCAATATTGCAACATTATACAGAAAGAAATTTAGATGATATACCAAAATACGCAATATCCTTTAATGTATATATCTAACAATCATTTTAAGGAATAGCACTTCTTTTTGATGACAAATTTAAAATTTTCCTATATATTCATTAAAATGTTTTACATTTGGCATACATTACTAATAGCCTTGTTTATAACTATAGGATTTGTATTAGGTTATAAATTAGGAAATAAAAAAACAACTATAGAAGAACAACCTAAAGGAAAATGTCCTTTTGGGTTTGATCAGGAGAAATAATGGAAATAATTAAAATACCAGCAGAAGCAAAAGAAATTGTAAAGAATAAAAGAACTGGAAAAGTTTATGCTGACAAAGCAGAGTTTGAAGCGGATGTAGCTAATCCTGCAACTGATACTACTGCAGCTGATTTTCAACAAGATTTACAAATAACTGTTGCTTCGGTAACTACTAAACCAGTAGCTAATAAATAATTTATGCAACCAATAGGTGGCACTGAGCTTCAATATGCTCAGTTATATAAACATGTAGATAATGATTTATTAAATCAGTTTCAAATCACTACCTCTGTTCCAGAAAAAATACCTTTGTCTAAAGACAAAATTAATATCCTTTGGCAACAAAATTCTTACGATCAACCTAATTTAGTACCTTGGTTTAAAGATAAATCTAATCATTCTAAATATGAATGGTATGTATTTAACAGTCATTGGTGCGCAGAAAAGTTTCGTATGATGTTTGCTCTTCCTCCTCATAAATGTGTAGTAATTAAAAATGCGATAGAACGATTTCCAGGAAGAGGTGTATATCAAGAAGGGCAAAAATTAAAACTTATTTATACGTCTACTCCATGGAGAGGATTAAATGTTTTATTAGGTGCTATGCAGCTTATTAAAAATCCTTTAATTGAATTAGATGTGTATTCTTCTACTAAAATATATGGAAGTGCTTTTGAAGAACATAATGACAATCACTATAAAAGTTTATATGACCAAGCTAAACAATTACCCAATGTAAACTATGTAGGCTATGCATCTAATGAAGAAATTATGAATAATATGCACAGGTATCATATTTTTGCTTATCCTAATATTTGGGAAGAAACTTCTTGTATGTCCGCTATTGAGGCATTGGGATGTGGCTTACATGGTATTGTAACTAACTACGGTGCTTTATACGAGACCTGTTCAGAGTGGCCAACGTACGTACAATATGATAGAGATTATAAAAATTTAGCAAGATGTTTTGCTTATGCTATTGAAGGAATTGCTAAACAATTACATACCGAAGGTATGCAAAAAATGTTAGGTGCTCAAGTATCGTTTTATGAAAAATTTTATAGTTGGAAATATAGAAAACATGAATGGACAAATTTTTTAACAGGAGTAGTAAATGCTAGAAAATCATGAACCTATATGGTTTAACAACGAACCACGGAACACGGAACAAGCTGGTTACTCTTTATTTGTAGCCACACCAGTACATAGTGAAGTTTCTATTCATTATGCTCAAGCATTATTAGAATTACAAAAACATTGTTTTAAGAAAAAAGTAAAAATTCATTTTAATTTAATGAAGTCATCGTTAGTGACGCAAGGAAGAAATATGTGTGTATCTGAATTTTTAAAATCAGATTACTCTCATTTATTGTTTATTGATTCTGATATTTCTTTTAATGCAGGAGCAGCTGAACGATTAGTAGCACAAGATAAAGATGTTATATCTATTCCTTATCCTTTAAAAGATATCAATTGGGATAAAGGAATGCATATGATTAATGAGGGTAAAATAAAAGAGGCTAAAGATTTACGCAATAAAGCATTTTACCGATATCCATTTAAAGTAGAAAACAATAATGAAATAAGAATTCAAAACGGAGTTATTGAGGTGACTCATTCCCCTACTGGTTTTATGTTAATTAAAAGAGAGGTATTTACTAAAATGATTAAAGCCTATCCACATTTAAGAATAGACCAAGACCAAGTTATTAATGGTAAGAACGTTAGGTTAGAACATATGTGGAATTTTTTTGATACTGAATTTGACCCTGAAAAACATACTTATTTAGGGGAAGATTTTGCTTTCTGTAAACGATGGAAAGACATTGGCGGAACCTGCCATGCATGGATTATGGATTATATTACACATGTTGGAGAACATCAGTACACAGGAAGATTTGCTGATGAGTTGATCCTCCCTGATAAATAAGATAAAATCAATAAAACAAGTATTATTTAAAATATGTTTGATCCAGTAACTTTATCTATTATGTTTGCTACTTCAGCGTTAGCCAATAAACTTGGTGGTGCGTCTACTAAAGATGCCCTTAAAGGTGCGGTAGTAAACACAGGAATTAATGCATTATTACCAGGAGCAGGAACAACTGGTAATCCATTTGTAGCATCTATGGGAAAAATGACTGGACAAAATATGCTTCAAAACATTTTAGTGGAAGGTGCTAAACAAGGAATAATGCAAAGGGCTGGGAAATCATTAGGAATAAATCCTATGTTACTAAATGCAGGATTGAATATAGGTCAAGGATTTTTACCTCCTAATTTAGCTGATGCTTCTAGTGGAGCAACTGGTCTTACTGTAGACCAAGCATTTCCAGGAATGAGTCCTTCAGAAATTATAAAACAAGCAACTGAAGGAGCGCAAGTTGATGATTTTGCTACCTCTGGTATATTCGGACAAACACAAATACCACAAACTGCTCAAATTCCAGTAGATGATTTTGCTACTGCTGGTGTATTTGAAGGAACAAAAACTACTGGTGATGGCACATCCTACATGGACAAAATATTAGAAGTATTCCAAGACGATAAAGGTAAATATGATATTAATAAGATAGCTAAAGGAGCAACCTTATTTGGTGTTCCCGCTGCATTATATTTAAGCGGTGCGTTTAAACCAAAACCAGTTACTACATACCAACCTACTTACAATATTAATTATCCAAAACTAAGAGAAGCTAGAGGGCCAATGACACGAATTGATCCTACTACTGGTAGAACTGTAGAAGTCGCTCCTATAGCGGCACCAGAAGAATTATATGCTTCCTCAGAACCGTATGCATGGTCTGAAAAAACATTTTATCCTAAAAAATATAACAATGGAGGATTGGCTAGTATTCAAAAATTTAATGAAGGTGGAATGAGTAAGCTACCTTCTAAAATATCGCATGATGAGAATGATGTTAATAATTACATGAGAATTAATGGATATATTGAAGATGAAAATGGTCATAAAAATGAAGATACTTTATTAGCACAACTAGCTGATGGCGAGTTTGTTACAAGAACTG
>Ga0208542_1000426_pt1 | contig 19449 bp, 13 predicted proteins | sample DEB08_DNA_3_FD_185495 | JGI IMG/M metagenome (GOLD analysis project Ga0208542, IMG submission 185495) | Aqueous microbial communities from the Delaware River and Bay under freshwater to marine salinity gradient to study organic matter... | ecosystem: Environmental > Aquatic > Marine > Coastal ... | reverse complement strand
CATGTTCCAGTGGGACCAACGATTTTTCTGACTCGGACTCACTGGAAATTGTGGCATACTCGTCTGGGTCATATTCATAACCTTCCATTGGTTTCTACCAGACGCACTACTATTTATTGGTTTCGTTTAAACGCGACTAAGCCTCTTCCTTGGTCGTCAAAAATACACTCTTCGGTAGCACTTCCTAGCAACAAACTTTGATTGTCGTAAAGTGCACCCACGCCAGGTGTTGGTGACAAACCTATAAAGTCACCCGAAGATATCGCTCCATTAATATTTGAAACGAGAACCACCCCTTCATTCCCTATGTTGATATTTACCTCGATTCCATATTGTTCTCCTACGGAAACCCCATAGATGTTGTCCGTGGCGATACTGACATCTGGTGTTTCCCAGTCTATATTCAAAGATACGATCATCCCTGGACTAATAGTATCTGTCGTGGTACAATGGTTCATATATCACCTGCAACTAAATTAAATCTCCTTATTTCGGTATTTAATGTCGCTGCACCAGTTCTGGACCCAAATCCAAAAAATGCACCTGAAATATTATTTATCCAATCATCATTATCAGAATCATTATATTCTATCAATAAAGTATTATTATGATAAACTGTCCATGTTTTAATAGTTCCTTTATTATAAATTATTCTAACTGGAGTCCAAGCATAGGCCCCATCCGATGCAGCTTTTATTAAAGGTGTTTCAGCTATATTTGTACCATGATTATAAACACGAACTTTATTGACATTGTTATAAATTTGCATATTTACATTGAATGCTTCGGCTCTATTAAACTCTCCTCCAACATTATGCGCAGACAAACAACCTATTTTAAACGTTGTTCCATCACCGGAACCAAACGTAGAATATTCAAAGTCTATAAGTAAATAATTATAATCTTGTATTCTGAGTTCGCGCCATATATAGGTGTATGAACTTCTTGTTCCATAGTCATTGAGTTTCAACTGAACATCTGGATTGCTTCCCGATTGTTGAATAGTCCAGTATAAACTACTCTGTCTATTGAATGATTGTGTATCGTACCAATTATTTGAATTCATTATTGTTGTATATGTGTATGTGTTTTTTGTTCTAAAATAAGGTATCTTGACATTCATGTACCATTCTGAAATTTGTGTGCTTGTGTCAGAAAATATAGAAGAAACTACTATAGCATAATATTTGAATGGTCTTTGAACATACTTATCCAAAAGTACAAATGAGGTTGTTTGTGTTGTTCTGTTTATGTACTGAATTACAGACCAATTTGTATTATCATTTGAAGCCAATAAGTATCCAGTTTTAACAAGCCTTCTTTCAAGCGTAGATCTAGCATACAGAACCGAATAGTTTAAAAACAACGGTATCGGAAATTGTATTTTAAGCCATTCACCTGAATATCCAGCCAATTCTCTACTTCCTTGATATACACCAGTTGAACTATTGTAGTCATAAGGTGAACCAGAATGCCACCCCTCATTTCCAATGACTCCATTGAAAGCTTGATAATATCCTCCAAATGAAGGATGTTGTGAAGAACCACTCGCCACGACACTGCTCAAACCTGATATGTTGGTGGTATTTGCGGTCATTCTGTTTATATTTACAGAATAACCTGTTTTCTTATAAAAAACAACATCTCTGGGATTGAAGTAATTTACACCTCTGGGTACAACTGGATTTGTATAATTCAAATTGTTGTATAAATATTCTTCTGTAAATCTAATTTCATCCAGTGACAACTCGCGGTTGTAGACGATGACCTCCCAGACCGCCCAGTCGGACGGTTCGTTTCCATATCGTGAACCATAATTTATACCAATTCTTCGCGACTGAGATGTTCCAGAACCTATTTTCAAGTCGACCCCATTTCCTCGATAAAGGTTTCTTTGATCTGATGAAATCAGAATCTGGTCAAGTGGAAAGTTTGTTGCGCTTGATTGAGTTAACCAATATCCATGATACGTGACACCCGCCTTGAAATTATGAAATCCAGAAAGCCAATTTCCAGCAGTTCCATCAAATATCCTACCCTTCGTAGGCCCATTATAACGGGCCACGTGAAAGAGTGTATAGGTTGATGGCAAAATGGCAGATGGAAATCTTATCCCATCGCCAGTACCTCCGTAGATGTAAGTGTCGGTTTTGTTGATAGTTGTTCCACGAGTTTCTGTGCAGTCATTACCATTCCCAGAGAGGTCCGGCCAGCTCGTTCCATTCCACGCCTCTCCCTTGTACCACCCGACTAGACCATAATTTATCGGCAATAATGTATCTGATTGTGGATAAAACTGCAGTACATCGGTAGTGAGGTCGGTCGTGAGTGACGTTTGAGACCCACCACTCCATCTAAAGCGCATATATTCACCTCCACCACTTTCACCAAAATATATTTGGATTAGATACCTTTGTCCTGAATTTAGTACATACGTACCTGTAGCAGTGTTTGGATAGTCTACTTCAACTATCTCAGTTCCACCTATATATACTCTAGAAAGGTTATCTGAATAAACCTCGAAAGTATACGTTCCACTAATCAAAGGAGTTATAAATCCGTACCACTTCCAGCTAAAATAATCTTCTGCAGTTGCTTGTGGTAAATTTATACTAGTGAATATACCTTCAGTCCCAATATAGGCAGCGGTGTTGAAAAAAGTTGTATTTCCACCCCAGTACCCACTATATTTTTGTCCATATAGACCTCTGGACATAACTACAATTAACATCTAGAATTTATGGCATTCTTCAACATGATTTCAGCTGGTGTCTCGGGTTCCCAGTCTGCCCAGTCGCGGACCGCCTGGTTGACACTGAGGTAGCGTTCGTCGTCCCCGTCATACTCGCGGAACTCGTCGTCGAACCCCATATCGCACTCCTGCACGACCATGTCGTCCTCGTCGCTGTCCGTTTCTTCATCTTCGTCGTCGGGCAGGATGGATCCAAAGACCCTCCCGGTGACATTCATGGCACACCACTTCATACCGTATTCCATGTCCAGTGCCGTTACAATGTTTCTGCCAGTGGCCTTGCAGTACTCTGCAGCCACAATCACAGAATTCTCCAGAACGGGCTGGATGGCATTCATAGCCGCCTCAATCATCTGTTCCTCGCGACTCATTATTATTTTTTAAAATGTCGCTTTTCTTTAAGAGAGGAACATGCAGAAGCCTCCAGTTGGATTCAGTGGAGACACTGGGACGGGTGCTCTAACTGGTATCAATGCCGTTGGTCCATCGGAAAACTTTTTATATAATGATGACCCCGCAATGACAAATAGTTTTAATGAATACACACATACAACACCTTATTACAGATTTTATACACCTGTTTCTACCAGTTTTCTAGGTCAAGAAATACGTCATGTGTTTGAACCAAAGCAGATGGGTGATCTTATGACTGGACTGATGTTGAAATTCACATTCCCAACCACGTCTGTGCCAACTCCTTGTGCTCAAAATTTAGGTCTATCAATGATAAAAAGAATAGATTTATTTATCAACGATGAAAAAATACAGTCGTTAAAGGGTGATTGGATGTCGATCTACGAAACGATGCATTCTTCAAATCAAGATCGTGAAAATATTCTTGGGACAATGTACAATTTCGGAACAACTTACGATCAAAAAAGTGTAGTAACATCTTATCCCAAAGAATTATATTATCCCATACCATTTTTCTTTAATAATCATTACAATGATACTAATGTTGATACTACGTCATTTCGTCCACCACTTCCTCTATGTGCACTTTATAATTCTAAAATAACTATAGTAATAAACTTTTTAACATTGGAAGAAATTGTAGAAGATGTATCTGGGTTTTCTTCGGGTGCAGATCTTTCTAATTTTATGTTTGTAACCGAGGAAGTAAAACTTTCAAAAGAAGAACGTTATTCATTTTTATACAAAAATATGAATTATCCAATTGAAAAAGTAAATGATGAAAGTGTAGAACTTGAACCAAGCTCTCAAGAGGCAACATTTCGGTATTATCTCAATAGTTATTACACATCTAGATCAATATTATGGACTTTCAAATTAGATCAAGGACTGTCTTACAATCCCGATTTTTACAGTCCGATTATAAAGGCTAGACTGAATTCATTAAGTAAATCGGACAGAAGTGAATTTGAAAAACCTTTATTCTTTAAACAATTTCAGTCTTATGTTCATGATTTTTACACGAATGGTGGATTTTATTCATATAGTTTTTCTGAAAATCCATTAAATGTTATATATGGAGATTATGAATACGCAACACCTAGACCACAGAGTGCTTACATTGATATGATTTATACATCAGTTTCAAAAATGTTTCTCACTGTTTATTATTTGTCTGTAGTCAATTTAAACATAAATAATGGTATGGGATATATTAATTAGTTATATGTTGGGAAAGACATTCCAACATTATCAAACATTAATTTTGAAATACCGTTTTCTATACAAAGTAAATTTATAGAAAGGGGAAATATGTTTAGTTTTATTGTATCTGAGTTTTTTCCTTTGGCATCAATTCTGAAATATGGATTTGTCACGCGTGAAAAATTTATAGAACCATTTGGTATTGTTATGTTCATAGGATCTTTACAAAACGCGAGTGCATATATGTAACCACGATATGCGTCCGAACCGGATAGAATATTTTGGTTCGAACCAGGAAAATGAGAATAATATTGAAACCCTCTCAATAATTGGAATGTTCCCACTTCTCTTTGTAATATTAAATTATCATCCAGTTTTATTTCCAATGAATTTAAGAAGTCATTGTAGTCGGTTGTGGTTTCTTCGTGCGACGCAAGCTCTCGTGAATAATCAAATGGCGTAGTTGTTTCAGTCGAAGTATTTTTAAAAGCAAAAAATAGTGCTTTCACTGGATTATTTATATAAGGTTTTAGCACAAAAATAGAATCACCCGTATACTCATTTGTTGTATACTGGAATTGTTCGATTGGATAAAATAATGGATTTTTAATTAATGTATCAACAACTTCTTCTGGTGCATAACCATATTCTATTCGCAAACTAACATTGACATTTATATCTCCACTATCTACTCCGCCCCATCTTTCTGCTTTCCTGATACCTACGTCGATTTCTACTTCATGAAGGTTCAAGGCACATAATGGAATAGCCAAATTTTTGTTTCCATTAAACCAGAATTTGAGAGGGACTTGAAGTCGATAAGGTCGCGGAAATTGATCTGTATCTGTGAAAGGAAACCCCGGACCTCCCCCCAACATGCGGTATAGTTGCACAATTGAAAATGTTTCTTTTTCTACATTTTCTACATTTAAGCGCAAGTTTAACGTTTCGCCAGACTCTTGTTGAATTTTGGTTCCTCCAATAATCAATGTTACATAATCAATCATGGCATGTGCTTGATTTAACCTGGCACTTTGTGCACTTTTGTAATCAATCAATAAATACATTTTTGTTATAAAATCACCATGTCTTGGTATTGAAAATTTTCCATTAGACCCGTAATTGATGGATACCGGCTCCGTGTCAAAGCTCTGAGTAAGAAAATTGCATTTTTTCGTGAACACTGCTTTGAAAGGAGTTTCCATTATTCTAATAATTAATTACATTTTAACTATAGTGATATGTACACGCGATCATATAACATATTTTAAAATATAGCAATGTTTTAAGAGAGGGACTATGGTAGAACCTCCAACTGGATTTCATGGCAGTACAGGCGTTGGTGCATTGACTGGCATCAGTGCGGTCGGACTGCAGGACACGTTCCTATATTCAAAAGAAGAGTCGCCCACATCACATACGCATAAATCATTTACCCAAACAACGCCATGCTATCGATACTATAAACCCATTCAAACTAAATTTTTGGGTCAAGAGATACGACATGTTTTCAAACCACAAGAGATGGGCGATCTCCTCACGGCTCTGATGTTGAAATTTAGATTGCCATCATCCGTCGAGCCCGTTTCTTGTCTTTACAATCTTGGTGTTTCCATGATTGAACGTATAGACCTGATTGTAGGTGATGAATTAATACAATCACTTGAAGGAGATTGGATGTCAATGTACGAGTCTATGCATTCTACAAATCAAACTAGAACTAATACACTTAATCTTATGTTTAATTTAGGAAGAGAATACAATCAACAAAAAACACTGATCCCGAATGACACAACTCAAGTATTATTTTTCCCTATACCATTTTTCTTCAATAGCCATTACACGGATAATAATGTAAACACAAAATCATTCAAAACCCCTTTGCCTTTGTGTGCACTCAAGACTGAAATAACTATTGTTATTAAATTTTTACCTTTTGAAAATATAGTTTCAGATATCACACAATTCAACCCAGATGCGGATATAACAGATTTTTTGTTCATTACAGAAGAAATCATCTTAACAAATCAAGAACGTCTGGCGATTATGACAATTCCACAAATTTATCCTATTGAAAAAATAATAACCGAAAAAGACCAATTACCTATATCATTGGATAGATCATACAGATACTACCTAAATAGTTTGTATTCATTTAGGGCGATATTCTGGAATTTTAAATACGAACAAGGAAATTCATTTAATCCAGAGTACTACAGTCCAATCAAAAAGGCCAGAATTGACACACTTGGAAAAACAAATAGGAATGAATTTCAAAACCCATTATTTTTTCAAGAATTTCAATCATATATTCACGATTATAACAACCACGGAACATTTTATGGTTATTCATTTTCGGAACAACCACTGACTGTCATAAGTGGAGACTACGAGTATAAACCACCAAGACCTCAATCTGCATTTCTTGAATTTACTTACAGTGCAGCTCCAGTAGGATATACATTATGGTCTGAATTTTTTAGTCAAGGAGGACAAAATTTTAATCTCAATTATAACAATATTTTTTTAGACACAAGTGTTAATTCAATTTTAAGTTTTAATTCTGGACAGTATTCCAATTTTATGACTGACATTGCTAGGGTGGGAATTCCCACAACCTCTTATTCCGATACCACAAATTTATCAGACCCATACATTATGCGTTTTGAACCATGGACGGGAGGTGGAAATATCAAAATATCTTCCACTAGCTACGTAAATATAAACTCGGATACACTAGGATTTCCTTTATCACCTTCGTCAAGCATCACTATGAAAATATTTTATCTAACCATTGTGAAATGTCTTTTTAAAGATGGCAGTGCATCAATTATATAAAACGAGGTGGTAAATTATTCTTGTAAGGAAATGTCATTTTAGCAATACCATTTTCTATATAAAGAAAATTTATACTAAGTGCGTACAATTTTAAATTTATTTCATCCGTATTTTTTCCTTTCGTGGATATTTTAAATTTTTGATTTTTCACAAGTGAAAAGTTGATTCCTCCATTAGGCATGACACGATTCATTGGATCCTTGCATAACGCGAGTGCATAAATGAAACCACAATATCGTTCGTAAGGCCCTAAAATATTTTGAGTTGCACCAGGGAAGTGTGCGTAATATTGAAATCCTCTTAGCATCTCAAATGTACCCACTTCCTTTGGCATTAATATTTGTCCATCCAAGTCAACTTCAAGCCAATTTAAAAAATCATTTTCATTCACATTTTTTTGTATCTTTATTTCACGACTATAATCAAATGGTGCAGTCGTTTCCGTTTCTTTATTTTTGAATAATAAAAATAATGATTTTATAGGATTTATAAATGTAGGTTTAATTTCAATAACACTGTCGTTCGTATATTTTTTTGAATAATATTGAAATTGTTCAATAGGTAAGATGAAAGGTTTTTTAGATAGTGCAATCATAATTTCATCTGGAACGTAGCCGTATTCTACTTGCAGACTTGCCCTTATATTGTTAATACCAGAATCCACACCACCCCAACGACTAGATTCGCGTATTCCCACTTCAACTTCAACTTCTTGATACCTTAAAGCAAAAAGAGGAATCGCTAAATTTATGTTACCATGAAACCAAAAATCCAATGGAATTTGCATGCGGTATGTTCTCGGATATTGCAGCGTATCGGTGAAAGGAAAATCAGGTCCTCCGCCCAACATCCTATAAAGCTGTACAATTGAAAATGTTTTATCTTCCACTTCACTCACATTCAGTCTAAGATTTAGTGTTTCCCCAGATTCTTGTTGAACGGTTGTTCCGCCGATTATCAAGGATACATAATCAATCATTGCATGTGCCTGATTTACGGATGTACTTTTTGTACTTTCATAGTCTAACAAAAGATACACGCGAGTCAAAAAATCACCATGACGTGGTATCAAAAAACTCTTGTTTGTTCCAAAATTTATATTTTGTGATTCTGTGTTAAAACTCTGTGTAAGAAAATTGGTCTTTTTGGTAAACACAGCTTTGAATGGAGTCTGTTCCATATTCTATTATGAACCACCTTTATTTTTTCTCGATAATTTCGAGAATCTTGTTCTTTACCGTCTCGTAACTCATCTGCGATCTCACCTCACTCTGAACCCATTCTGATGTTGTTTCCAGATCATCGTTATAGACCTTCTCCATGGCTTCTGCGGTTCCCATCACGCTTGGCTTGACCCACCAAGCACTCTGCATGTGATTGAAATGACGTTGAACAGGTGGCACCGATACTCCATACCAACAATAGTCATGCATTGCACCGAATCGTGTGGTGACCACTGGCAACCCATAGTATTGCGCTTCCAATTGTGGAATTCCGAAACCCTCCGAACACGATCCACACAAGTACATGTCGGAACACTTGTACATTTTTTGAAGCGTAGTCTCATCAAGCGTATTCTCTGTAAATTTGATGGCGTGGTCTGGTATCCCCAAAGTCTTCACAAGCAATGGAACATCATACACTCGCGCATGATTGAGTGTCGGCGCGTGCACCCACAACAAGGCTTCTGGATGTTTTGCAAGAAATTCCTTGAAGGCCATCAACGTCGTGTCCAGTGATTTTCTCCCACTCTGTTCGTAGTTCCCTGCCAACGTGCATATCACATACTTTGTGTCATCAATGTTGAAGTCCTTTCTGATTTTAGATTTCGTGTCCGTCGGAGGGAGAGGTGTATTAAATTCAATCACGTGAGGAACCACATAAGTGTCCCGTCCCATCTGACGCTGAACCCTTTCACGGGTCGAAGGACACAGTGAAATAATGTGCTTGATCTTTCCAAGAGCCGCTACAGTGGGCAAATCGATCGGTTCGTAGTGCAAAGGAAACCACAAATAGGATGTACATGCAATCTGATCCTGAGTTGAAGTCTCAAGTAAAAATATGTCCTGCAGGAAGAAAATGGCATCTGCGTTGGTCCTCTTGATAAATTCGTTGATGTCTGCGATCTTGATCACACAAGGAAATTTTTCATACGGACCCAAAATGAAATTCACCATAGGATTGTCAAGAAGACCTTGGGACCACGGGTCTCTGGTTTCATTTGGAAGAATGTTGTTGTTCACCAAATCTCTAAATGAAAGCACACCCACATGCTTCACGCCACACAGACCCCACAGTAACATAGTCACCGTGTGACCCCTCTCGTTGAACATCTTGATGAGGTGCTTGAGCTGGCTAGGGTAACCACCTTTTGCACCAAAGAACGGCGTACCATTACTCGACAACAGGATGTGCATTTACTAAAAATGTGTCTGTATCGTTTAATTGAAAAGAAATAATATTGTCATCGTCATCCCTGACGGGTTCGTGGTGACTAGGAACTTGAAAGTGTGATCTGACCATGTCTTCATAATAGTATTCCAGTTCTTCATTTTCAAAAATATTCCCAGATGGATCGCCGAGTAGAGTGTCACGGGCATGAAGATAATCCAAGAAGGCCTCAAATGAGTGGTGGTGGAGCCACATGAACTCGACGTACCTTTTGTGCCTCCACGACTGATCAAAGAGTTTTAGTAGAAAAGCACCTATCATCGGGGTGGTGTTGATGCTTCTGTGCCTGATCATCTTTCCAGTGATCTCCCTTCGATGAATGTTAGATAGATTCATTTTGTAACACGCGCGACACAAATTCCAACGGGTACTGGACTTGGGTTTGTTATAAACCCTCGCCATGAATTCTAGTGGAACTTGGTTCTCCCTCTGAAAATAATCGAACGCATAGTTGACAAATTCATGTACACTGGTCCACTGCAAAGGTACACCGCACCAGCGACACGTTGTTTTTGGATAAATCATTACTAGCTACGAGTGGTATTATTTCTTTAACCGCAATGATATGTACACCCCACAAATGATGCCTTGTAGACGTTACCAGTATCCGTGAGATACTGTTCCTTTGAAATAGTGCTCAATGAGTTTTCTTCCGACATGGAGAGGTATCGCGTGTTGTTACCTTCAAAGTTGCAATCCTGAAGAATTTTTGCCACAGTGTAATTCGCCTTGCGTGTTCCTTCTTGGCGAACGCCGTATCCAGACAACGTAGAGGATACTATGTAATCTCCGCTCGTCAATGATCCATTGGCATCGCAGACCCATATGGCACCTTCGCCGACGGCATTGAATAATCCATCTCCTCTAGAAACACCAAAAACATTTGGATCTTTGTGAATTTTGGATACGATAACATCTGAAATGACATCATTCATTGTATAAACGCGTGAATCATTTACAGAAACAATCATACCTTCTTCTGGAATTTCATTTATTTTTCCGCTATGAGCACCCGTAAAACTTAAAAATGATGTTGCCGTAAATGTGCCTGTATTGTTTATAGTAACATATGTATTACTACTTTGAGTAGCATCTTCAACGCCAATGTACATAAGACCTGAAGTGTTTTGTCCTATTACTCCAAAATTATTACCTTGATTTATTCTTATCGAAGTAGTTTCAGTTAAATCAAATACATCAGAAATTTCAGTTTGCGCAAGTTCTATAAACTGTTTACTATTTGTTCCAAAATTTGTTGTGAACCCTGAAATTTCAATTTTTCCATTGTCATTATCTAAAACTGTAAAATTATTACCACAAGAAACATGTTTAATTGGGGTAATATTATTTGGTAGATGTGTAAATATGCTTACTGAATTAATTGCACCAAGACCAAGTTGACCTATAAAATTATCACCAGTTCCGCTTACATTTCCATTTGAAATTACGACAGATGTCTCTTTTCCCGTACTTATAGCATCTGCATAAATTATGGGTTCAGTCTGTGTAAATGACATTTTATCTGACGTATTCCCAATTCCAAGTTGACCATAACTGTTGCGACCAGTTCCATAAACATAGTTGTTGGTTCCTATCATCATTGTATGTGTACCTCCGCATGAAATTGTTTTAACTTGAACTGGTGTTGTTATCTCGGTGAATACACTCGTGTCCGTTGTCGTCCCGTTGCCAAGTTGCCCATAGTTGTTTCGTCCCGTTCCAGAAAGTGAATTATTGGTTCCTAGTATCATCGTATGTGAACCTCCGCATGAAATTGTTTTAACTTGAACTGGTGTTGTTATCTCGGTGAATACACTCGTGTCCGTTGTCGTCCCGTTGCCAAGTTGCCCATAGTTGTTTCGTCCCGTGCCAGAAAGTGAATTATTGGTTCCTAGTATCATCGTATGTGAACCTCCACATGAAATCATAGATGCAGTCACTGGTGTTAAATTTGAAGTAAATGAAACTTTACTACTTGTAGATTCAAGACCAAGTTGACCTTTAGAATTATCACCTGTTCCAGATACTGTTCCACTTGAATCAATTATCATTGTGAATGATTCTCCACATGACACGTTGGATACATTATTTCTTATGTAAGTTAATTCTGGCACACCATAAACGTATCTTTTCAAACCAAGTTGACCGTAATCGTTAGCTCCCATTCCATAGAGCATGTTGTCTTCTGTTAAAACCATAACGTGTCCAAATCCAGATGATATTTCTTTAATTTTTTTAAGTATTGAATTACTTTTATCTTCTACTTTTAAATAATTTCCAGAATCATAAATTAAATTTTTACTATATATTACATTTCTTATTGACGCATCAATATATTGTTTAGTAAATTCCCGAAAATACTCTTGGTTCCCTCCTAGATAATTTCTGTAATTGATGCCACAAAAATAGGGAATATTATCTTTAAGTACAGCTGATTCATAAATAGATCCAGATATATCCGTTACCCCTGATGTTGCTTCTCCTATAGCAGGCGTAAATGTTGATACATTATTAGGCGCCCCATCACCAAGTCCAAGTTGTCCATAAGGGTTATCTCCCGTTCCCCATACAGAACCATCATTCTTTAAAATAAGTGAATAATTACGTCCCATATGTATTTTTTTTACATCGGATGCACCTGCTCCTATAGTAGGCATGAATGTTGTTTCATTTGAACTTTTATACCCAAGTCCAAGTTGACCATACTGATTTCTACCAGCTCCCCATACAGAACCATCATTCTTTAAAATAATAGTACTACCAGGAGGAATCAAAAAACTACTAATTCCCCTCCACATATCTTCTTCACTTGATACATCTATTACACCAGATGTACCTGCACCTATAGCAGCCGTGAATGTTGTTACAGATGAACTTGTATACCCAAGTCCAAGTTGACCATGTCTGTTAGCTCCCGTTCCCCATAAAGAACCATCATTTTTTATGATATATGCACTGTCAATTCCCATGCTTATTTTCATTACATCGGATGCACCTGCTCCTATAGCAGCCGTAAATGTTGTTACGGATACACTCGTGTACCCAAGTCCAAGTTGACCATAAATGTTATCTCCCACTCCATAAACTTTATTGTCTTTTGTCAAAATCATTGTTGAACCTCCCGACGTTGCGATGGCTTGTATTGAACCAAGATCAAATTCCAATCCTGTACGAATATATACCGTTGAAAAACTATCATTAAAGTTTTTTATGCCAAGTTGTTTATAACTATTGTCCCCAACTGCATAGAGTGAACCATCGTCTTTTAAAATAATTGAATGTTTTGAAGCGACACTCATTTCAATAACATTTGATGACGCTGGGCCCAGTGCGGCCGAAAATGTATTTTCGAAAGCAGATACTCTTCCCAAACCAAGTTGACCAACATCATTATATCCTCCTGCATAAATTGCATTGTCTGTTCCTAAACAATGAACAGAGTATCTACCTGCTATACATTTTTTAATTTTTACTTGTTTAAAATTTTCATCTAACCCTATTACAGTAAAATCACCAATAACAGTGGGATGTTCTATCGTTTGTTGGTATACATTTGAACATGTGATTGCTTGTGAATATAATATATTGGGTTCCAGTATTGTATTTTTTTGATCATCAATTTTAATAATTTTATCTCCTATAATAGTTTCATTAAATGCTGGATTAGATATAAAAAATGTGTTTCCTGTTTGATTTTCTATTCCCATATTAATATGATATGTATAATCTGGTCTATTAAATGGCGTGATACGTGTACGAAATTGTCTAGAATTGGTTAAAAAACTTTTGTTCGTATAATCGCTATAAATTTCAAAAGGCACACCTTGATTGGTAGACCCCATTTCGACATTGCTAATAAAAAACTCACCATCAATCTCTAAATTGTGGTTTGGATATTTAGTACCAATACCTAAATATGACATAACTATTAGTTACAAAGAATTATTTATCCACAGTGATACGTACAACCCACCAACGATGCTCTGTAAACGGAACCTGTGTTTGTAAGATATTCTTCTTTTGATATTACAGTAATAGCATTATCGGAAGATACAGAAAGGTGCCGAGTTTCATCTCCCTGGAAGTCACAGTTCTGTAATATTTTTCCTACAGTATAATTTGTCATGTAAATATCATCTTGTCGTTTTCCGTAACCAGAAAGTGTCGAGGATGTGATGTAATCTCCCGAAGAGAATGTTCCATTCACATCAGAAACCCAGATTGCCCCTTCACCGACGGCGTTGAATGTTTTCCCATCCGAAGAAACTCCATACACATTAGGATCTTCATCTTTATCTGATAATTTTAATGTTGGTATTACATCATTGACAGACCTTATATATATTTTTTCGGACGGTACAACCGATGCAATTAATCCAGGTTCTATTTTATTTTTTGTGAGTCCTGTATGTGCTCCTGTAAAGGGTGTGTATGCACTGGCATAAACTATACCTCTATTATCTACTATTACAGCGTCATTTGCATAACCTAAATCAATTCCATAAGATTTTAATGTTGCGTTATTATTTCCAAAACGTATATTTGGGAATTTTTGTGTATAGTTATTCGTGGATAAGCATGACAAATAAACATCTGGTACAAATATATCTACATTATATTCAGTAAAATTTAAATAATTAATAGCTGGATTATAAATAAGTTGTCCAGATAAATACAATTTATTTTCATTTACAACAAACGAAGATTGCGCACCACATGCTACAATTGAACCAGAAACTATACTGGAATTAGATGTAAACGTATTTTCATTAGCTACAGTTCCAATTCCAAGTTGTCCTGTTCCATTATTACCAGAACCATATACATGATTATTTTCGTCAATAATAAGTGTATGTTGAGATCCACAACTTATTTTAGAAGTTTTTAAAGATGGTATTATTCCAGTAAACGTATTTTCATTAGCTACAGTTCCAATACCAAGTTGTCCGTTTGCATTATACCCACAACTATACACATCGTTGTCTTCATCAATGATAAATGTGTATTGTGCACCGCATATTACATTGGACGCTGTTACGAAAGGTGAATACTGAGTAAATGTGTTTTTGTTATCTGTATTTCCAATTCCAAGTTGTCCGTATGCATTGTTACCAGAACCATATAATTTACTATCAGAATCAATTATCATTGAGTGATTTTCTCCACAAGAAACATCAATTATGGTTGTACCCAATTCTTCCCCTGTAGTGACGATCGAAGAAGTTGTGCCGACTACACTGACGTTACCAAGTTGTCCGTTTATATTATTTCCACACGCGTAAAGTTGACCTTGACTTGTTAAAATCATGGTATGAGAACCTCCAGCTTCAATCTTTATTGCATTTGAAATATCAGGTATTTGTGTGAAAGTATATTTATTATCATTATTACCAATACCAAGTTGACCATCATAGTTAAAACCTGTAGTATAAACTGTTCCATCGTCTTTCAGTATTGCCGAATGTTGGCTACCAGCAGATATTTGAATAACATTGGATGTAGCTACGCCAACAGCAGGAATAAAAGTTGGAGTAGAAAAAATTTTTCTACCTATACCAAGATTACCATAAAAATTAGTTCCAGCACCCCAAACTGAACCTTCGGTAGTTAATAACAAGAAATAATCTTCAACGTATCCCATTACTGCAGATTGAATTGTCAATGTCAATGGCTCTGAATTTGTTTCAATAATAACTTTTCCATAATTAAATACATCATGATGTATATTGCTTGTAAAATTTGATATTATAGAGTTAGTTTTTATATTACCGAAGAAAAAATCACTAGTTCTTAATGTTTCAGTATTAACTAATGATTTTTTAATATATACACACTTTGTTTCGTCATTATCAATATAAAATGTTTCTCTATCACCATAAACAGTGTTATTGAATACAGGTTGAGATATAAAAAAACTATTGTCATTTTTATCTATACCAAAATCAACATGAGATGTGGAATTTATACCATCACTCGGCTTAATTCTTAAACGCATTTGTCTTGAATCGGTAAGTGAATTTGCTGTAATATTTGTGTAATCACTGTTTAGTTCAAAAGGTACATTTACATTGCTAACAAAAACAGTACCTTCTACTTCAAGAGGGTGATTCGCAGTTTCGTTACCAATACCTAAATATGACATAACTATTAGTTACAAAGAATTATTTATCCACAGTGATACGTACAACCCACCAACGATGCTCTGTAAACGGAACCTGTGTTTGTAAGATATTCTTCTTTTGATATTACAGTAATAGCATTATCGGAAGATACAGAAAGGTGCCGAGTGTCATCTCCCTGGAAGTCGCAGTTCTGTAATATTTTTCCTACAGTATAATTTGTCATGAATTCGGAATCTTGTCTTTTTCCGTAACCAGAAAGTGTCGAGGATGTAATGTAATCTCCCAAAGAAAATGTTCCATTCACGTCAGAAACCCAGATTGCTCCTTCTCCGACGGCGTTGAATGTTTTTCCATCCGAAGAAACACCATACACATTAGGATCGTTGTCAATCGAAGCTATTTTTAAAGTAGGAATTATATTATTTATAGAAACGATTTGTGGCTTTATTAATGGATCGATAGATGTAATGAACCCAGGTTCTATGTTTTTATCTGTAATGCCAATATGTGATCCAGTAAAATGTGCAAAACCTCCTACTGAACTAACTGTTCCCTGTTTGTCAACGGACATTTCATATGCTTCCGAACCAATTAATATGTCGTCATCATTTAATTTTATATTATGTTGATTGAATATTTTATTACTGGTATTTGATGCTATTAATTGTATACCAGATTGTGTTTTTTGAGATGAAGATGTATTTTTAATTTCAAATAAACCACTAGAGTTTACTGAGTTTAATGAAAATCTTGAATTTATATACAGATTATTTCCACCTCCAATTGTATTTTCATTTAAAACACCAAAAGCTCTTGTAAAATTTGTTACATGCATATCACTAAAAGTTGGAATCACTGTATATGGATAATACATTTTTTTGGGCAGACCAATTTTCCCCGGACCATTATAACCAGCACCATATGTTTTTCCACTACTTTGTTGTATTACTGAAGTACTACTAAATCTATTTCTAGCAATATATATCTTGTTATCGCAACAATTATATGTATTTATAAATTCTTTAGATGAAATCGTTGTTCCATTTCCGAATACACCATATTCATTATTTCCAGTTCCCCACACACTTCCATCATTTTTTATAATTAATGATGTTCGACCCCCTGAACAAATGTACTTCACATCATTTGTGATTGAAGTAAACGTATCAACACCACCTATTGAGCCAAGTCCGAGTTGTCCATCACCGTTTGAACCCGTTCCCCACACACTTCCATCATTCTTTAAAATTAATGTATGATTTTCAGTTGCGTAAACTTGCTTCACATCATTTGTGATTGAAGTAAACGTTCCAACATCACCTATTGAGCCAAGTCCGAGTTGTCCATCATAGTTAGATCCCGTTCCCCACACACTTCCATCATTCTTTAAAATTATTAAATGTTGTTTACCTCCAGAACCTTGCTTCACATCATTTGTGATTAAAGTAAACGTATCAACACTAAGGATTGATCCACCAAGTCCAAGTTGTCCATTATAGTTAGATCCCGCTCCCCATATACTTCCGTCATTTTTTAATATAATTGACGATCCCGAATCCTCATCCACTGGAAAAATTTCAGAAGCATCTGTCATACTAGTTATTTCTTGTGTAAATGAATAAACCTCTGATGGTGATCCAGGTCCGAGTCCAAGTTGTCCATAATTGTTCTTTCCCGATCCCCACACACTTCCATCCTTTTTAATTATAAGAGTATAATTAGAAGAATGTACATCAGATATATTATTTAATAATTTTATGGGAGTGAAAAATTCAATGTGACTCCCAAGACCAATGCCAACGCCAAATCCGTCCGACCCGTACGATCCACAAGCAAATAAATCGTCATTATCATCTATTATAAATGTAGACTGATAACCTAAAGAAATTTGTTTACAGTTTAAGTATGTATAATCAGAACGCCATTTTTTAGCATCAATATTTTGAGATGTTATGTTGGACACACCGAAATCTACTTGAGAAAATATAATATTTTTATCGGTATCTAGTGTTATTGCTGGAATATTTTTACGTTGTAAAAAGAAATTATCTCCATTATAATTTTCAAACCCCATAAACACGTCGGAAGCTTGTGTTGAAAATTTCATACTATTTCTTGTACCAAAATTAGTAGAACTGTAATCACTATATATCTCAAAAGGGACACGCTGACTCCGCCTGCCCCCTTCCGTGCCTTCGACGAATACCTGCCCGTATACCTCGAGCGCATGGGTTGGATCCGATGCCATGTCGGTTCTCTATTAATTACCTAGGAAGAATTTTCGAGGGATTCTATGCGGAATCAATGATCAATTTCTCTGTTACGAGTTTCCCATTTTCATCTACAAAAGGTGCATTGTATATTGCATGGTCTTGACGTTCACCCACAACCATCCAACTAACTCTGGCATTTGATAATTTATTCTGTGATTCAATATATAGAATATTATCGGTTACACTTCCTCTTACCGGATCCCAATCGGTTTCATTTGAAGTAAAACATTGAACATCACGATTCAAAGCAATAAAAGTACCTTCGGTCATGTTAAATTTTTCATCAATATTTATTTCCGCTTTTCCGTTTTCAAGAACAACATTCCCACGATATATCAAATCCGCTTGCGGACCTTCTATAAAAGAATGATAAAGATAATGTGTTTCGCGCTTTTCCTGTAAAGGATGTTTAATACAAAATGTCCCACTTGACTTAGTAACAGCACCTGAACCAGATACCCGAAAGCTATAATTACTTATAATACTTTCATTGCCATTTGACCCGCCCCCACCTGCGCAAAAATAGTTACTACTAGGAACAGCAGTAACACTTTGACCAACCCAAAATCGTGCGGCTTGACCTGATGATCTTACTGCAAATATTGAACTCTCCGCTGCGGTAGTAGAGCTGCCAGGATTATCGCTCGTTCTTAAAGTAATGCCTGCACCAACATTATCTGGATTATCGTTTGAATTGTATTCAAAATACACAGGCCCTCTCCCCACATTAATCTCAACATTAGAAGAAGTTAAAGTTCCTGTCACAGCTACATCTCCGTTCACATCCAATAACTTCGCTGGAGTGTCCGTCCCGATGCCGACGTTGCCGTCACCAGCAATCCTCATGCGTTCGTTGCCAGCACCATTTGTGCAAAATGTGATGGGTCGGTCTCCCTTTTGAATTAATCTCAATTGCGCGAGAGATTCAGTTTCAGCGTTATTTTCTATATTAAAAATATTATTGTTAGTTAAATCAATTGAAGCGACATTGCTCAGGTGTTGCATAGCAAATCTTGCGCGCCCGCCACTACTGTTTGGATTTTCTACACGAATTTGAGCGATTCCATCAACATCTTCCCTCGCGTGCAATATGTAAGAAGGGCTCGCCGTCCCGATTCCAACCCTTCCGTTCACATTGTCCACAAAGATGTTTGAGTTTCCCACGGTCAGATTGGAGTTGACCTGCAAGTTTTGATCCGAAGTGATGGTCAAGGGCGATCCCCCGACTATGTTGGACGCCGTGAGGGTCTTGTCGGATCCCATGAGCAAGTTTGATGTAATGGTGAGTTCCGAATCGTGTGTGATGTTGGACGCCGTGAGGGTCCCGGTGATGAGTTCGTTGCCGACCACGTGGAGCGTACTGGTGGGGTTCGTGGTCCCGATGCCGACCTTGGAG
>Ga0208542_1000422_pt1 | contig 19568 bp, 17 predicted proteins | sample DEB08_DNA_3_FD_185495 | JGI IMG/M metagenome (GOLD analysis project Ga0208542, IMG submission 185495) | Aqueous microbial communities from the Delaware River and Bay under freshwater to marine salinity gradient to study organic matter... | ecosystem: Environmental > Aquatic > Marine > Coastal ... | reverse complement strand
TGTCAGTTGACTTACCCCATCCACAATATCAAAATAATTTCTAAACTTTACTACTCTTTTTACTTTGTGTCTTGCTTCGTAATATGCATAAAAACTAGTACCTGATAATTGATGGTCTTTATTTCTTCTATTCATATAGAAATAATCTCCTACCTTTAGATTTGGGTCTGCATCAAATATAAAATTAAGTCTGTATGGTCCTGTGTTTGTATAATAAGACGAAGTAGGATAATCAGTATAGAAATCTTCCCATCCTATTAAAGAAACTGTACCATTACTGTAAACAGTAGGATTGTCGTTAAATGTGCCGTCGTCGTTAATGTAGGGTAAAACACCTTCATGTATACCGTAAGCACCTGCATATACGATATGTGCTGATTCAGGAGTATATACTAAATCAGCGTAATCAATAGTTATTTCTTCTGCGTTATAGGGGTCAACACTTTCTACTGTTACCGTAGTATCATTATGGTTGCTAGTGTTTTGTATGCTTATAGTGTCGGTAGCAGAAAGTCCGTGACTGCTAGTTGCTAGTATAGCAATAGTTTTAGTATTAGTCTCTGTACTACCGTCAGTATCCGCTATTCTTTTTTCGGTAAAACCAAGTATACCAACACCTTCATAACTATCTTCTATATCGTTAGGTCCGGTGTTTGTATTTTCATTATTGTACATCTGTATAGGATGTCCTGAACCTAACTGTGTTCTTTGTGTTGATGTTTCTAAGTAGGAGTTATCTTTATCGAAACCTACGTTGTTATTCAGTAACTTTAACTTACCGCCACCAAGATACATAGCATCTCTAAAACCTTGTGCGTCAAAATCCCAGTATGTAGTAGAGTCACCTGTTTCGTTTTCTGCTTTTTGTCCTACATCCCAAAGTGGTATCTGATTGTTTAATGCTTCCATAGAGTCAACTGCTCTTAACACAAGTTCTCTACTTCTACCTTTTTGATTGATAGCAAAAGTATCTACTGTACCTCTCCATACAGGTCTATCTATTCTTTTATCTTTATCACCAAAAACTAGTAAGTTCCAGTCTAGAGGTGTAGATGATACGAAAAGTCCCCGTAAGTTTAGTAAATAGTCTGTTGCCGCCTTACCTCTAGAACCTGATGACAAAGCAGCATCATCATGTAGTGCTATACTACAACTAGATATACCATTGTTTGCTTGCTTTATCTGCATCTTGTGTATTTGTACTTCGCTGCTAGATGTCATATCATCTGATAAATATCTAACAAGACCTGCCCTATCTAGCATAAGATAAGAAACGTAACCATAGTTGCCATCTGATTCGTCAGACTCTATACTTAATTGATAACCGTATATACCTGCGGCAGTAGGAGTACCACTCATACTTTCAGGAGATGTGTTTTGTTTTACACCATTTACGTACCAATCATATTCTGAGTTGGTATAATCAAATACGAAATCCACATCTAACCAAGAATCATCATTAGTATAAGACCAACTGTTACCGCTTGTTAGTAGACCTTGAACGTCATAAGAGGTAGAGCCTGATGAGCCTGTGAATGTCTTTAAGTCTAAAGATTGTGTTATAGCGGCTGCACCTGTGTAACCTTCGTCATTTAACAACCCTGCTTGTGCGATAGGAAAACCTATCTCGAACTTTACCTTTACATCATCCCAAGTTAAGGTACTAGAAGCGGCAAAAGCCCTAACTGCTATTCTTGTTGTAAACACATCACCATCTAATCTGCTGTTTAGAGGACCATCATATATAATAGCAGGTACATCAGGAGAGTCGTTGTCTATGTGTTTTCTAACTGTCTGTACACATAGGAATGGTTGTTTAGACGGTGATGTTACTTCAGCAAATAGTTTTGCCGGAATCTTATCTGAAAAGGATGTTTGTTCTACTTGCTCTCCCATCCAAGACCCTGTAAGATGCGCTCTTTGTACGAAGTTACCTGTTGTAGATGTTTTACCTGCATCTTTAGCCTCATAGTTAGTGTTGTCGTATCTTTTCATGTCAGACCTACCAAACGAGGCATCGTTATCACCAACAGGTACTATGTAAGATGCATCACTATTATGTCCGTTGATAAATCTTTGGTAGAAATCACTACCGTATGCAGAATCATTATTGAACTTATATCTGTTTGCTACGTGACCGTCAGGATAGTTAAGATGTATTCTACCTTCCCATTGGTCACTACTTAATCTAGTATCGTCAAATGTCAACCACTCGAAGATACCATCGTTTTGTAAATATTGATTTGCTGTTGTAGATACTTTGTTACCTGCGTTAGTATCTTGCGCTCTTTCTTCAACAGACCATCTATATCTAGGATTTAAGAATGCCTCACCGTTTAGAGGATTACCAAAGTGGCTGCTCAGGTGTGAGTAAGATGTATCGGATGGGCTGTTAGTATAATCACTTATTGCTCTCGCACCATTGAAATCGTCATAGTATCCGGCAAGCCATACTTGATATTTCTTTTTTACTGTTCTTACCATCAAATCACCTATGTACTAGCCATAGAAAGTGATATACCACTCAAGTTTGCTCTACTCTCTATCTCTTCTATAATTTGCTCTGCTACTTCAGGTATTGTCATACCGTTGAAGTTATTAGTCATGATTACCTCTGTGTTAGTAATAAGGTTTTCTACTCCTTGTTGTTTGACTTGTCTGATTAAATCTCCTGTCAAGTTACTAGCACTAAATCCATAGAACAATTCTTCTCTAGCATTAGCAAACTCATACATAGCATCTGTACCTGCTTCCAAAGATTCGTTTATTCCTTGAACCGCATCACTAGTAGAAGAATCTATGCTATTACTTGTTGCAGATGCAGTCGCTTGTATAAAAGTGTTTAGTTCCGATATACTATCTATACCTTGTCTTTCTAACATAGCGATAACCTCAGCATTTTCCTTTTCTAAGGCTGCCAATTGTGGCTTGATTACCGCAGCAGTACCTCTCATTATCATTTGGTCTCCTGTTGCCGCAGCCGCAGCCATTTGTTCCTGTAATCTAACCTGTTCTTCCATTACTGCAACTGCGTTTTCATCTCTAGCAAGAGCAATATCTTTTGCCTGTATTAAATCATCTGCCCTTTTTTGCGCTGCGTCTGCTGCTGCTTTCGCTGCACCACTTTCTGCATCCCCTAAATCCTCTACTATTTGTAATTGATACTCTAATTCAGCATTTATATCTTGTATACTCATTTTTTGTTCATCTAATATACCTAGAACAGTAGATAAATCTGTAAATGATGTGTTGACATCGTTGACACTATTAGACATATTAGACATTTTGCTTGCTAAATACCCTGCGGCAAGTAAAGCAACACCGATAGCACCGGCAGCGATAAGTATTGCTCTTTGATTTGCTATCAATGCTGCTGTGAATGTGTTTGTCACGCCCGTTTGAAAAGTTTTTGCTGCTGCATCTTGATACGCAAGTTTAATACTTCTCAAACTTACACCATTATTAATTATTTTTGCTTTAGTATCCATTATTGTTGCTGCTGTACTAGCCAATAATTTACCCATTTGTATTACCATAGCAAAGGTATTGAGAATCATACCCATTCTCATACTCTTTTGGCTTTTACCAAACATCATCAAACCAGTACCTAACATACCATATCCCATTGATAGAGCATTCGCTGATTGACTAGCCATCTGTGCTGCTGCATCCATTTGCATTGTACTCCAAGATACTTGGCCTTGTTTTGCTGCCATAAGGTCGTAAGCGTGTATTTTTCTTTGTATGGATTCTGTATGTGTGCCTTCTGAGTTTATCATTTGCCCTATCAAAACTCCTCTTTGTTTTAACAGACTGTTGTGGAATGACTCTTGCTGTATCATAGTTTCTGTTACTTTTTTCTTAAACATATCTTCGCCATTCATAGCCCTTCTTACGTGTCTTAATGCTTCGGTAGCAATACGTAAGTTCTGTACTGCCAAGAATGTTTGTATTAATGGTCCTACTACTGTTCTCATCATCTGTGCACCAGCAAAAACTCTAGTCAGTCTAGGATATGCCTCTATTAACTGTAATACACCGTCAAAGAAAACTGTTTGTACCTCTGCGCTTCTTTGCATAGCCGGCATAAGTTCATCGGCTAAAGCACCCTTGACGCTTTTTAATCGTGCTTCTGTTTGCTCTAGTTGGTATAAATTAGTATCTTGTAATCTTTCTATTTCCTCGTAAGCAGGGAAGGTGGCCGCCAAAGCATCGGCTTCTAATTCTCTCATACGACCTGTGTTTTCAAGAAGTTTGATAAGACGAGTATAGTGTAGATTACCTGCAACAGTTTGCGCCAAGTTAGACTTTTGCGCCCCTGTCATAGTATCATATTCTGTTGATACATCTTGTAATATGTCAGACAATGGCCTCATAGCACGCGTCTCTGCATCTATGACAGCAATACCTAATTCTTCTATTGCCTTTCTAGCACCATTAGTATCAGCACCTAGACGAGCATATATTGTCCTTAAGGCTCTACCACCCTTACCTTGTTCTTCACCGGCCTCAACTAACACAGCAGACATAGCAGCCATAGCCGCTATACTTTCACCTGTAAGATGTGCCTGTGATGCGAATTGATTCATAACGAAAGTTATCTGTTGCATGGTAGCAACCGATGTATTTTCTACTGTGTTAAGTTGGTCTAGGATTTGAATTGTATTTTCCCTTATTTTATTATTTCTTTCAGCCTCAGTAGCATTATCTCTGATATTCTTTGTCATAAACTTTGTCTGCTGATTTAAGTTTACTAATCTTTGCATGGCTTCGTCTGTTGACATACCTGCTATAAGACCAAACGCCATACCCATTTCTGTACCAGTAGCGGTAGAGCCTTGACCTAACACACCTGCCAACTGTGCCATTTTAGCACCTGCTTGGAATGACTCATCCGCAGCAAAACCAAAGGAGTGACCTATCTCAATAATCTGAGCGTTTAGTGCCTCAACATCTTCTCCGGCAGTTACGAACTTTTCAAACTGTCTCTGTGCTTCCCCTATCTCTCTACCAATAGGAATAATATCATCCATCAGTTGATTGAAACCTTCACCTAGTTCCATCACACCTTCTTGCACACCAACTAATGCGTCAACATACAACGCTTCTACGATAGTAGCAGATGCCTTAGCATCTTTGATTAATTTATCGACTTGCATCGTACCTACGATGTCGAAGAATATCCTAGAAGCACCGGCACGTAGAACGACCATAGTAACGGCCATACTGATAAAAACTAAGGGTGCAAAATACGCTAGTATAAGATTTGCTTCCATCATTTTTATTCACCGCTACTCTTCGGGTCGATTTATAGTCTCGACCCCGCTATCTCTCAATATATCGAGCAGTTCATTATTGTTTGATAATAGTTTGCGTTTCTCACGCCTTTGATTGCGTCTAGCAACCATAGCATTTGCATCTTGTTTGGCTTTACCAGTAGCCTCAGTTATCTTATCATTGATGTCTGCCGCTATGATTAAATCTAGTTCCATAAGATGCCTTCCGCCCTCGACGGAATACTTGAGCCATAAATCAGACGGTAATGTCCCTTTGAAGGCCATACAAAGGCTCGGTGCGACCATCAGGAACTCTGAAAAGGGACTGCGCCTTCTGTATCGTCGCCCCTTACAAATTGTAGAATAGTATTCAGTTCCTCAAATGTCAATAGATTGTAATCAACATTCTCATCAATGATACAAGGTGGAATCCATGTTTCCATCTGTGTTTCTATTCCGCCACCCATTTCATCTACTATTGTAGCAAACTCTTCGTTTTGCTCATCAGTCCAACCAGTAGGGTCGCCCGCGTGTTTCATTTTACGAAACGCTTTACCTTGTATATTGGTAATTTTCAGTTTTTCCATACCGGAAGCCTGTCTTACCCAAATCTTTGTTCCATCTTCTAACTCTATCTCTTTCTTCATTACTGGCATAATTACCACTCACTCTCGCTGTATCTACGAGTCTATAAGGTATTAATAAAGATTTACTCTTCTTCATCAATTACTTTTACGTCAACTTTAACTTTAGTAGCAACTGCCTTCATAGGATATCTTCGAATGTATCTAGGGATTTTGTGTACAGGCATTTCTAAAATACCTTGCATCTCATCATCAGGGATGTCTCTACCGAAAGAGTCTATGTATTCTTTCATTAATCTCACGCATTCCAAACAATTGCAGAAGTACCGAAGTCTCCACCGTCTGCTGTAACTTTCATCATTGACTCTGTTGTGTCATCATATAATGCTACGAAACCAACACTCATTGTTTGTGTATCCCTTCCGCTTACTGATGCTTCAGGCGCTTCGAATCTAATGTTAAAGAACTCCATTTTTAAGAAGTTAGTCGTACCGTTAGATTCTTCTTCGAATAATAGTGTAAGTGCATCGTTACTTGAACCCGGATTGTAAGCCAATCCATCTTCAGCGACTAATGTATCGTATGTTGGTATAGCGGCAGCATCACCGTCTAGGTTATTTGCGGAGTGTATAATTTGGTTAAACTCAATAGTACCAGTTACTTCTCTTCGTTGTGAAGGTGGCTGTCTTACATACGTAGAGTTACCAAGAGCATAAGCATTGTCTGTATCCCTATTCATGTTTATTTCAAAAGAAACAGATTTAACAACACCTACTGCTGTATTGCCCGAATTGTTGAATGTAACAGTACCGTTTGAGAAATAGAGTGCATCTAACGCATCTCCCTCAAAAGAAAGTGTTCCGTCGGTGTTAGTAAGTGTAGCAGTTGCTTTTTCTCTGCATCCTACCCAATCACAAGACAACATAACATATTCCCCAACATTTGCTGTCAGAGAAAGTCTGTTAGCCATCATACCTACGTATGTGTGTTCTTTATCTTCTCTTCCGACACGTATTGTATATGAATCGTAAGAATCTGCGTCAGTTGCGTAAGCGTGTGTACCGTCAGTAGGTTCTTCCCAAATGTGGAGAGGGTCTGAGAAACTGTATTTAGGGAAAAATGCTAATAGTGTAGCACCTAAAAATGTATCTAATTGTACGGCCATATTATATCCGCCCTCAGAATATTCTCCGCCTGTAACGGATTTAGCAGAACCATAATGACTCATATCTTGCCTTGTAAGCAAATCCATTCTTGTTGCGAATGACTCATCATCTACTTCACCATAATATATGGTATTTGCGGAAGAGTTTTCCACACCGTAGGCATCTTCTAATTCAAGAGAAACGTATCTATTTAAAACTTCATTACCCATAGTTAAACCTCTATGTGTATTTAGCACACATGGGTTGACTTATTAATATTATCTATGCCGCATATCAATTCTACGCATATATGTCATAGTTAGTGAGTGTACGCATATTGTTTCATCGTCATCCATCTTAGAATCTAGTTTTGCTTCGTAAGAAATTATACTGTCAGTAGTTGCCTTTACACCAGTTTGTGTATATAACTCATCAAACACTTCACCCACTATATTTAGTCCTTTTCTGTATGCGTTTTCGTAATTAGTTCCTTTTACGGTAACAAAAACTTTTACATCGTATTCTTGAGTTATTTTAGCGCCCGCTAGAGATTCAAAAGTAGGAGAACCTAATTCCTCTACTAATACGTGTATTGTCGGTGTCGCTAACCTATTTAACATTTGTGATGATATATCATAGCCGTAAACAATAGAAGAATCATCAACTTGTGTTTTTAGATACGGTCTTTTACTATCCTTTAGTTGGTTTACTATCGCTAGACCCATTCTAGCCAATGTATCTTGAGCAAAGTCTGATAGTAATAATTCTTCGGGACTGAATGCTCCGAACTTAGAATAGTATACTGCGCCCCATTTTACAGAGCCACTTGTGTTACCCCATGTAACACCTGTTGAAGATGAAGCCGCACCTGTCACCGTTCTGTATATTGTAGCGCCATCGTCATCATCTATAATTTCATGTGTGTATAATTTAGCGGTACTGCCATCTAAAGTTAGACGCAAAATCATTGTAGTAGGATTATCTTCTTGATTTGCTAAATCTAAATCTGTAATAGTTACTGTTGTAGTACCTACTAGTTTTAAGGATGTATTATTACCAGTAGATTGTACTTCTACCTTTTTAGTACCGTCGTCTATTTTCATTAAAACTGTACCGTCATCGGGCGCAGTAGTGTATTCAAACACACCTACCAATGTATTAGTCGTCCCTGTCGGCGCAATACTGTAAACACCATTAGTAATTACCCAATTATCTCCTGATGCCGCACCACTTCCACTTGCTTGTGTCCAAGAGTCATTAAAAGTACCGTCTAAATCGGTAGGGTCTGTACCATTCATTCTACTATTCCAATATTGTGTCTTTGTCGCTACTGCCATTTTATTGCCCCTTTAATGCATCTATCGCTGAATTAGAATGTCTTTTTGTACCACCCAAAGGTTGCGTATTCATTTGGAAACCACCCATACCTAATATTTTTATTAAATTAGCACCCCTTTTACCTTTCACCCCAGTAGGTGAACCACCATCGTAAGAACCGGCAACATATCCTGTAAATTGATTTGATTGTCTAGTATTGACCTTCTTTTCCCACTTCAATGAATCTGCTATTTTATAGTATAAATCACCTTTTGCTGAAGTACTTGGGTTAAGTTTACCTTTAAACTTTCTATCCATACCCTTTATGTGTTTTTTAGTATCGTCTCTAGATTTATTCAAACTTTCTTCCATAAAATCTTTCATATGTCTTTTAACTTCTTTACGGATTTCTTCACCCATCATTTCATAAGCAGTAGAATCAAAGTAAGCGTCAAACCTCATCATACCTTCTTGTTTTTTATTCGCATTGATAGCATTTTTTCTTTTGCGTAAAGACTCTCCTTCAGGACCGTCTTTTACCCTCATTCTTTGAACAATCTTGTCTAATTCTTGTTGACCTTCATCAAATCTTTTACCTGCGTTTTCTTTGAATATTTCTATTAGAGGAATGTCGGGAAATCCGGGATGAGTATAAGGAACTCCTATATATCCAAAATCTGCCATTATCCCACCTAATCCACACTACCAAGATGCGCTAATCTTTTTAGATTGAACTCACCTCTTTCCCTCAATGCTGTTCCACGCATAGAGCCGTCTGCGGTAGTGGTTTGGAAGGTACTCTCATCTTCGATATAATAAGATGCTGCTAAGTCAGCACATATCTCTCTTAACACATGAGCAAACTCTCCCTCTTGAACTGCCACACCGTCTGCGTGGTCAAAAGAAAGTCCACTTACTCCTGTAAGGTCAGCACCGGACTTACCAGTCCACTTGAATGAATCCCCATCTACGTTACCGTTACCGGCAGAACTAAAGCCCGTAGAACTAGTGAGTGTAATTGTGTTAGCACCTGCGACCACGCTACCATTTAGTGTAGTATCTTTGATGCTTTTACTAGGAACATCTCTACCGTAATCTCTAAAACATTGGTCTATGTCTATTGTTGACCTTCTTATAGCACTAGTCAATCTACTAGATGCTCTTGTACGTTGTGCCGAATCTAAACCTAGTCTTGAGCCAACATCATTTGTAGTACAATAATAAACCATTCAACAACACCATTCCTACTAAAATACTATAAAGCATACGCTTTTGTGATTTATTATACGCTTTGAGTGTCTTTTCAAGGTTTCCTAATCTTTGTGTAACGTCGCTACACCATATATGCCATTCTTCTTGATTCATAATATCACATCTGCGTTGATAAACCCATAGCCCCTGCCACTATTGCTATTAATGCCAATGTAATCTTTTGAGTGTTTGACATATAGGATGCAATAAGACCGTTAGTAACTTCTAATTCAGTAGCCACCTGTGCAAGACCCGTTTTCATATCCATGTTAGACTGAACTAGTTGCTCAATCAGTCTTTCATGCCTTCTTCCAGTTTCTTCTAAATTATCTAATCTTATACTAATAACGCTATCTTCATTCATCCATACTCGCCTTCAATCGAGCAATTAGGTCTGATTTCTTACCGCTAACAGCAAGCCCCTTTTCTTTTAGCATAGCCTTTAATTCAGCAACATTACGGGACTCAAGAGTTTCATCTAGAGTTTTTAGTTCCGCTTTTGCCTCTACAAGTTTTTCTTTTACCTCATCTACGTTGTCAATAATCTCATCAAGAGTTATTTTACCGTCAGCATTTAGTACCAAGAACTTTTTGTAAAGCCATACACCTATTCCCGCTAATCCTACTAATGCTAGTAAGATTATCTCTATATCACCAAGTAAAGATGATGAATCTAGGGGTATGCAGTCTACTGTTTCATTTAATGCATTTAAGCAAGTCTCGGCTGTTGTATTGTTTCCACTCATTTTATTCACGCTCATAAATTATTTGTGTAACTGCCGAGAATGGAATAACGCTAAAAGGTTTGGTCGCACCCACTCGATATACCTTGAACCCATGAAGTGTCTCTTCAATGTTTACATTGGTATATGATTTTTCAGGCGGTGTGTACACAATTTTTCCCTTCCTAATCTTTCTGTCCTCGACAGACATATACAAGCCAAATCATGAGACATACTTAAAGAGTATCATTCGCCTAGAATACCACTTTCTAGTAACATATCTATAATTTCTTTGTAGTATTCATAATCACTTATCGTACAAATAGGCTCTATATGTGTATCACCGATACTATAATTAGCGAAGGCTTTAGGGCTTACAAAAACATCATAACTTTTTACATTATTACCTACACTATCATTTACTTGTACAACAAGAGTAACAGGCGCTTCTTTTTCTATAACTTCGCCAGTAACACTGTTACAGGTAATAACACCGTCTCTTTCTAAAGACTCTAAACTAAACGAAGGGCTTACCATACCAAGAATTATTATTAAGGAAATGATATACGCTACGCTAGTGCTTTCGCTCATGATACTAACTACTATTGGCGTTAGTTAAATTATCGCCAACGTGGTCCTTCAAACCACCCAACAAGGCTAGTTCTTGAACCTTTTGTTATCGGACTTACGCCATGTTCTAGGTAAGAATAGAAAACAATTATCGAGCCTTGTTTTATTAGTGCTTCGGGGTCAGGATTTTGTGTATGTGAGAAAGTTAATATACCACCTTCATATTCGCTAGGGTCGGTTAGTTGTACGACAATACTAAGTTTTCTATGAAACCCATCTTGTCTATTGTAGTTGACATCGTGGTGCATATCGTATTTGTGTCCGACATCAGCATATTCTGTAAACTGTAACGGTGGCAAATAGGTTATTGTAGTTTGAAAATATTGGTTTGCATCTAAAGCAATTTTCTTAAAAACATCATGCATTTCTTGATAGACGCCTTCGTTTTGTAGCCATCGGATTTGTGTTTTTCTATGGCTGTCATCTTTGTTAAAAGTAGATGCCTCTTGTGGTTCTACTAACTTACCTGCTTCTATCCATCTTTCACAGGTTTCTTTGTCTAGTATTTCTTCGTATAGTAACCAGTTTGGATACTGCATATACAAATCAGCCTGTATTGCTTATTTAAAGTGTATCTAAGTAAAATTAAATTGAATTGTCAATTCAGGTGCGGCTTTCACAACCAATCAGGGGGAGTGGGGAAGTTGTCTGCCGCATCATTCGCTCCCTTTGACCCCAAACCCGTTTCTTCATCGTAATCACTCTCATCAAAATAAGTAGCAGGCAAATCCCTAAGTAACTGCCTGTAATTGGCTAATTCTGTTTGTTGTGATTCTGTTAAGGTGTTGTATCTATCAGCAAGCATCCACATATCTGTTTCAACCAACAACCTATCTCTTTCTAATCTAACTGTATCCCAATCCACCTCAAAGGTTCGTGTTTCTATCAATGTTGGGCCATCATATACTTGCACAGTTCTATCCATTTCAAATCCCTCACATTTTTATCCAACATCTCATCCTATTTCTGGAAGTGTGTTGAACCCAACCCACATTACTTTCAGACGCAGGTAGTTCTGTGTTATGATTATGGTATCCAAAATACCCCGTACTTCCATGTTTGTTGACATTGGACTTTCCGATTGTATAGCCATAGTTATTTGGAACTGCATTGAAAAACAAAGTTTGATTATCTCCATTATCTCTCTTCATACAATAAAAATACTTATTCCCCTCAACCAAAGTTATAGTGGCTGAACTGCCATTATGATTAGACAAAATTGATGTTTGCTCTTTGACGCCTGTTGAAGCCATTACAGAACTATCGAATTGAGCGCAACCCAACAAGTCATTGATGTAGCCGTTTTCACTATCGTAAATACCAATTAACACATCTGAAGCGGTTGTAGTCGCAGTTCCCACTGCTATGTTTATCGCACTTATATCTCCGCTTTTTGGTGCAATAAACGGCCACCAAGATATATATAAATGAGAATTATCGTAACTTTTACTTGTCAATACAGAATTATATTCTGACCCAAAAATAGGACACGAATGTAGCGGCCAAATGTTTTCACTCACAAGCAAGAATGTGTTCGTTGAATCAGTCAATCCTGTGGTGAAAACACCACCACCCGAAGCACTACCCGCTTCTTCCATCGTTCCATCATTTTTCATTTGTCTAAACGGTTGCCTTCCCATTCTTAATCACCTCATGCGTGTATAGTAGCGTGTACGGAACCCGCTAATGTTGCTGTTGAACCTTGTGTATTTTGAAATCTTAAAATCATACTACTTCCGACAGGCTCATAATCAACTTCTAAAACTCCAATAGCCGCCGCACCATCAAATATTTGCCCGTAAGTAGTATAATTTACAGTTGTCCCATCGAAATGAGCAACAATCATTTCTGTTTGAACTTCATTATTTGTTGAATCTGTAATATGCACACTTGCGGTTATAGCCTTGCCGTCTGCGGTTGGTAAATCTAATAGAGTCAGATAAGAATTGTTAGCAGTTGATGTTGCCGCAACTGTAATTCCTCTTTGTTCAACATCTCCAATAGATACTCCACCATCTGAGTTTCCTGTAATCCAAGTAACGCCACCATCACCGGAACTTATTGATAATTGGTCGTCTCCTGTTGCGGTTACATCAGCCGCACCTATGACGACATTATTTGCGCCCGAAGTGATGTTATCTCCGGCTGTATATCCTATCCCTATGTTCTTATTGCCCGTTGCCGCATAAAGCGCATCCTTTCCTACTGCTGTATTGTAAGAACCTGTTGCATTTCTCATGGCTTGCATACCAATAGTCACATTTTCAGTTCCACTTGTAACTGCACTACCTGAAAGATGTCCGATTATTGTATTTCCATCTCCGCTTGTAATTGCGTCTCCACTATAATTACCGATTGATACATTTTGTTCTGCACCGGCAAGAGAAGCACCACCTAAAGCATCATAACCAATTGCTATGTTATCTGATTCAGTATCAAAATTATTAGCAGCATTATAACCAATTCCTATATTTCTTGCTCCGGTTGTTACATCTCCTAAAGCATCAAAACCAACTGCTACATTCTGAGTTCCTGAAGTTAATTTCCATCCTGCTTGATAACCTATTAGTGTGTTAGCATTCCCTGTTGTAAGTGAATATCCCGTCAATCCGCCTACTGCTACGTTATTTGATGCGGTACTAGCAGAAGTGCAATACATAGAACTAGCGCCTATTGCTGTATTACTTTGAAAGTTTGTTGTGGTAGCAGAATTACCATACATTGCATAAAAACCAATTGCTGTATTTTGTTGCCCTTCTCCTGCTTGATAACCTGCTCTCCCACCAACATAAGTTGAATAAGCACCTATTACATCATTTGAACCTGCTTGATAACCTATTGCAGTAGCCCATGTTTGACCCGATTTAGCCCCTTTTAGTCCAGCACCATATCCAACAAACGTTCCTCTTTCAAAGTTTGAGTTTGCATCTCCTGAAGAAACACCTCTACCTGCCGCATAACCAACAGCAGTATTACCACTTGCAGTTGAAAATCGTAAAGAATACCTACCTACTGCCACAGCGCTATGTGTATTTGCATCATTTAATGCCCATTGACCTATTGCTACTGAACCCGAAGTAGTTGTAACTGAACTAAGAGCATCTGTACCTATTGCTATATTATAGTCTCCTGAAGTTAATGAACTTAAGGCATTCTTTCCTAGACCTATATTTTCAATAGCATTAGATAATGTTCCTGTTGTTGGGGCTGAACCATCACTATTTGGTTGAAGTAAAAATCCATCAGTAAAATTAGTAGCATCCATTAATACATCATCTAAACCACCAATAGAACCTGTGCCGCCACTTGGTCCAGTAGGACCTTCAGGTCCCGTTGGACCTGTTGGACCCGTAGGGCCTGTCGGTCCTGTATCGCCTTGAGGTATCGAGAAAGCAAACACCTTAGCCGTGTCCGGCCCACTTGCTGTTACACCTATTGGTCCAGTAGAAGCGGTTGGAGTTCCAAAGCCCGCAGCAGGTCCAGTAGGTCCAGTTGGGCCATCCGGTCCTGTTGGACCTGTTGGACCCGTAGGCCCAGTAGCACCTGCGGGTATAGAGAATGCGAAAACTTTTGCTGTGTCAGGACCACTAGAGGTAACTCCGATAGGTCCGGTAGAGGCAGTTGGTGTACCGAAACCTGCCGCAGTACCAGTTGGTCCTGTCGGACCCGTAGGACCTGTTGGACCGTCTGCACCAGTAGGGCCGGTAGGTCCAGTTGGTCCCGTAGCACCCTGTGGTATAGAAAATGCGAATACTTTAGCGGTATCAGGACCGCTTGCTGTTACCCCAATAGGCCCTGTACTAGCAGTAGGTGTACCAAACCCTGCTGCCGTTCCAGTAGGACCAGTAGAGCCAGTTGGTCCGGTGGGTCCAGTCGGGCCAGTTGGACCATCGGGTCCAATAGGTCCTGTGGGTCCTGTCGCACCAGTAGGTCCGGTAGGACCTGTATCTCCGGCTGATGCTAATATACTCCAATAAGAAGTATTAGTAGGTAATATAGAGCCGGATGAAGTATGTGCTTGAATACAGATGTACGACGATTCGTCAACAGAATAGTAAACTGCGTCGTCTACTTGATAAGATACAGAACCACTAGACCACGTTCCTTCCCAAACTAAACCTTCCGGTCCTGTACTTCCCGCAGGTCCCGTAGGTCCAGTAGCCCCTGTTGGTCCAGTAGGACCTTCAGGTCCGGTAGGACCTGTCGGTCCAGTCGGTCCCGTAGGTCCGGTTGCCCCATCACTACCATCTGCTCCCGCAGGTCCGGTAGGGCCTGTCGGCCCAGTTGCCCCCGCAGGAATTGAGAAGGCAAAAACTTTAGCAGTATCGGGTCCTGATGCTGTTATCCCAATAGGTCCTGTACTTGCGGTTGGAGTACCAAAACCTGCGGCTGCGCCTGTGGGACCAGTAGGTCCTGTACTTCCAGTAGGTCCTGTTGCTCCCGTAGGCCCTGTCGGTCCATCTGAACCTGTCGGTCCTGTTGGCCCAACATCTCCTTGAGGTATGCTAAACGCAAAAACTTTTGCTGTATCAGGACCGGATGCTGTTATGCCTATCGGTCCAGTAGATGCCGTAGGTGTTCCGAACCCTGCTGCTGCGCCTGTTGGTCCGGTAGGTCCATCAGAACCAGTAGGACCAGTAGGTCCAGTTGGGCCTGTCGCACCATCGGGTCCAGTTAATCCAGTAGGTCCTGTTGGGCCTGTTGCCCCGTCAGCACCGGAAGGTCCTGTGGGTCCTATTGGGCCTTCTGCTCCCGTAGGACCAGTATCTCCTTGTGGAATAGTAAAGGCAAATATTTTTGCTGTATCGGGGCCGCTAGATGTAACTCCGATAGGACCTGTTGCTGCCGTAGGTGTCCCAAATCCGGCTGCTGTACCAGTAGGTCCGGTAGGACCTGTCGGTCCAGTCGGACCTGTTGCTCCATCTAAACCATCACTACCTGCTGCACCAGTAGGACCTGTCGGTCCCGTAGGTCCGGTTGCACCAGTAGGTCCGGTATCTCCTTGTGGAATCGAGAAAGCAAAAATCTTGGCTGTATCCGGCCCTGATGCTGTAACACCTACTGGACCTGTACTTGCTGTTGGTGTGCCGAATCCAGCAGCAGTCCCAGTCGGACCAATAGCCCCAGTCGGACCTGTTGGTCCGGTAGGACCTGCGGGTCCTGTCGCACCGTCTAAACCATCCGCACCTGCGGGTCCTGTTGCACCAGTAGGTCCAGTAGCCCCAGTCGGACCTGTCGGTCCGGCTACTCCTTGTGGTCCGGTAGGACCAGTAGGGCCTGTGGGTCCAGTTGGGCCGGTAGGTCCTGTCGCGCCCGTATCTCCTTTGGCTGAAAGAACAGCCCAATAAGAAGCATTTGGTGGCTCTTGGTTTGAATGTGCTGCTGTGGCTATGTAAGAGTTACCGTTGTGGGTAACTGCGTCATCAATAGAATAAGTAGTACCTGAGTTCCAAGCACCTTCAAAGACTAACCCTTCAGGACCGACTGCACCTGCGGGACCAGTTGGGCCAGTTGCGCCAGTTGGTCCTGTTGGACCAGTTGGTCCTTCCGGTCCGGTAGGTCCTGTTGCACCATCTACTCCGTCTGTACCTGCGGGTCCGGTAGGTCCTGTGGGACCAGTTGCTCCTGTCAATCCTATTGAGCCTTGAGGACCAGTAGGTCCTGTTGCTCCTGTGGGTCCAGTAGGTCCAGTAGGCCCTTCTGCTCCGGTTGCGCCAGTTAATCCAGTAGGTCCGGTTGGACCAATAGGTCCAGTAGGTCCGGTCAATCCGGTAGGTCCGACATCACCAGTTGGTCCAGTTGGACCAGTAGGTCCAGTAGCACCTACAACACCTACGGATGTGAATATGTTCCAAGTGTCGGTTGCATCTTTTCTAATTATAGCAGTAGAATACTGTGGAATTGTAGTAGTACCATTTAATGTAACCCCAACTGCACCTGCAATTGTTAAATCACCTGCTCCTTTGTTCATGACCTTTAATTCTGTCTTGTCGATAGGATATGCAATACTACTGTTTAGTGGTACTGTAAATGTAATTGATGTGGCTTTATTAGCCATAACTACTCTACCTTCATCTGTTCTTACGAAGGTATAATCATCGGTTTTATCAACGACAGGTCTTACATCAGCAGATTGACCTGCTTCTGTTGTACCATCACCAAAGAATACGAAACCGCTATCAGCATCTTTGAAAAGTTGTGCTGCGTGAGGCGTTACTGTTAGCCTATCTTCTTCAGTAGTAAATATTAGATTTTTATTGTCTGTCAGAACATCTACCATGCTACTCGCCCCTGTTGTTATTCAATATCAAGTCATCCATAAAGGTTTGGTAGGAAGATTACTATAAGCCTCATCAGGTGTATCGTAGTTTTGCGGTAAATCTAACAACGCAGTACGATAAGTTCTCAAATCTGTTTTTTGGGAATCTGTTAGATTTTCCCATCTTATAGCAAGTTGGTAGTAATCCATTTCTTTTAACAAACCGTCTCTAAAGCCTCTTAACTCATCCCATTCCATTTAATCACCCATTGTTAAACTTTACCCAAAGAATTGCCTGTCCGTTATTAAGATTAGTAGTGCCGCTTTCTCTCCTGACTTGTATAATATCACCGGCATTGAAATCAAAATCTACATCCGACCCTGTTTTAGTAAGTGTATAATTATTACCATTAGTGTTTACTAAATCGCTAGGAGTGAAGGTAAAGTCTTTTGTTGTAGCACCACCGTTTTTTCTTATCCTAATAGTATTAGTTGCTGTGCCTGTGATTGTTCCACCGGCAAATAAGAATGTTGCTGCTGCTACTCTACCACCAAAAGGCATAGGAAACGCATTAGGATTAGCAGTAGAACTTTGAACCGTTGGCGACCTAAAATCAACGGCACTTGTACCTATTGATGACCTTTCAAAGAAACAAGGATGAAGCGCGGTGTTTGGTGTATCATTTGTTCTTCCTACACCTGTAACTTTAACAGTCGCATTACTGGCGTGTGCTTGCATTAAGATACCTACATTTTGTATCAAATGCGAGGCATCTTCGGGTTTAACATTAGTTAAAGCACCGGCAGTAGTAGGACTTACATACATAATTTCTCCTTCTGTATAGTTCGCTGCTATTCCGTTAGCCTTGCCGAATACTACTGCAAGACCTTCTGCGTCTAAGGCAAGCGTTTCATACATAATACCTATTGCGGGCATTGTTGATGTTGAATCTGCCCTTGCCTTTTTTACTTTTACGACATTAGCATTATGCACAGCAAAGATAAAGACTACATCTCCTTTACTAAGTGCTTCTGCCGCTTTTACCCGAATAAACTGTCTGTCGTGAGTTTCATTTACCCATTCACCTGCGGTTGCGTCATACCGCAAGATTTCTTGTTCTGCGGCTGATGTAATAGTAACATCTTCTAATTCTCCTATGCTAATATTTGTTCCGCCAGTTGAGGACCATTCAATACCTGTCCCACCACTATTTACTGCTAGGACATCACCTGCGGAACCTAAACTTAACTGTCCTATATCATTCATACCGTCGCCATAAAGAACTGCATTTTTCTCTAGGGTTTGTCTACCTGTACCACCATGACTAACAGGTGTTACATTAGTCCCAGTAATACTTTCGTAAATACCATCAGTAACTTCTCTAAAGTTCCAATCACCGTATACATTAGGTCTTTTTACACTTCTAATGACTGCTGCTGCTGTACCGGATACAGGACCATAGAATCTACCACCATCACCGACTACTATTTCGTTACATTCTAAAACATTACCGCCTTTTAGTAACCAGTAGTTAGCAGAATTATCATTGTTCTCTATAATAATTTTGTGATATTGAGTGTAGAAGTTTTTAGTAGTATCGTTACCAAAAGCAGCACTATTTAACTCTCCGGTTACTGGGAAAACAACTTCGCCAGTTCCGGCACTTCTGTAAGTTACAAATCTTGCTGTGGTGTGTCCAAATCTAAAGTATTCACCGATAGAGGTAAATCCTTTTTCAAACAGGAATTGTTTATCATAATCATAAATGTTGTATTTTTCGGAATCTATATTACCACCGTTTACTGTTAATATATCAACAGAACCGTATGTGTTGTGTAATGTTCTAGAAGTATCTGAATAGATAGATTTAGCATATATTGTTCCCGTAAAAGTAATATTAGGATATATACCGTCTATCATACTGAGATTTAGTGCGCCAAAGTTAAATGTAACTAATGCTCTAGCACTTTCACTATTAAACATACTATCGGCTACATTGTAGATAACTAGCGGTTTGTGAGTGTAAGAATCACCATTACCATCATATACTGTTGTACTACCTGCGGTATTAAAATCGAATGTCATAGAATGTGTTGGTTTTATTTTTCCACCAACATTTATTTCTAACTTACCATCTAAGTTAATACTAGTAGTTGTACTAGTAGTAAGAAACTTTGTAAAATTAGCACTAATAGTAACATCTACTAATTCACCACTAGCAGGGAAGTTAGCACTATCGAATTGACAATCATTATTACCATCAGATGTAGAATCAAAGACTATACTATCGCCATCTGCCGGTGCAGTTCCAGTTGAAGGACCTAATGGGTCTAACCAATTGTCTCCGTCGTTGGGGCTAGAATTAGCACTACCTTGCCAAAAA
>Ga0208542_1000420_pt1 | contig 19598 bp, 28 predicted proteins | sample DEB08_DNA_3_FD_185495 | JGI IMG/M metagenome (GOLD analysis project Ga0208542, IMG submission 185495) | Aqueous microbial communities from the Delaware River and Bay under freshwater to marine salinity gradient to study organic matter... | ecosystem: Environmental > Aquatic > Marine > Coastal ... | reverse complement strand
TATCGAAACTTTCGTCCATGCACATGTACGCGTGGAAAACGGGTTTGAAAACGGGTATGTATTACCTCAGAAGTAAAGCAAAGGCGCGACCGATCCAGTTCAGTTTAGAGGCGGAGTGTGCTATGTGTTCCGCATAATGCGTACTTGTATGATTTTTATATACAGGATGTTCATATTATATTGTTTGAATAATATTTTCTAACCTAAAAGTAAAATGGTACAGCAGTACGAAGAGTGTCCACATGGGCTTATTATATATGAATGCCAAAAATGTAAAAAATTATTGAATTATTTAAATACAATATTACACGATATGAGTAAAAACCAAGATACATACGTAGATAAGAAACTTTTACAGAAAGTTATGAGATCGATTTTAAATGATAATAAGTATACATTACCAAAATACATACCACGAAGAATAGAATTGAGTAAAAAATTACAAACTATTTTTGAAGAGTATGCAAAATCTTTTGGTGAAATAAGCTCGAATAGTAGAAAGAGAATTGCAGAAAATATTAAAAAAATGGTAAAAGAACTTGGTGAAGATTGGAAAAACTCGTTCAACATTTTTGAAAAAAATTTTGGTACAAACTTAGCTTATAGATTTTTAAATTCTCGATTTCCTACTCCTAATAAACGCACTACACGTGCTGAAATTAGTGCGGTTAAAAAAGCGGTTTCTAAACTCACAAATTCTCTTAGTCCTGGATTTGGAAAAAGGGTAGCAAACCAATTTTTAGAAGGAGCAACGAATTCTCAACAAAAAAATAAAAAAAATGAGGTGTCCAGAATGCTTTTTAAAAATTTAAATACACCACCTAAAAAAAGAAAAAATCCGTTAATTACACCAAAAAAAATTCCTAATACACCTATTAGTAGTAAAAAAGTAAAAAGAATTCCTAATACACCTAATAGTCAAAAAGGAAAAACACCCCCGAATACACCTAGTAGTCAAAGAAGTAAAAGACAAAAATAAATAATATTATATATAAATGAAACGTTCACGAAGAGGTGACTATACACCCGATATATACAAAAACATACTACAAGAAGAACTTAGACTCTTAAGAAAAAGGTATACAGAATTAGCTTATAAATATAGTCAAATAATGAAAAACAATAAAACGTACCAAAAAACTAAAGAGTTGGAAAACTTGTCTAAAAAACTAAATAATTTGAAAAAATATATGGAAAAAATTAGTAAAGCTTAAAGTTTACGTTACATGTACATTTATAAAACATGGCAAAGTTTATAAACGCTAAAGATACATTAAAAATAGCCGATTACGACGGTCGTAAGATTTCTTTGTGTACGACCGAAGATAAACTCATGAAAATAATATTTCCGCGCATGTATATGCCTTTTGGTATTTCTGGGTTTACGCCTGAGGTCGGTCCTACTAAGTATAACGTAGACTTTGCGATGAAAGGATGGGACGAGGATGGTAACTCCGTTCAAAAATTTTATACGTGTATTCGCGAACTCGAGGAAAAAGTTATCGTATCGGTTTCGGAACAGAGTGAAACGATTTTCGGTAAACCCATGAGCGTAGAAGAATTGCGACCCATGTTTAATTCGAACGTTAAGGAATCACCTGATCGCGAACCGAAGTTTAGGGTAAAAGTTGATTCGACTATTGACGGTAAGGTTAAACCACACGTTTACGACGAGGAAAAGAACGCGTTATATGACGAAATAAAGGACGGATTATACGCGAGAAATTCGGGTACATCTATAGTTGAAATGAATAGTGTATACTTCCTGAATAAAAAGTTTGGAATAAGTTGGAAACTTAACTCGCTCGTAGTGTATGAGCCACAGAGACTTAAGGGATTCCAATTTATTGATGTTTAGCGTTTTTTGCGTTCGTATCTGCTATATGTAGTACTGAGTACTATAGCTGTTACCATAAGAGCTAAAAAAGCATATGCAGACCAATATTTAGAAACGTGTCTACCAATATTAAAACTTGAATTTTGATTCATGTAATTACCGTTCATTTTTTATATTATATTTATATTTTATTTTAAATTAACTAGAGTTTAGATCTACTTTCGTTTAAAATGAGAATTTGGTATATGGCCTGAGCTTCTTTGAGAAGTTTGCCTCTTATGGCAACGTATGATTTAGGGTCCATGCCTAGTTTAATTTTAGCAACGCGAACAGATTCGTTCCATTTAGCGAGTGTCATTCTTATTCTATTACAACATTTTCTTAATTTTCTTTTTGTATGCCTTTGTACCTTCTTTTGGTTGAAGTTTGAATCCAGATTTCTTTGGCTTGAACACTTTTACCAAATGCTTGGACCCTTCTTCTTTGAGACGTTCGAGTGCTGCCTTTCTTGCAGCTTTTGATACGATTCTTCCGTATTTGTCTTGGGTAAGATCTTTTTTCATGAGACCACCTGTTGTCTTGAGGGCAACACCGTGCCAAACTTCTGCGCGCGAACCGAACGTTTTTTCAATCATTTTATTTATATACTATACGCGGAAAATATTCTTAATTGCGGCTATGGATATTGAACCACTTGTTTTGTTTCGAGTTGGTATTTGTGTTTCTAGACGTTTATCGTTGAGTACTTCTGCACTTATGAGCGACTTGTGTCCCTGAAGTGCCATCATAGATTCCTCAACACTTGGAAACTCGGGTTCGTCTACGTATACGAGTTTTTTAACGTGTACATTTCTCGTTTGACCCGTGCGGTGACACCTACCTATAGCCTGGAGTTCAGTTGCTGGATTCCACGAGGGTGCCGTGATATAAACGCGCGAGGCGCACTGGATATTGAGACCCTGACCACCTGCCTTTATCTGTATGAGAAAAACGCTATTTTGTGGTGCGCGTTTGAATTCCTGAAGTTGGTGTATTCTATCTTCTTTAGAAACACTTCCGTCTATACGAAAAACGGGACACGTAAGTTTTGAGCGAATATGGTTCATTTCACTTTTAAATTGACAAAACACTATCGCTTTTTCCTCAGGGTGTTCTGATATCATGTTAAGAAGCGTTTCCATTTTTTTAGAACGCCCTTTCCATATTTCCGGTACATCTTCACACTTTTTAGCCATACCGTCCAAGTACATTTGTGGCCAAATCATGACTTGACGTGCACGTAACAAACACTCGAGAAATTGCATGTTGCGCATGTTAATATTACGCGTCGTCTTTAAAATTTCTCGTATGAGTTCTTGTGACTCCAAGAAAACGTGTTTGTAGAGTTTCTTTTCTTCGGGGAACATTTCGAGTTCGACGTTTTCAAAATAACACGGTGGAAGTTCAAGGTTCGCATTGAAGTTTTTGAGATCGTTTTTCGTGCGTCTTAAAATATACGTATCTTTAACGTTTTTTGTCATACCTTGAGAATAGGATCTAGGTATACCTAGAAATGTACACAAATTGATGAAATCATACATGGTGTTAAACACCGGCGTTCCCGTGAGTAACCACCTAATTTCAGATTTAAGTTGGAGTGCCGATTTAAACTTGACTGATTCCGCATTCCTAATTTCGTGTGCCTCGTCTAATATGACGCGTCCCCAAATTATTCCGTGTAATATTTTTGTTTTTTCTATGAGAAGGTTATACGTTGATATAACAATATCGTGATCGTATAAGTCTCTTGTATTTTTTGTTCTATCTGGACCATCGTATACGAACACGGAAAGTGAAGGGGCAAACTTATTGATTTCTTCTTTCCACTGCATGACTATCGATTTTGGAACGATTATTAGTGTATTTTTTTGTGGATTCCCTAGTATTGTTGATATGGTCTGAATGGTTTTACCTAGACCCATCTCGTCACACAAAAAACCACCTTTTGGACCGTCTGTTTGATTCTCCATCGACAACATCCATTGAACACCTTCTTTTTGGTAAGGTGCGTAGAGTTGGCCATTGAGTTTGGTTTTTACAAGGTTACACTGCGTTTCGAAACTTATCATTTTTACTTTAAAAAAATAATTAGTTTTTTTGACTTAGGTTTTTTTCACGTTTTTTATAAGCATTAGTCCATTCTTGCATATTTTTATTCGATCCACCTTTATTTGGATGGAATTTTTTAGCACCTGTTCTATATATAGATTTTAGTTGTTTAATAGTTTTTGCGTTTTTAAGTTCCCTTTCCATTTTTTGTTTTTCGGTTAAACGTGGTACCGTTTTTGTTTTTAAACGAGGTGAACGTCGCAGTGTAGCATTAAGTTTTTTTTGAAACTCTTTATAGTTCTTAGCTGGTTTTTTGTAAAAAAGTTTTTCTATATTTTCGGGAGTTAGATTACTCATTATTATAAATTATGTACATTATTTTTTTAGGTTCATGTTAATTAAAACACTTGCAATTTGTACAACGAGTGTTATTGCCTCAGCTTTTGCTATTGTATCTATATAATATTCTATGTGGTGTGGACTAAAATCGTTTGAGTTTATTAAGTCGACACAATACGGTATAAACCTCGTCGATGCGGTTCTGAACTTGTTCGTTCTTAGTTTTATGGTTCTTTTACCTATTACATACGACACCCTTGCAACCCTGTTAAGTTTCATTCATACACTTTTATATTACTCTTCAAAATAATCGTCGTCGGAATCCGTGAAAATGGGACACTCTGGTCTGATAAGTTCTTTCTTTTTTCTGGTTTTTTTAACTGGCTCTTCTATACCATGTTCTCTGTGATACAGTACTTTATTCCAAAACGCTTCCATGACAGGTAAATATTTTTCAAACCACCCACGATCTCTTTTGACGTTAACGACGACGAACTCTTCGGGTTTGGGCCAATTAAAGTCGGCTGGTTTATACTGAATAAAGTCGGCTTCCTCGAGATCGAGGATTTCCATACACAGTTGGAGTTGTGGCATGTAGTGTTCTGGTACTTCTGGTTTTATTTCACGCATCATGGGACACTTGATTTCGACGAGTTTACCCGATTCGGAAACGCCATCTGGTGATCCTCCTAAGAACGAATACTTGGGGTGTGGACACAAACCAAGTTCGTGTACGACTTCGTTATGTCTTTGTTCATAAAGAATTCGAGCCTCGTCTTCGTACTTTTCACCGTGTCTCGTTGCTTCGTTACCTTCAAACTTTGGTCCCTTTCCACACTTTCGTAGTAGAAGTTGGTAGGGTGTTTCGTATTTGTTTACACCAATAGCAGATGCAGCGTCAGATGCCGTAAGCATACGCATACGCAAATCCAACCATTCTTGTGATTTCTGTGGTGCATATTCAAACTCGAGCCATTTTTTTACATTTGGATGCATGCTAAAAGATAAACTTTTCACGTTTTTAAGCATCTTCTTCGCGAGCGATGCGTAATCTTTCTCTCAAAACACGAACGGTTCCCAAACACGCTATATTTCTTCTCAAACACTCATCAATGAGTTCTTCTTTTTTCATGGCCCAAAGTTTAGGTAAATTTTCATCTATTGTGCTCATGCTCATATTTTCTGAATCGTCTTCTTCTAAGTTTGATGAGATTTCGTAAGTGACGTTTGGAGGTGGTGGTTTTTTAAAAAACAATTTTAGTACTATTATAGTACTTACAAAACCACCCGCTACGAGTAAATAGTTTTTTAACATTATTTTAGATAATTAGCGTTTTTATTGTTTAAGTAGTTTAGGTGTGGTGGATAGAAAAAACTTCGTGCCGCATATTGTTCGGCCTGTTTTTTATTTTTTGCCCACCCTCTTCCGAGAAATGTACTATCGACATACACGTCTATGTAAAAAATACCATTTTCGTGTGATATTACACGATAATCTGGTAAATTGAGATTATTTGTTTGGCAATACCTCATGAGGTGATCTTTAAAATTATCATCAACCATGATACAATTCATGTTTACATAATTTGGATTATTGTATATGTTTAAAATAAACTGTTTCGCATGAAGTAAACCTAGATCCATATAAATTGCTCCTACAAGAGACTCGAATACGTCTTCAAGAATTTTAGGATTTTTGTTCCATTCATTACGCATACCTTTTTCGTCCATTTGAACCCATTTATAGAGTTCGAGTTTGGTTGCTATGTTAGCAAGAGTTTCACCACGAACGAGTTTCGTTCTCGCTTTGGTCAAGAAACCTTCTTGTTTGTTTTCGTACCTGTCGAATAAAAATTTAGTAATCACGAAACCTAACACGGAATCACCTATAAACTCAAGCGTTTCAAAAGAACCATCAAGAGTTTCGTCTTCTTTTAGTGCAGATTTGTGTCTAAATGCTTTTTGGTACAAATCTATGTTTGATATCTTTGTACCAACAAGGGTCTCAACAGTTGACCTGTCGATAATCATGTTTATTTGTTATTATATGTTGTTATTATTTTTTTAAGTTACTTAGGTTGAACGTAGTGCGGACTGAGATACTTTTGAAGATTTAAGAAAGTAATTTGTACGTCAGCGGGTGGTTGAAGAAGATCCTTAAGATTGTCGTCGAGAACAAGAACTCTACCGTTATCTGGATGTTTCAATCCTTTTTCGGTAACATATTTGTTTATGGCTTTTGTTACAGCGCTTCTAGAAATAAGTTCACCTTCAGCTAAACCGAGAAAGTTTCTAAGTTTTTCGGAAACTTCTTGTTTTCGGTTAAAACCATTATTCTTAGCTCTAGCCGCAGCTTTTTCACCGTTTGGGTCGTCTTGTTTATTCTTAATCTTTCTAACAAGTTTTGTTAAAGACTTAATTTCAGAACGGAGCGCGGTGATTTCTTCAAGTACAGATTCAATAGACATTTTTATATCTATATTAAACGTAGTATCTTTAAGTCCTTTTTATATTTATAAGGAGCTTATTATTTTTTTATATGTACATTATAATAATGGTAAATAGTAATGAAAAAATTGTTAAAAAATTACCTAATAATTTTTTTCCATTGTTTAGTGATTACGAAAAAAGAACTATAAATGAATGGGTAAAGAAGAAAGTATGTTTCGGTGATAAAACTTTATACAAGTACATTTCTGATAAGTATAGTCAGGATAATGTAAAAAAATTTAGGGCGCGTGTAAAAAGGTTATATCCTAATGAAACGTTTGAAGATGTCGCTAAAGTACTTGTTACAGAATCTATTCGACCTTCAATGTATGGTATAATTGATGAACTCACTAAGTTTTTAAAACCAATGGGGGACTTAATAATAAGTGGGGGTGAAGCAACAAATTTTTACCTATACACGGATGAAAAAGTCGTAACGACTGATATTGATACTAAGTTTGTACCAAAAATGAAACCGGACGATAAGTATTTTGGTAAATTACAAGCCGTTAAACTTTTGTTGTGGAATAAACTGGGTGAAATAGCACAACGTGATAATTATAAGCTCATAAACATAGTTCTTAGAGAAACGGATCAGTATTTTAATGAAAAAGCAAAGAATTATTCAGAAGAAGAAAATTTTAGGACAAACTGGGGGTATAAAATTGCTCGGTTTATAGGACTCACTTATGCTACGTCTAAAAAATCCGAAGGGTTCCACGTAACAAGAAGGTATACATTAATGCCTAAACGTAAAAATATAAAAAATGTAGCGAATGTACTCATAGATGTAGAACTTTTTACTTTAGACATGAAGTTTCGTGTGTTTAATATAAAATCAGGTAAACTCGAAGACCAGAATTTTGGTGGTATTCTTGATATAGCATTTATGCGTCCTAAACAACTCGGGTACAATGTTGCTAAGAAAAATATTACAAATGGCTCATTAGTAGGGTTTGTTAATCATAATAAAAACTTAACATACTATAAAAAATATAAGTATTTACAAGTACCAACAGTACACTATCTCATAGAAGATATATACATGATGCAAAAGATGGGTCTCAGACCGGGGAAAAGGGATAAAGATCGTAAAAGAATGTTAGCATTAGCACGAAAAATAACAAAGAAGAAAATTTTAGTAACAGATACTATTGATACGATTGCTAAAAAAGTCGGTGTAAAACTCGGTAAACCTGCTCATACGTTTCGTAAATATACAAAAGTCGGACCGCGAGTAATGAAAAAAGCGACTGATGTGAATCCTAAAAAGTATCAGTTATCCACAACAACACCATCCAAAGATAAATTGAGTAAACATTTGTTTTACGGTTTGAAATCTACTAATACAAATTTAAAAACACCACCAGGGTACCTTAAAACACAATCAAATCAAATGTTCAATTTAGAAAAAATGAATTGGACATCAAGAATGAATAATACAAACTATATCAGAAACGAATTAAATTTCAGGCCAGTAAAAGCAAAACCTTTACCTTCTACTATACGTAACGTTAATATGGAAGAAACCTTATACGGATTCAAACCTATTCGTGACCACTGGGTCCCAAAACCTATACTCGAAAAATCGGCTATGATACCTTTTATTGGTTTAAAGAAATGAAACCAAAACAATATATAAAATGATTTACGACACACCCTTTAAAACAGATGATGGTATGCGTCACGTTAGAGCGTACACAGATGAAAAGAAAAAATGCTTTGTGCAATTAACCGATGTTAAAGTTCTCGAAGTTGATGGAGAAGATATTTCATTTGAACTTTCAGGCGACGATAATATCGCTAAAGTTGAAGCAGTACATTTAACAAACATTCAGTCCGCATTGGAAAATAGTAAAGAGTGGTTTGGTAAAGAACTTACAGAAAAAACAATCACTAAAGCATACATTAAAGACGATGTTGTTACAGCGGAAAAAATCGAAGCTTCTAGAGTTTTTAATGCGAACAAGGAACTCGTCGACATTGAAACATTATCACCAGGTGTAACATGCTCTGTTTTTGTAGAATTTTCGGGTCTTTGGTTTGCAAGATCACATTTTGGGTCGTCATGGAATCTTGTTCAGGTAAAAATCCATGAAGATACAAAAAATACAGAAGAGGAACCTGAATGTGAAGTTGAATCTTATCCAGAAGAATGTATGTTTGAAGATAGTGTTTCCAAATAAAAAAAATTATTTATTATATATAAAGATGATGAAGATGAGAAAATCGTTTAGTAGAAAAAATTTACTTATCGCCACAGCAGTTGTTATCGCCCTCCTGTTAATATTGAACAGTTGCAAAACTTCTACTTACACGGTACAAGAACGTATGTATGCTCCAGTCGGAATGGGTGAAGATAAACCAGCTCCAAGTCCAAGTCTAAAACCAATGAGAGATTCCAAGCCATCAGGTGGCTGTGAAATGAAGGTGGGTACGGGTCTTGCGTCTTCCCTTCTCCCAAGAGAAGTCGCGTCCCAAGAGGATTTTGGTGAGTTTGCTCCAGAAGACATACTTGCTGGTCAAAACTTCCTCGAACCACGCGCCCAAATTGGTTTTCCAGAAACCGTTGGTGGTGCTTTGAGAAACGCGAATCAACAAGTTCGTGCCGATCCACCAAACTCCAAGGAACCATTTGTTTGGAATAATTCGACAATAGTACCAGATACTATGAGAAGACCATTGTGTTAAATAGACATTTAAAGAATATAGGAATAGTTTATAATATAAAACATGTCCAGCTCTCCATCGGACGAACTTTCTAACAGCGTCTCTAAGTTGGTTGAACTTAACAAGCAAATTACAGAAGCCAGAGAAGATATAAAGATTTTAGTTCAGGCTGAAAAATCTTTAAAAATGCAAGTCAAAAAACTCATGACTGATAACGGTCTTGACGTTATTAATTTGAAAAAGGGTAAAATTTCGGTTAAAAAAAGTTCCAGGAAACAGGGTTTAAATAAAACCTCTGTTAAAGAAGGTTTGGTTACTTTTTTCAATGGTAACGAAAAACAAGCTGAAAGTGCCTTAAAGGTTATACTCGATAATTTACCAACAAAAGAATCTACTTCACTTTCACTCACTGGTTTGAAAGATAAGAAACAAGAATAATGGTTTGGAATCAATACGTTTACGAAGCTACACATGGCAATGACGCTGAATATAGCGATTACGAAGAAGAAGTCAATATAGACGAACCTTTACATATAAACGACTGGGAATTAGAGTATCAGGAAGAACTCCGATATATGTGGGGGATACTACAACAGTACCTATACGATGCGGTTCTATCACACCGCATTTTAAACTTTGCAAACTACGACGACTTTGTCGAATTTTGTTTTTATAATTCTAAATAATGGTCTTAGATTAATATGTAATATAAATATATACAAACATGCTTCCAGATATTACGTCTCAAAAAGTTTCTTTACCAGCATCGCTTTTTTTACTTCTCAGTCCAGGTGTTCTTCTCAGAACAAATGGAACCAAGGTCTCTTTCAGAGATGGTTTAACTGGGAGAAACGAAGTATTGTTCCACGCACTCGTCTTTTTTCTTGCATTTTCTTTGATTGCAAAGGCCTTGGGTATCGTTCTTACGAAAACCGATCTCATCGTCACCACTTCCCTGTTCATTATTCTCAGCCCAGGTATACTCTTAACAATCCCAGCTGGTTCCAAGGGTCTCTTTACCTCGGGTCAAACCAGTCCATCTTCGGCGGTTGTTCATACGATCGTCTTTGCACTCGTCTTCGCTCTTTTGAGAAAGCAATTTCCTCAGTACTATTAAACGATGAAATGTTCGAGTATCTCGTTGTTGGTCCAGGTGCCATGGGTATATTTTCTATGCTTGGGTACCTCAAAACTATAGAACCTTCTTTAAAACACATAAAAGAATATTCAGGGGCATCTGCGGGTGCCATAATAATTTTATTTTTATCTTTAGGATTTTCAATAGATGATATTGTCTATAAATTAGCCCTGATTAATGGTAAAGAACTTGTGAAATTAAATTTGAAGTGTTTTTTAAATGAATATGGCTTAGTAGACTTAAAACCAATACGTCAAAAATTTGTGGACGTTTTTGAGTGTGATCCGACATTTTCGGATATAGATAAAAAAATATACATATCTGCTTTTTGTGTGAATACATCTAAAACTGTATATTTTTCAAAGGATACACACCCAAATATGAAAGTAATAGATGCCTTGTGTATGAGTATAGCAATACCACTCATATTTTCATCGTACCGTTACGAAGGTTTGGTTTACGTGGATGGTGGTACACTTGAAACTTTACCCACTACACCTTTTTTAGATAAAAAACCAGACAAAATACTTTGTATTAGAATGAAAATGGAAAATCAATTCATAGAAGATATAAAAAATCCAAAACAGTTCGCAGAAGCGCTCGTTGCTTCTACGTTAAATAATAGAAAACAAAACGTTATAAAAAACAGTAAAATTGTTGACGTAGATATAGGTCAGGTAGACGTTTTTAAGTTTAACATGACATATGAAGAAAAAATGAAATTATATTTGAAAGGCATATCGCTATAAACTTTTTTGTTGGTTTATATCAATATGGACGCGTGTGATCCAGGAGTGAATTCAGCAGACCTCAAGACGCTCCTCAAACAAAAGTTAGGTATAGATTTAAAACTTTCTAGAAACGAAATATGTGATGTGTATTCGAGTATACAGGATGGAAAATTACCGTTACCACCTTTAGTTTTAAGTCGCGACAGGACTCACATGATGGATAGAAAATCGCCTTTAACTATGTCGGATTTCGATAAACTTTTTAGTTCTTCTACTAAAGTTACATCTATTAGACGTATAGCTAAGAAAGTAGGTGTAGCGAGACATGCCGATAAAAAACTTACAAAGGCACAGCTTATAGGAATAATAGGTAGACGTTTACACGCTTTAAAAGTTTACGAACCTATAAAGTTTCACTCTACTCAGAAAACGAAAATTATAAGAGAGAGTATAAACAGTGTTGATAACCAACGAAATGAAAATAATGTGAATAGAGGTGGTAGAAGAAACAATAACGAACGAAATGAAAACAATGTGAATAGAGGTGGTAGAAGAAACAATAACGAACGAAATGAAAACAATGTGAATAGAGGTGGTAGAAGAAACAATAACGAACGAAATGAAAATAATGTGAATCGAGATGGTAGAAGAAACAATAACGAACGAAATGAAAATAATGTGAATAATGAACGAAATGAAAATAGACCTCCGAAGTTTTCTAAAAAAAGACCATTTTTTTTAAAAAGAACATCGGGACCTTACGTTAATGTAGAAAAAAATGCGATGAAAACTCAGTTTAATAAACTAAACCGCGCTCTTTTTGGTGAAAAAACAAACGATGAACAAGATGAATTCGATAGATTATCTAAAATAAGGCGTGTTGTAAGAAGAGGTAAAGAAAAATTTAAAGAACAAATAGAAAAAGATGGATACTCTAATTTAACAAATAGAGAATTTGATAAGTATTGGGAATATCTCATGAAAATATCAAAAAAAAGAATATACAACGAAATAACTGGGTTTACTCCTAGTAGTAAAATTATACCATGGGGTTTATTTAAAAGAACACCACCTAGTTCTAAAAAAACGCCCGAAACTGGAGTCAGTAGTTATAATAACACACCCGAAACTGGGATTAGTAATAATGTTAAAAAAACGCCCAAAACTGGAGTCAGTAGTTATAATAACACACCCGAAACTGGGAATAGTAATAATGTTAAAAACACACTTAATAAAAAAACATCTAAAAATAATGTAAAAAAACGACTATTTAATAAAAGGTATAATCAAGCCGAAACTTTAAAAAATAAGTATAGAGAATATTTACGTGATAAAAGCGTTGTTCTAATAATTCGAAACTATCAAAATAATACAAAATCAGGTTTTTTTGGAAAAAGTAAGTTTCCTACTCTTAATAATGCTAACAAAGCAATACAAAATCGTATAAATATAATAAAAATTAGTAATAGTGTTCGTAATCAATTTAATAATGATAAGAATAGAAATATAGTAAATCGTGTATTGAATAATTTAGAATCTGGTAAAAGTGGTTTCAAAACAGAAGTACAAGTTATAGGAAAAATAAACGAACTTTTGACACAGAAAAACGAAGCTGAAGCCGCTAAAGCCAATGCTCAAAGAAAAGCCGAAGAAAATTCTAGGAAGAAAAATGAAGCTGAAGCTGCTAAAGCCAACGCTCAAAGAAAAGCCGAAGAAAATGCTCAAAGAAAAGCCGAAGAAAATTCTAGGAAGAAAAACGAAGCTGAAGCCGCTAAAGCCAATGCTCAAAGAAAAGCCGAAGAAAATGCTCAAAGAAAAGCCGAAGAAAATGCTAAGAAGAAAAATGAAGCTGAAGCTGCTAAAGCTAATGCTCAAAGGAGAAAAAATGAAGCCGCTATTGGTAAAGCCATCGCTAAACAGAAAAAAATTGAAACTGAAACTGAAATTCAAAGGATAAAAAATGAATCAGTTACTAAAATGTATAGAGGATACAGTACTGAATTAAACAGTGTATCAAATTTAAATCAACTTGAAAATATTCATAGAAGGTATAAAAAATCTAAAATTAGTAAAGTTTGGAAACAAAAATTAAATAAAAAATATAAAAATAAAAAATTAGAATTAAATTCCAATTCTACTATAAAACGTTCTTCCGGTGGAATATTTGGTGGTTTATTTGGAAAAAAAAGTAAAAATAAAAACAATTCGAATAATAATAATGGAAATAATAACACGAGTAACGAAACTGATGAAAAAATTACTTTAACTGAAAAATTTCAAAGAACACGTAATAAATTTAAAAGAACGCATAATAAATTTCAAGATACGGGTAGAAAATTTGGTAAAATATTTGTTAAAAAAATTAAAGTCGATCCTAAACCAATACCTAAAAAAGAGAAAGTTCCAAATAAACCTGAAATTAAAGTAGATGGTCGTGGTGGACAAGCTTTTTATTTGAGACTAATTAGAGAACTTAGAAAAGTTGAGAATTCGGAACAAAAACTCAAAGCATTAAGACGTGAAGGTTTTTTGCGTCTTCATCCTAATAAAAATCCCGGATTTAATAAGCAATATTTCATTCTTTTTAAAAGTAAAGTTGATAAATTATTAGAAAAATTTCAAAAGAGAGAACCCGAACCGAACAAAAAAAGGATAAAACAACGATCGTCTTTGGAAAAACTTCTTAAAAGTTCTAAAAATCTTACGGATAGAAATAAATACTTTAGACGTTTAGAAGGCGGTGAAAATTTAGAATCTGTAAGACTAAATGCTATTAAAGAAATACGAAGTCTTGCTGAAGCTCGAAGAAGAAAAGCAGTTAAAACCGAAGTTGATTCCCAAAAATCACGGTCGTCTTTGGAAAAACTTCTTAAAAGTTCTAAAAATCTCACAAATAGAAATAAATACTTTAGACGTTTAGAAGGTGGTGAAAATTTAGAATCTGTAAGACGAAATGCTATTAAAGAAATACAAAGTCTTGCTGAAGCTCGAAGAAGAAAAGAAAATAATGCTAAAGCTAAAGCCGAAGCTGAAGCCAAAGCTCTAAGAAGAAAAGAAAATAATGCCAAAGCTAAAGCCGAAGCCGAATCTCGGAAAAAGAAAGAGTACAACAATAAAATGAAAATTAAAAGACAAATGGAACTTAAAAAACAAAAAAATGTAAATAATACAAAAAATAGAGAAAATAAAAGAAGATTAGAACTTAAAAAACAAATGGAAGCTAAAGCCATAGAGGCTTCTAAAAAAGCTCAAGCCGCTAAAGATGAAATCATAGCTAAAAGAAAAGCACAAGAACTTGAAAAAAGAAAAGCACAAGAACTTGAAAAAAGAAAACGTGATACTTTTAAACGCCAAATCCAAAGTTCGTATCTTACTAGTAATGAAAAAAGTTCATATATTAAACAAGTAAACGCTGTTGCTGATTTCAAACCTTTAGTAAAAAAAATTAAATCGGCTATGTTGAAAGCGAGTGAAGATGCGAAAAAAAGAGTTGGTAAAGCGAGTCTTTTAGAACAAATGTACGGCGAGAATAAAGATAATATGAGAAAACGAGCTGAATTAAACGCTAAAAAAAGAAAAGAAGCGAGGGTAAAAATTAAACAGTACATGAAAAAAACATATCCAAGTATGTCCGATCGTGATCGTAAAATGTACGCAAACCGTATTAAAAACACGGAATGGAAAATGCTTGGTGGATACATTCGTGGAACTCAAGGTATGAGTGCAAATGAGGCGTATGATAGAGTTAAACTTAATATAAACAGGAACTGGAAAGGTAGAAATGTTAAACTCGAAAGTAAAAAACGAGAAATTAATAGGAAAATAAAGAAACGTGGTGAAAAAATGAGACGACGGGTTGATAGAAAACGTTAAAAACAATATAAAAAGTAAACACATATCATTAATAAAAGATGTACACTGGACTTGTTAGATACTTCACTTTTATTAAAGGTATGAAAGATGCAAAAACTGTTGTCAAGGGTAACAAGACGGGTAAAGTTACTGGAAGTAGAGAAGATATGGAAAACCGAGTAAAGTATAAATGTGGATTAAAAAGACGTGAGGTTTGGGACGCAAATTCAAAGTCGTGGTACACTAAAGTATACTATGCCGATGGAACGTATTATAACCCGGTTGTATTTCACGAAGGTAAACTCGAAAAAAATCCTAAGTTTAAATAAATGAAAACGATTGTTAGAATTCCAATAAGTGATAACGGATCTCTTTCTAGATACGGGTACGTCGACGTTAAAGAAAAAACGGAACTCTCGAGACACAGGGCTCTTGGTAAAGTTATACGTGCAGGTGAACCACCTCTCGGTCTTTTTAGAAGACTCAATGTACTTATGATTTTGTTTAAACGTAAGGATCCAAAACTTTCTAAAATTTTCAAGAAAGATCGCGATTGGGTCAAGAAAACGTATATGTACACAAGAAGGAAATGATTTTACGCGTTTGAATATACATTACCACCTTTTTTCTTAACAATTCCTTGAATAATTCTACCAAAACCACCACCTGTAGTTGCAAAGTGTGATGATTGAGACATCCATATTACATCTTCATCCGGATCTTTATCTACTCTTAATACAACTTCTTTACCTGCGTTTTTGAAAAATATTTCGAGTTCTTTTAGAAACTTTAAACTTTCTTCTATACATTTCTTATAATGAAACCCGGTAACTATGTATACTTTATTTAAATTATTATCATTCATTTTTTTTAAAATATTTTCCCAGAATTTTTTATTGTTTTTTTTACTATAATAATCCATCTTTATTTTATAAAAATTTTTCCATTGTGATTTATATCTACATAATACGTCGCCTAATCTTGCGTGTATAACTAATGAATCTTTCTCAGGTGGTTTTTCTTTTATACTTTTTTTGTTTATGATATTTATTAACAAATTAAGATTTTGTCTGTCAAACTTTTTTAAATTTTTAAGGTATTCGCATGCTATACTTCCTGGAAAGACCTTTTCGTGATATTTTATGTTATTATATTTTGCAGTTTTACCATAATAGTAAACATCACCAAGTCTATATGCTGTACCATGGTTATATGGTACATCTTTAATATAATTGTAAAAATCATCATGATTTAAAATTTTAATTAAAAAAAATATTAGTATAATTACAATCAAAAGTATAATATTATTCATATAATATATATATATTTTTATAAACAATTAATTAAAGACAATTTGCTAAAATTAAATAAGAATATAAATGGATTCGTGTAAAGTATGTTGTGAAAACTATAACAAATCGTCTCACAAAAAAGTCACCTGTCTTTTTTGTGAATATGACGCGTGTAAAACGTGTATTCAAACATACATGCTTTCTACTGTAGAAGAACCTCATTGTATGAAGTGTAAACACGAACTAAATAGGGGATTTATAGATACGTTTTGTACGAAACGTTTTAGAAACGTGGAGTATAAGAAACATAGGGAAAATATACTTTTTGAACGCGAGAAGTTACTCATACCAGAAACACAACCCGAGGTTGAAAGGATAATACGTATTCGTGAACTTAGAGAATCTTACTATGAAAACTTAAACTCTTTAGCTTACATAGAGAGGAAAAAACAAGACGCGTATGCACGTGGTTTAGATTCTTCGAGGTACGATGCTTTAGAAAATACTATAAGACAATCCATAGAAGATATTACAACTGAAATGAATATATTAAGGTACGCAAACGTTATTGAAAACAGATCTAAAAATTTTGTAAGAGCGTGTCCTTCCGAAGATTGTAGAGGTTTGATTGACAGTGATTGGAAGTGTGGTATTTGCAAACAACATTTTTGTGTAAAGTGTAACGAAGTTTTAAAACCTAACCACGTATGCGATCCAAATAATGTAGAGACGATGAAACTCATAAACAAGGATACGAGACCGTGTCCAAAGTGTAGTACAATGATACATAAAATAGACGGATGTATGCAAATGTGGTGTACAAACTGTAAAACGGCATTCGATTGGAGGACTGGTAAAATAGAGGTTGGGAGAATACATAACCCACACTTTTTTGAGTTTAAGAAGAGATCGAGAGAACACGGTGATATACCGTGTGGTGGGAGACCATCTTTCCAAGAGTTGCGAGATGCGAAAGCGCCCGAAGAACTTTTAGAAATGAGTATACTTTTACACAAACTCGATAGAGAACTTATTTATAAATACGGTGACATATACGATGAAAATAATTTTCATTTAAGAATACAGTATTTGCTTAAAAACATATCAGAATCGACTTTTAAAAAAGAATTACAAAAAAGGGACAAAATGAAAGATAAATTAGTAGATATACGTAACATATACGAAATGTTTACAAATTCATGTGGTGATATATTGAGACAATGGATAATAGATACATCTTTAGACGTCATGAGTACTATGCGTGAACTTGGTAAGTATACAAACGGTGTTATACATGATATACATACTAGATACAATTCAAAAACACCGAGTTTTTTAGATTTACCTTAAAGATTAGAACTTATGTATATAAAAATGAAACTCATAAGACCAGTTGAACTTTTATCTGCATACACGTGTATGATACCGTTTTCACTTACATACTTTTTTGAAAAAAAAAGTTTTGTTAATATCGCTCTATTATTACATATGCCTCCTCGTGTATTGTATCATTTACACAAGTCTTTTAGTAATGATTCAATAGTTTCACAAGAATTGTATAAGTACTATTTGGTGTGTCTTTTTACGAGTATTATGTTAATACGATACGAGTGGGAGAAGTTTATCGATATATTCGATATTTTATACTATATAATGTGTGTATTTTTTGTTATACAAGCCAATTTATTATCACCTGTACAGTATAAAAGATTAGAATTTTACACGTTTACGAGTATAATTAAGAGTACATTTTATATTTATAATGTGAGTAAATTCATGTACTTTGCGTCTTTGTATTGTTCCTTGATAAGTTTGTTTGTGTATCACGATAAAAAGTATGGTGAATATACAGTACCTGTTATAAACATTGTCATGTTACCAGCTTACTATTTCTTGTTATCTGCGGTAGAAAGAATTTCTTAGTTTATATAAATGAACAGGGTACTTGTACTTATTTCTATAATTTTACTCATTTGGTATTTTATACCCATTTATCAAGAACCAAAAGTTATAAAAAACGTATTAAACAAAGATGAATGTGATCACATTATGAAAATTGCACATGGAAAATTACACACATCTACCGTTGCTAAGGAAAGAACCGTTGATAAAAAATCACGCATTAGTGAAACTGCTTGGCTAAAAGCATCTGATGACCCTGTCGTAGATAAACTTATACGTAAATGTGTTTCTATGACGGATCGTCCTTTAAGTAACTGTGAGGATTTACAGGTTTTGAAATACAAACCAGGTGGGTTCTATAAACCACACCAAGATTGTTTAAAAAATGATAAAAATCGTCGTATGTATACGTTCATAGTCGCCTTGAATGATGATTATGAAGGTGGTGAAACTTCTTTTCCAAATATAAATAAATCTTACCGTTTAAAAAAGGGTGATTGTTTATTTTTTAATACACTAAACAATTATGAGTGTATAACTAAAAAAGCATTACATGCCGGTGAACCTGTAAATTCGGGTGAAAAATGGATATGCAATTTATGGATAAGGAAGTACCCATACAGAAGTTAAAATATGTAAACGGTCTCGATAAACAATATTTTAATTACCTTTTAAAATATGGTTCGCCATGTTTATCAAGGGTTTATACTTATTTTTTTCTTCTTTAGTCTTTGCAGTTTTCATTTTATTTTCAAGATCTTTTTTTAACTTCTTTGTATTTTGCATAGCTTTCTCTTTTTTTAAAACGGTATTAAGGTTCTGTGTTTTAAATAAAGTTGTCTTATTTGCAATTTTTTTTCTTTCTTCGTTTGTTTTTGCTTTTTTATATGATTCTCTGAGTTCTTTGTTTCTATTTAACATTGAATTTAATGTAGACTTATTCATATATATTAACATACGAAATTAATTGTGTTCGGTAACGATACCTTTTTCGGCTAACATTTTCCTGTTTGCCATGTGTTGTGCCTGAACATCGTCCTTATTTTGACCATGGTATGGAACGGCGTGTCCGTTTTCACACATCCATTGATTCACGTTAGTCCAGTTCCCGTCTTCCGAAACCCAGATTTCACCGAGAACGCGCCCAAACTTACCGCGACTATCCATTTCCGGACATCTTAATTCGATCTCAATATCGTCCTTTTCAGATGCAACCGCTTTCATACACCATTCCGCGAGGTTTTTCTTCGCGAGTTTAC
>Ga0208542_1000418_pt1 | contig 19680 bp, 32 predicted proteins | sample DEB08_DNA_3_FD_185495 | JGI IMG/M metagenome (GOLD analysis project Ga0208542, IMG submission 185495) | Aqueous microbial communities from the Delaware River and Bay under freshwater to marine salinity gradient to study organic matter... | ecosystem: Environmental > Aquatic > Marine > Coastal ... | reverse complement strand
GTTCGATTTTATCAAATTCATATGTACCATTTGTTGTCCAAGCAGTATAACTTAAAAATCCCTTTGGAGCTTTAGCACCGCTACCAGATACGTAAGCAGTATTAGCTCTTAATGATAAATCTAATGACGCTTGTTCTAAAATCTCAGCTTCTAAATCGATTGATGCATCTTCAAAAACTTCTGTAGACATAGGTACTGATACAATATCTTTTAATACAGGTATTGTTATTTGTCCGAATGTTCCAGTTGTAGCATTAGTTACAGTTTCTAATTCTCCAAAAAAACCGCCACCAGTTGTTCTAGTTTTTTGAACAACTTTAACGTATTGATTAGAAGAAATAGATTTAACGCTAGCTACTTGACGGACTGGCGAAGTCTCAAAAACTCGCTTGCCAATTTGAGTATCTCTTTCTGGAGCTACTAAGAATCCGCCGTCTGTGTCGATTCTTTCTTGTAACGTCTTTAACTCTAAACCGTTTGTATTACCAGTTAAATAAGCTCTTGAAGCTTGTTTATATTCTAGATTTTTTTGCTCATCATTAGATTCTTTTAATTCTAAAGATTTTTTGCTTAACGCTTCTAATTTCTCTGATTTTTCTTTTAATTCTAGTAAAGCGTCTAAATTTTTATTCACTTTAGCTTCAAGCTCGCCAAACGCTTTTCCGTCCGCTTTTGCCTCAAGTCTTTCTTGGTTTGTTTTTTTGAACTCGGCTACCTCGATTTTAAGCTGTTCGCCTAACTCTTTAATCTCTGAAATTTCCATTTCATCACCTTTCTATTTTACTTAAAAGCCTGTATAAGACTCTCAAGCGTTGTTTTTATTTCTTCGGAATTGTCAACGTCACGTTGATTGATTGATTTTATACCCCCCGATATAATTGTTTTAGCTTCTTTTTGAGAAAGACCAGCATCACGCAAAGTTCTTTCTAAAGCCCTTGGGTTTATATTACCATTTTCTTGCTTTACGTTCAAAACCTCTGCTTCATCGTTCATCGGGAACGTAACAAAGCTAACTTCTACTAATTTAGAAAAGCTTTTTATAATCCGTATACTTTTCTTATTATCTATTTCATATTCTTTTACATAATAACCAATTGACATTGAGTCAATAGCACCGCTTTTAACTTCTTCGTACGTGTCTTTTCCGAGCGTAGTATTAATAAATTTACCTTCAACAACAAGCCCTTTTTCATCTTCATATATATTTGTGATTACCCCGACCACTTTCTTATGATCGTGTTGATATAATAGTTTCGGCATTTTGCCTTTTTTAGCTGACTCAACAACATCATAAAAAGCACCTCTTTGAATTAAATCATTGCCGTGATCGATATTCCCAGTCGTAGCCCCATAAGCTTTAAATGTCATTTCTTCACTATCTTGCTTTACTTCAATATTTAACCCAAAATTCTTAAACTCTTTTTTCTCACTCATCCGGTTTCGTTCCTCTCTAAATTCTTTTGATTTTTTTATTGCCCAGTCGATACCGCTTGTACCACCCCATAGCAACCAGGCTATTGTTCCAGCAGTCTGACCACCGTCAACCTCTCGTTTTTCCGGTTGATAATTTTTTCTATGTCTATTAAATGATGCCATTCTTTTTATAGTTGACTCACTTAATGACTTGCCATTTGACAAATCTCTAGCTCTTGCGACACCTACATCAGTACCTCCCCTACCCCATTTTTTACGCAATTCTAACCCACGCAAAGCATTATTCTGAGCACTTTTTGGGGGTATCGTGTCTATATCTGATAAAGCCTTTATATATTTATTCATATGTTAAAAAGCACCTGCAGTTAATAACATTTGATGCACTCCCACTACTATCCCCTGGATACATTAATTTCTCATCATTTACCAAAAAACTTTCATTCATATCAACTTTTTGACCATCCGCCATGCGATGACTTGAACGTGTTCGCTCGTCTTCTGTAGTGTTCCAAACTTTTTCAAACTCAATATTTAACTCGTCTGATATTGACTGCGTACTTTCAATACTTGCCCAGTTAGCCGACGAATGCACTTCTGTTCTGCTGATTAATTCAGCTCTACTTCTTGATATGCCAGCCTTTTCTTTAATGAATTTTGCTATTTCTTTACTTGACAAATTATCTTTAATGCCCTCAGCAATAATATTTTGAACATCTTTTCTTGTAGTATCTGTTAACTGTACACTTAAATCAGCACCTTTTTTCAGTATATAATCTATAGCAAGTTCTTCAAAATCTTGTAAAGCGTCTTTTTTTTCATATATTATATTTCTTGATTTTTTGATAGAATTGAACTGTTTTTCACTAATAGACTCAATAGAATCGCTATATAATCTCATTAATATTTTTTGTAGTGATTTTTTATGATCTAATAAAATTGACTCACTAATATAATTATTTAAATTATAACTATCAGCTAGTTTATTCATTGTTTTCTGTATTTCTCGTTTAAAAGATATTGTATACTTTGTTGAAATAATATCAATTAAGCGTAAAAACCTTCTTTGCTCTAATTGCCTTTGTCGCTTACTCTTCGATATCGTCATATATCAAACCTGCCATTTTCTCAGCCTGTTTTTTTTCATACCCCTTTTTTTGTAGTGATAAAATATAATCTGATTTATTTTCTACGTTATTATCAACATTTAAACCGATTTCAGATAATGGAATTTTATTTAATTCAGTTAATAATTGATCCCCCCCATCTATGGGGGCTAAACCAATCGCAGATCGTTTTTCGTTGATTGTCATGAAACTAATAGACTCTAACGAATTTATTTTTCTGTTATTTTTTTGCTGTATTGCCCCTACAGCATTTTTGTCATATGTTAATAGTAAATCATCGCCATATCTTGGAATAAGCCAATTATTAAGCTCATCTAGTAAGTGAATTAAATTTGGTTCTATTGCCTGATCCCACAACAACTCATATGCTTTTTCTAAATTCTCATATTTTGCTTGATCAGTATTCACTAAATCATACGGAACACCATAAGCAAAAGCAATCATTTGACTGCTGGCTTTAATACCATTTATAAAATCTAAGTCGCTTGGACTAAGCCCAAGGGGGGTAAATTTAACACCCCCACCAAGCACTGGAATACCACCATTATTATTCCCCCCAATCATAGAATCCTTGAATTTTTTTAATTGCTGATACTGAGAATCACTTAATTCCTGTTCAGCTTCAAGAACTCCTGAAACTTTTCCCCCATTTTTTATAATATTATAGTTCCATTTTTTACCCTCTGATATTATATCAACATCGGGTGCACAGGCCTTCAGTGGGCTAACCCCAAGGAGTTCATTTGTCGGTGAAAACTCTTTTAATTGAAGAATATTCGATTTACCATTCATATTAACGCTAAACACTGTCTTATTGTTGTTATAACCAAAAATATAAGAGGCTGGTAAACCATCTTTCCCCGGTTTAACGCTCATAAAATAAGGGTTGACAGAATACAAAAACAATGGCGGTTTTTCTTGATATACATTTGATTCGTCATTATAAACTGCTTCTATATAAGAATTGCCAGTTATTAATTTTTGTGAGATAACATCTTGAATGAATTCTTTTTTTGATTGATATGGATTTGGCGATTTTAATAAATCCAAAACAGGATGATTGTCAAGCAATTTATCGCCTTTAAATAACTGAAAATTAATTTTAGCCAAGCTCTCAGCTATTAATTTCACGCATCTAAATACAATGACATTTTTCTCGTATCCTTCTTTCTGATAATCACGAGTTTTATAATCTTTAAAATCGTAATTATTGAAATCAACAATACCTGAACTTTTATTAGTTCTAGTCTTTGATTGTTTTTTCTCAAAAGAAAATAATTTATTAAACAATGTATTTCTCCATACTTTTTTTTCTATTCTATATCATACTAACAAATATTTCAGTATTTTTTTCTGACAAATGAGTCAAACCCCACACAAGAGCGTCTAATCTATCCGGGCTTGATTGTCTAGAATCTCCAGTAAAACTAGTCATTTGCTCTTCTAATTCTGAAAATCTAGTAATATGATAAACCTTGTTTTGTTCGTACAATGCAGAAATCGGCTCAGCTCTAATTATCTTACCTCTTGACGCTCTTACTTGTTTAAAATTAACATTATTGTCAATATTTCTAATGTTCGATTCTATTAAATCCCCACCATTATTGACCTCTCCTATTATTACGTCAGCATTATATTTTCTATACAAATTAATTGCTACATTCGCCCATTCCCCAGGGCTATATGTTCCGCTTTTATCATCTAAAATAATATAATTGTCAAGCGTGTCTTTAGCGCATACAACAATGCCTGTTTCATCACTGTTTTTATTATTTGAAACCGCTGGATCAATAGCTATAACAACTCGTTTATAATCACTAATTTTTCTATATTTTCTCGCTCGATCAAGCATTTCATACGACCATAGGGCACCTTCAATATCTTCTAAAATTTCTGCATATAACTCTTGTCTACCGATTCTTGTGTTCTCGTAACGATCAATTAATATATCTAATTGTTGTTTACTCAAATTTTCTTTATTGTCAAACGTAGACCCCTTATAGATATTTACGTCATCTCGTTTTAGAAGCTCTTTAATTAAAGATGTTGGCTGAGGCGTAGTTGTTATATTCAACTTTGTCTGTTCACCTAAACGTAAACAAAACATTAACATATCCCACGCTTCACGCTGATAACGCCAAGTAGCTAATTCATCAATCCAAGCTCTATGAAATTGCGCACCCCTTAATCTTGAAGGTTCATCAGCTGTAAAACCTTGAATTATTGATCCGTTTATTAACTTTATTTCTAATAGTGATTTATTATAATACTCGATAATTTCAGGCGGACATCTAGCTATAATACCCGATTCCCCATCAAACGCTGTTTTTCTAGTATCATTAGCAGTCGCACAAACAACGCCGTACCGTATTTTTTCGTTAGTCCAACATTCCCACCAAAGATCCTCCACAGCTGTTCGAGTTTTTCCAAATCCTCTTCCAGCAAGCCATAAATTAACAGAATTATTATTGTTTTTTGGTATTTGGTTTTTTCGTGCAGTAGAAAGCCATTCTAGTCTAGAAAGTACTGCTATTTGATTTTCGTTTGGAAGATTAGATAAGGTTGTTTTAATTTCTTCAATATTCATTCATAATATTATTCATCAATTAATTTCTGAGCTAAATTATTTATAGACTCATTTAATTTTGAATTTAATTCAACTTGATTAATATTAACATTACTATCTAATTCAACTTTTTCAACATATCCGCGATTTTTAGCCTTAGTTTTTAGAAAAAATATTGTTGATGTAGAATTTCCGGATTTTATTTGTTTATGCAACTCAGTTTCAGCGAAATCAATAGCTACATTCTCGATATCTTCAACACGTTTTTTATACTCTTCATCTTCACGAATCCACTTATAATGAGCTTGTCGTGTGATACCTATAATTTCACAAGCTTGAGTAACTACTCCTAAGGTAGTTTCTAGTGCCGCTATCATCGCATTTTTTTGAACTTGAGACATAAAACCTCTTTTTTTAGTGTAAACATAAGTTCTTTAATTATACGTACTCTAGAAATACGTATAAACTTTCTTATAGCTACATAAACAATAACAATATTAAAAATACAATGTCAATATAAAATAAAAATACAACATAAAATATCAATGTGTATAGTACCCGAAAATAGGGTATTATACAAACATAATAAAAAACAAGGGAGTAAATAAAATGATAAACTTAAATACAATATTTCCAGCATCGCATTTATATAATCAAGAAAAATATAAATACGCTACAGAGAAAGATTTTTATACTGATATTGCTAAAAATATAAGCGAAGATTATGAGTTAATGATTTCGAAATTAATATTAAAGAATATATTATTAGAAGAATATGAAGAAGATATATTTAAATCAGAATTGCCTTTATCAAAGAAATTAAAATTAACTAAAATAACGAAAATGGATGTTGAGCAAATTAACGATATACTTTATCAAGAATATGAATTATTTATTTTAAATGACAAAGCAGAAAATCAAGAAATATATTTTAATTCATATTGCTAATAAATAAAAGGAAATACAAATGCCAAAAATTTTAAGCGATGCGCAAGTAAAAGAAAGAATCAAATTAATTATCAGATTAAGAACTAGAGTGAAGCCGATGAGGTGGTCGGATGTAGCAAAAGAAATCGGAATCAATGAAAAAAGCTTGTATTTTTTTAGATCAAGATATTTAAAGGAAACAATTTGAGGAGTAAAAAAAATGGATAGATTTTCAGGTAGTTTTAAAGATTTTTTAGGTTTATTAAAATTAAAATTATACAATAATTGTGATGAAACAAATAATGAAAACATAGGTAATAACAACAATGAAAACATAGGTAATAACTGTATCGGTACAAATCTTATCGAAGTAAAGATAGACTTTTTATATGAAAGTCATTCAATCCATTTTTCACTAAATTAAAAAATATAAATAATATGAGTAATTTAAATAGATATATATTGTCATTACTAATTTATTTATTGATTTATAGCAATGTTTTATGTAATACAAATTTCAATTTTAAAATTGTTTCTGGCATAGAAGTAGGAAAGATTGAAAATGGAAACGGGTTTATGAATTTAAAATATTTTGATATCAAAATTAAGAATAATAGATTTAAATCTGAATTTACACTAAATACTGGTTTTACATCAAATAGAAAATCATTATTAAAATACAATCATTTTATTAACACATTTAGAAACAAAACCACTTATTACATAACAAATAATTTAGGTATATTTTTCTCTACATCATTTTCAAATAAAATACAAGGTAGGAATAATTACGTATCATTTTTCACAGAAGATAACTATCAATCGATAGGCATTGATTTTATATTTATGTAATGACGTTTTTCAAGGTATTTAATAGCGGCCTTTAACTCATAAATACAAATCTTATCTTCTGGCTCCATATCATTTATAGCATCATCTAGTTCATCAATTGCATCTTTTGCTTTTTTGTACACATCTAAAAGTTCTGGAACTGCCACAATCGCTTTTTTATCTTCATAATGTAATTTAGCTAGTTTCATAGCTTAAAAAGTCAATTCTTCCCCGATTGCCTCTATTTCTTTTATCAATTCAACGACATTATGCGCCCATATCTTTTGATCTGAATTAAACGTCCAGGAATTGTCATCAAACGGTTCGCCTATACTGTAAAAACAACTAATAAGTGTATCTTTAACTTCCGCATTTTTCTTTAGCATTTCTTCGTATTCTTCGATTTTAAGTTGTTGTTTTGCGATTAATTGATCTTTAGTCATTTTCTCTCACACTCATTCTGACAAGCAATACAGACCAACTTCCCTTTTTTTGATTTTTTCGTTTTTGCGTTACAACATTTTGAACTCATAATAAACCTTTTTAAATCATTTATTCTATTAGTTTTGTACTATTATTTTTTAGCAAATTAATATTTTGATCTTTCTTATAAAACAGATAAAATTCCCATATTTTACGAACTTCTTTCAATGTAAAGCTAAACTCTTTTGGAGTTTCAAAGCGTAAATCACGACCAATTTTTTTCAAAACTAAAGCGACGTCATCATCTGAAACAAAACCTGTGTATTGCTTTTTAAATCGTTCTAAAAAAGATTGAAATTTAATTTCTTTATCATCACTTTCGCTTAAATTATATCTATTAGCATGTTTAATGATATTGCTTGGCCTTGGCATATATTGACTATCATTATTTTTAACTAAATATCTAATTGATTTTACAATATTTTCTATGTTTTCATCAATCAAAAAATCAATATACGACTTAAAAGACTCTTTGTCTTTGTTTAAAGGGTCTTTTTCATACGCTCTAAACATTGAATTTAATGCTGAAACCAATTCTTTACTCATTTTTATCCTCGTTTTTTTAATTCATTAACAAACTCATATATCTCATTAACAGATTCCGTTTCATATTGTTCGTTATTTTTTCTATTAACGATTTTATTGTAATTATTCTCACTGTACCTTAAAAGCCAATTCCTAGAAGCCGCTATCCAGCTCTTCATTGGCTTTCCTGCAACTTTCCAACCGTTTGATTCATAATAGTTAAAAAATTGCTCTGACTGCGAAAATAAAGCCTTCTCATGAATATCTAAACACTTAGAAAAGGCGTATTTAGACATTTCTTTAAAAATCTCATTAATTTCAGGCTTGATAAACTTTTTCTTTTTATCGATACTTTCGAAAATATTACATTGCTCATTTTTATCACTTTCTTTTTTAGATATTAATTTATTAATATCTTTTTTCTTTATATTATTATCATTCTTATCATTATTGTTTGTGCGCTCTATCGTATCGCTATCGTATCTTTTCCGTATCTCTATCGTATCGCTATCGTATCTGTTCGATTGATATTTTTCATAATTTACGCACGAAATCAACGTTCCTTTTCCGATTTTTATCGTATCGATCATCGTATCGCTTTTTAGATAGTTTATTGCTCGCTGAATTGTTGATCTATTTACTCCAATTTGCTCAGATAATTTGGTGAATGATGTATAAAAAGACCCTCTTTTTATCAATGTTTTTTTGCCATTAATTATAATATTGGTGTCTTTATGATTACATCGAAGTAGTATCTGAATAAATACTAAAAAATACGATTGATTAGTCATCAAATGATGATCTAGCAATGACCGATGTAATTTTATATAACCGCTCATGCACTACCCTTGTTTTTTTGAATATTCTTTAATCCAGGACATTACGTCATCTAAGTCAAAAAGGTTTTTACCCCCAATTCTACAAACTGGCATACCTAATTTTATAAATTTATAGATTGTTGTATTTTTGTATTTTATTTTTTTCTCTAGTTCTCTAATTGTTAATAATTCCATTTTTTTACGCTCCTCTTTTATTTGTTAAAGAATATCTTATAATAAATAGATATGAATTGCAATGTATTGATATGAATAAATAATAGTTGACTTTTTTCTTTGTTTTATGTATTATAAATTTATTAAAAAAACAAGGGAGTAAATAGAATGAAAGAATTGTTAAAAAAACTACAAAAAGTTCAATCAGAGTTAAAATCTAAAAAAAATAAATATAAATTGTTAAAAAAACTACAAAAAGTTCAATCAGAGTTAAAATCTAAAAAAAATAAATATAATGCTTTTGGTAAATATAACTACAGATCATGCGAGGATATTCTGGAAGATGTGAAGCCGTTACTTTTTGAAAATGATTTATCAATTATCATGCTAGATGATATTGAGTTCAATAATGGTAGATATTATATTAAATCAACAGTTAGATTGTATGATCTAGCATCTAATACAAGCGATTTTCTTGAGGTTCACGCATACGCTAGGGAAGAAGAGTCAAAAAAAGGGATGGATGCAAGTCAAATAACAGGAGCAAGCTCATCATATGCAAGAAAATACGCATTGAACGGCCTTTTTGCTATCGATGATGCAAAAGATAGCGACGCTACAAATAAACATGGAAATTATAAAGAAAAAGATAAACAACATATAAATGAAGATAAAAAAAGAGAATATCTAGAAAAAATGAAAAATGTAAATTCACTAGAAGAATTAAAGAAAGTATGGAGTGATTATATCCCCCAAGAATATCGACTAGAATTGGCATCTGAAAAAAATATATTAAAAGAAAAACTTGATAAAGAAGCGAAAAGCAAATAGGTGAAATTTTATGAAAGAATTAAACAAGTATAACTATATTATAGAAAAAGACACATTAACTATTTTTGATGAGGGGGAATTAAGATTAGATTCTATTTTAAATAAAAAAATAAAAAAATTAAACGCTCCTAATTCTGATGCGATTTATTGCCAAAATAACAATTTAACGGAATTAAACGCTCCTAATGCTAAAAGAATTTCTTGCTACAATAACAAATTAACAGAATTAAACGCCCCTAATGCTAAAGGAATTTTTTGTTGGAATAACAAATTAACAGAATTAAACGCCCCTAATGCCAAAAGAATTTATTGTTCTTATAATAAATTAACAGAATTAAACGCCCCTAATGCTAAAATAATTGATTGTTCTTATAACAATTTAACAGAATTAAATGCCCCTAATGCTAAAATAATTGATTGTTCTTATAACAATTTAACAGAATTAAATGCCCCGAACGCTAAAGGAATTTATTGTTCTTATAACAATTTAACAGAATTAAATGCCCCGAACGCTAAAGAAATTTATTGCTGGAATAACAAATTAACAGAATTAAACGTTCCGAATGCAGATTTAATTTATTGTTACAATAACAATTTAACAGAATTAAATGATACCAATACTAAGCTAGAATCTTGGTAACAATTTAACAATATAATGGTTGATAATAAATTATTATTATGTTAAATTATATATGAATTAAAACAAGGGAGTTATAAAAATGATAGTACATAAAATAGAGCAAAAAAGTGAAGAATGGAACGAGATTAGAAAAGGCAAGCTAACCGCCAGTAATTTTTCTAAAATATTAACAAAAACAGGCAAACTATCTTCACAATATATCGATGTTATCTATGAAAATTTAGCAGAGTTGCATACATGCCAAAGTGAATACCAGCCTACAAATTTTTATATGGAAAGGGGGTTAGAATTAGAAGAATACGCTATTTTAAACTATGAAAGTATATTAGGTCATATAGTTGATAAAGTTGGATTTATTGAATCTAAATGTGGCATGTTTGGTGTATCGCCTGACGGATTAGTCGGAAATGATGGTATGATTGAGATCAAGTGTCTAATGCAAAAAAAGCACATGGCTTTATTACTTGGGGAATATAAAGAAATAGAAACTTATATGCCACAAATTCAATTTCAATTATTTATATCTAAAAGGAAATGGGTTGATTTTATATCTTTTAATCCTGATTTTATAGATAAAAATAAAAGTATATTTATAAAAAGGATTTTTATTGATGAGGAATATCATAAGTTAATTTCAAAAGCTATAGAGCAATACAAAGAAAAGTTTGTCGAATTAAGTAATTTATTGGGAAAAAATAATATATTCTAAAAAAAGGATAAAAAAATGAAATTAAGTGAATTTTTAAAAGAAGTTGGCAGTTTAGAAGCTGATATTCCTATTCATTATGAAGGTAAAGAAGCATTAGAAGCTGTCAAACAAGATTGGCATGCTTTAAGGCATGTTAAAGATCAAACAGATGAAATTTGTTTAGAAGCTGTTAAACAAAATGTACATGCTTTAATGTATGTTAAAGATCAAACAGATGAAATTTGTTTAGAAGCTGTTAAGCAAAATGGACATGCTTTGGCATATGTAGACATATCAATTTTTGAAGATGAGGATGACGATATTATAATTTCAAACGGCGTTAAATATAAAAAAATAGAGGAGTAAGAAAATGAATCAAGTACAATTAATTGGGAATTTAACAAAAGATGTTGAATGTAAAGCGGTGAGTACAGGAGATTTAGTAGCTAGATTTTCGCTAGCTGTAAATAGGGGGAAAGATCATGTTGATTTTATCAACTGTGAAGCGTGGGGAAAGTTAGCGGATAATATTAATCAATTTTGTAAAAAGGGTTCAAAAATAGCGGTTACAGGTGCCATTAGAGTAGATAGTTATGAAAAAGACGGAGAAAAAAGAACATACTATAAAGTTAATTGTTTTTCTGTTGAGTTTTTAAGCAAAAAAGAATTAAAAGAAGATAAAATTTCATCGGATTTTTAATTTATGGGCGGACAAGGGGGTGAACCGCCCACATAAATAATTTAACATAACTATAGAAAAAATAAAACAAAAGGGTAGCAATGAAAGTAAATAATGAAAATGAATCAATTTTATACGAAGCTTTGAAAATAACGAATGCAAGGGTTTCGACATATGGAGATCCGATCGAAAATTTAAGTACTATAGCTAGCTTATGGAACCAGTATATAAAATCAAAATCAAAAACAAAATTAAAATATGAAAATGATTTATGTATTATTACTAGCAAAGATGTTTCTATGATGATGATTTTATTGAAAGTAGCACGAGAATTAAACTCAACTAATAAAGATAATTTAATAGATATAGCTGGGTACTGCCGTTTATCTTCTGTAATAGAAGGGTTTGAAAATATATAATGTCAAATAATAAAATATTTAAATATGGGTATAATTACAGTAAAAATAACAAGAAAATATCAGAGTTTCATAGTAATGTTTTTTCAGAGACAAAATGTAGTATTTATTCAATTAAAAAAATAAACTTCATCAATTTTCTTAAATTAAAAATAAATAATTTTCTTAAATAACTATGCTATATTTTTTATTATGAAGCCTTCTAATCATGTTTCAATCCATGAATTTAAAAAAATAAAATCAAAACAACAGGATTTATCTAACCTTTTTTACGCTGAAATTAATCGTCATAAAAAAAATCTTTTATTTGGAATTGAGCGTGAATTTAGATTCCATAAAAAAAGAGGGTGGCGCTTTGATTTAGCTTGGCCTGATTACAATGTGGCTGTTGAAATTGACGGTGGCCAATTTAAAAAATTTGGTGGACGGCATGCAAGAGACTCGGATAGAGAAAAAATAAATAATGCTGTGATTTTGGGTTGGTCAGTGCTTAGATTCTCAGGTGAGATGATAAAAAAAGACCCTGTTTTGTGTATAGATCAACTAAATACTTTAATTGAAGATAAAAAATTAATGTAGGTATGCTTAGATAGGTTTAGTATAAGTACAAAATAGGTATGGTATTAAACTTATTTTAATGAGTTGATATACCATTGGTCAAATACATAAAAATGATTGACAATAAATCATTACTATATTAAATTATATGTAAATTAAAACAAGGGAGAGGTAAAAAATGATACCAAGAATTTACAATAATGGGGAACCGTTTTTAACAGGAATAGATTACAGTAAGCATAATAAAAGTCATAATTTGACACCAAAAATAAAAAAAACTAATCACTATAGTATGAATAATTTTAGTGCAAACCCTCTGATACTATCACGACAGCATAAAGAAGCTATAAAGACAATTGTTTTATGTTTGTTACTTGGGATTGCTTTTACATCAGGGTTTATAATCGGTAAAAAATGGAGTTAACGTATATGTGTAATTATAAATTTATAAAAAGAAACGAGTTAGCTAAGTTATTAAATATCAATAGTATGACATTATGGAAATTGATCAAAAGAGATAACGACTTCCCAGTAAATTACATTCAGAATAGAATGCTTTTTAATAAAAATAAAGTGTTGAATTATTTGTCAAATAAATATATTGAGGAAGATTTTTCAAGAATAACGGAATTAATTGACATAAAAGAATCTGCCAAGATGCTTAGGGTAAGCCCTACAATTATGCGAAAATTAGCAAAAGAAGATGTTGATATTCAGTATTTTAGAGTAGGTCGGTTATATAGGTTTTCTAAAGACAGTTTAATTAAATATATTAATAACAAAACGCATAGGAGCGGATTAAAATGGACAGCTTAGACAAAATTTTTGAAGGACAAAAAGAATTAAATAAAAAATTAGTGCCTTGGATTGAAGAAGATTTAAAAACAATAGAGGGGAAAATTGATTGGATATTTAAGTTTAAACTTGCAATGGATCAAGAAATAGCGGAGATGTCAGATTGTTTACCTTGGAAGTGGTGGTCGAAAAACAAGCCAATCGATTACCAAAATTTAAAAGTTGAATTAGTTGATATTTTGTTTTTTTGGACATCTATCTGTTTATCGGCTGGATTTTCAGCAAAAGAAATGAGAGAAGCTTACTTTAAAAAGTTAATATTAAATCATAAAAGAGCTGATAATGGGTATAAAAATGGCACTTATAGTAAATACGATGAAAACGGAATAGAAGATAATAGGATTATTTAAAACATATTTTTTGGTAGTAAATAAATATAATAATACTTTAAATTGATTAGTTAATGAGTTGAAAGATGTTAAATATTAAACTAATACAAGGTGATTGTTTAGACGCTATGGATAAACTTATAGAGGATGGTGTTAAAGTCGATCTTATAGTTACTGATCCCCCGTATGATATTAAAAATACTAATGCAGGAGATAAGTCTAAATTATCTAAGTCTATTCAAAGGATGAATGATGAGATCAGAAATGCAGGCATTACTAAAGGTTTTGACTACATAACTACTCTTGATAAAATGGTTCAGCTTCAGCATAAAATAAATATGTATATATGGTGTAATAAAGCTCAGTTACCTCTTTACCTAGATTATTTTGTCACTCAGAAAAAATGCAGTTTTGATTTAATTAAATGGGTAAAGACTAACGCTGTTCCTACTTTTTCAAATAAATATTTGTCTGATACTGAGTATTGTATATATGTTAGAAAAGGGGGTAAATGTATGCCTGAAAGTTATGAAGACGGAAGTACGCTTTATCAAGCACCGATTAATGTAAAAGATAAAAAGTTATATGGTCATCCAACTATTAAACCATTAGATATTATTGAAAAATTGGTAAGAAATAGCTCAGATGAAAATGGAATAGTTCTAGATCCATTCATGGGTAGTGGCACAACATGCGTCGCTTGCAAGAAACTCAACAGGAACTTTATAGGGATCGAGCTTGACCCGTGGTATTTCAAGATTGCAGAGAAACGAATAAATAAAAATCAAGTCACAGATTTTCAAACCACCATATTTGACCTAATATAAGTGATCGGATAAATTTTTAAAAATTGTTTATGATATAAGTAATTATAAATAATTACACTTGACAATGAATAAATAACGATATATATTATATACATAAAAACAAGGGGTAAAAATGATTATTCAAATAATAGAAATTCTAATTCTAATAACTCCATTAATTTTAATTATAAGTTTATTCGACAGCATAAAAGATGAATTGAAAAATAAAAATATTTGATAGTGCTTAGCTTGTGAGAAGAAAGCTTGATATATAAAGTTAAGAAGTATTTTAGATAAATGTTAAGTGAAGGCTAAGCACTATTTAGTTATAAAAACTATAACATATTTATAAATTATTTAAAAAATCATTTAATATTTTTTTGATATTTTCGTTATTGTTTTGTATGTCTAAATCTAAACGTTTTAGGTTGTCATTCATTTTATTTATAGATTCGATATAAGAATACTCATTTTCTGAGTATTTAATTGATAACTCTTCTATTCTGTCTTCTATATCTGATAATCTAATAGCGAATAAGTCAATAAAAACGTCTTCTTTTTTTTTAGATAATGATTGGTGATTTTTTATATCAGATACAGTATCATTGAAATATCGAATTAATTTAATGATATCTTCGGAATTCATTTACCAATATTTTCTATTTTTGTTTTCTGCTTCTCAACTTTTAAATTAACCTCGTTTATAGTTTCTCTCAGTTTAGAAAATTCAGAATGTATCATTTTTGTTTGATTATCTAAAGCGTTTTTGAAGCTGTTAATCATTTTATTGACAGACTCTTTTTTAACAAATTGTTCCCTCATTAATGAAATTTCGTATTTATGTTTTTCTTCTGTATTATTAATTTCATTTTTTAATTTAAAATGGCTAACAGCAAATAACAAAGTTATCGTTGTTAAAGCTGGGTTTTGCGATACATAACTAATTAAAAAATCCATATTAATCTCTTATTTTTTCAATTAATTGATCTATTTTTATTTTTCTCTGCTCTAAAACGATAATTATTTTTTTTTGTAAATCTTGCTTAATTTTCACTGGTAAAAATTTATCTATAAATCTATTGTCTATTTCTAATATTGCTTCATCGCACAGGGAATATAATTTTAAAATATATTGATCTGGCTTTGCTTTTGCGTAAACAATCTTATAAATTTGATAAAAAATAATACCTGCGCTAGCTCCAACAACACCGTTTAATGGATTTGTTAAAAATTCCATAATATTAATACCAAAAAATTCCATTTTTCTTACTCCTCTACTAACTCAATATGGGGCATATCTTCGAATGAATCCCAAAAACCGCCCCAGTCAATCTTTATACCTAATTCTCTTGATGCTTTTAAAAATGCAAAAGCAACTTCTAACATATACATTCGTTCATAAGTGACTTTGTCTTTATATGCAAAAAAATCTAATGCTTTTCCGTATTGATGTTTACTTTTTTTAATCGTGCCGTCGCACTGGCTTTTTCCTTTTGAAAAAAGCTGATATTGCATATACTCATCACGCAGCCCACCAGCAGACGGAATACCAAAGTCAACTCTAGTATATTTTAAGGCTAAATGAGCTAATTTAACTAATCTATCATCTACCCCCTCCATGTTTTTCAATGAATTTTTACTAAATTTAAAATTACTATGCACTAGTTATTTCCTCCCAGCTACCTGTATAAACATTTAATTTATTTGTAGTTGTATTATATATAACAATCCCTAAAGATGGGCTTGATATAGCATTTCTTTGTGTAGTTGTCATATTCGGAAATCTAATACCTTTAGTAGTTGACTGTACATCTAATATAGCTGTTGATACTGGTGAATTAGTGCCGATCCCAACGTTAGAAGACGAGGCATTAACCCGCATAATTTCAGTTGGGGTTACAACTGCGTCTTTTGTTCTAGCTGAAGCTGAATTCCCTGAAAAAATAATGTCACCCGCAGAACTCCCAAAAGCAACCATCTCTATTGTAGCTATACCAATTGTACCTGTGTACGATGCTAAAATTTGCCCTGCTGTTTTATCCCCTTTAACGCCAGCACCTAAAAACAGGCTTCCACTACCATATTCTGACCAAACCGTAGTGTAGTGGTTCGTACCGGTTGGACCTCCCCAACAAATACCATACCCACCAGATGCATTGCCTAAATCAAGACGATCTTGTGGCGATGTCGAACTAACTCCAAAATTCCCCGAGCTATCAAATACAGCTTTTTGAGACCCACCCAGAGATATACCTAAGCTATCTGTACCTGCTCTATAAATACCTGTATTTGTATCACTAGAAAATGATAAACCAGGCGCACTTGCTGATCCGTCATCACATAGATGCTTTCCATCGGTAGTTAACCAAGATATCCAGTCTGAATCAGCTGTATTTCTAAACTTAAATAATGAGTTTGAAGTATCTGCCCATATCATATAAGGTGAAGTAGTTGATGGGGCAGAGGACCCGGAATTACTAGACAATATAGCGCTAAAAACATTATTTAGGTCAGTTCTTGTGTTAGGAAATGTTTGGTTTGCAATGTTATAATCGTGTTGAGTCATTACTGAATGCCTTTCTTAGATAAAAAATTATTAAATTTATTATTTATATTATTAAACTTTATTTTATCTGAATCAAATTTTTCATTATCATTTAATATATTATTTAATTCATTAATAATAATATTTATATCATTATAATTATAGTTTGATATCTCATTTTTTAGTATAGACAATATTTGTTGTTTAGCATTATCACTAATAGACTTATGATCTCTAATAAAAGCCGATATTCCATTATTATTTATTTTTTTGTCTATATCTTTTAAAAACTTCATCTCTTTATGGATGTTATCCATTAATTGGCCTTTTTTAAGCTTCCACAACAAGAAGCTTTCATCAAATTCAACGGATACTTCAGGAATTGTTGGCAATTCTGTATTTAAATCATTATTATCTATAATATATTTCATAAAAAAAACCTTTCTTTAATAGCCCTTAGCAAACCAACTAACATTTTTAGCAGAGTATCCAGCCCCTCTTTCTACTGCAATATCAAAGCTTGTTTTAGTTACATTTTCAATTACTAAATAATCACTGGCAGTACTTCCATCTAATATTGTACCACCAACAGAAGGCGTCGTTTGGAATGTTTTATTAAAGTTTACCGTTATCGAACCTGATCCGGACGTTGTAAGCTCGCCTGTATCTACTATATCCGGCATATCGACAGTTACGCTTAACTCACTGATCAAAATATTAAAATTGCTCTTTTCTGACTCACAAACTATTTTAAATTTAAACGCTCTAGCATTATAATCACCAGTAAAAAATTTCCTATAACTAGACCAAGCCGGGCTACCGCTTGGGTCATCATCTGTTGTTGATATGTACGGCGTCACTTTTATTGGGTCGTTATCATCGCCATCAAATTTCCCACTTGCACTATCAAATAACCCTTGATAATCGTCAAAATAATTTCCTGGCTCATCTATAGTAAACTTTATTGATAAATAAATTCTTGATGTAGATATAATACCAGTATCTATATAATCACTAAATTCATATTCACCGCTCGTGACAAATCCTGACCCACCCCCGCCGTCAAAGCTGCCTATTGCGTCATCAAAATTACCAGATAAGCTGTCAAATAAAGACACACTGTCAAATGATAAATTAGAGCTACTAATATTCATATCTGTTTTTGTTCCTGTAAAAGTTGGGTTTTCTGTTAAAGTTTCAACGACATTCATTTTAATAAGAGTAGGGCTATTTGTTACAATAGTTGTTGCACTATCAGATACATTCCCCTGGCTATCTCTAGCCTTTATTAAATATGTTCCGCTCAACAAAGGTGCTATTGCATGAGTATCTTTCCCACTAATTTCAGGTATCAATAAATTTGAGTTAGACCATGTCGCCCCAGTTGTCAAAGGGGAATGCTTTAATATAATAGAACCCCCAAAACGAACATCAATATCACTTACTAAATCCCAGCTCAAATAAGCATTGTTATTGACTGCATTTAATGAAAAATTAGAGATATCAGAAGGTACTGCTGTTAATCCATAAATTTCTTGTGCTTTTTCAATAAAATCACTATATGAATTTGTTTCTGATATTGCCTTGACTCGAAATAAATAAGTTTCTGCCTTTATGTCATTAATTTCGAATGAGTTCGACTGTGTTCTACCTAGTATTATGAAATCAGGCTCATTAATTTGTTTATATTCTAATTGATACGATCTTGTAAATGCGCTTGGAGATGGGTCGAAACTAATTATCGCCCTTGTCTTTACACTTGCGCCATTATTAGTCACATAATTTTCCTCTGATATTTGTATATTAGAAGGTGGCCAAACTTTCTGCTTGTCGGGAAGTTGCAAATTTGATCCAATATCAGGTATTGAATAATCATCTGAGTCAAAATCATATAATGTACTTGGCTCATATTTTAACGTTATATTAAATAATCCACTTTCAATCCTTTCAACGTTCATAACTCTATATGGTCTGCTTGAGTAGCTAAATCGTGGCAAATCAACATATACCATATCGCTTGGGGTTATTTCTATTGCCATCATTTTACAAGTAAGATTAATAATCTCATTTGATCTATTTAAATTTAAAAATGTAGATGCAATACGCTGAGAACGCTCTATGTCTGTTTGTGATTGCAAATCAATTTCTTTTACTATCTCAAAATTATTGTCATTGCTTTTATAATTCTCATTCACAAAAGTAGGTATATTTGTCGGCGAGTAATCATTATCAGCATTTAAATATATACCTGTAATACTATTAAATTTCTCATCTATATTTTGGCTAGTATTTAAATTAACGGAGTCAACAATCCAACTATCATCAATAGTTATGGTTGGTGTACTGTAGGCTCCTGCCATTATTCTATATTTACCATCAACATAAATTAACGAACCCAGCATACTAAATAGTATTTTATTAATATTATCAATAATTGGGTCTTCTGTTGAT
>Ga0208542_1000417_pt1 | contig 19690 bp, 10 predicted proteins | sample DEB08_DNA_3_FD_185495 | JGI IMG/M metagenome (GOLD analysis project Ga0208542, IMG submission 185495) | Aqueous microbial communities from the Delaware River and Bay under freshwater to marine salinity gradient to study organic matter... | ecosystem: Environmental > Aquatic > Marine > Coastal ... | reverse complement strand
AATAATGCAGGACGTGCATTGTTGTTCGATCAAGACGGAAAGCTTCTTAGAGAAATACAATCTCCAACAAGTGTTTCAAATCGGGCGTTTTTTGGAAATCAGAAAGCGATTGGTTGCGGAAGAATAGCTATAGGCTCTTTTACAGGATATAGTGGCAATAAGGGTACTATACATGTATATGATTTAAACGGCGAACAGTTATGGCAAAAAAGTCCAAGTGATATTGGTATTACTGAAGATGGTTGGGGGAGATGGGGGCTTCATATAAGTAATGATAAAATATTTATTGGGGGTTACGCAAATGGCGGTGGTATATCTAATGTCTTAGGTGCTTTGTATATTTTTGATTTAGATGGAAACTATTTAGAAACATATAGGCCTGATAATCTTGGTGCTTCCACGTCTTTTGCTCAATATCAATTCAACTATGATGGTTCAAACTCATATGGTAATATTTTTGCAGTAGCAGCAGACTTGGATTCGAGTGGAACAAACACATCACCGACTGGAGTGCGCCAAGAATCAATCTTTGTTTTGAAAACTGGGAATGAAAGTTATAGCGAATATATGAATAAAGTATTCGATCTAAAGAGGTAAGTCATGGCATTTAAATCTGGTTCATATCAACAACTAACCACTATACCAACATCACCACATGATGACTTATATATGTTCTTAGACTCATCTCAGAACGGTGTGTTTGATTCTGATACTGGTATTACGAGTTCAACAACAGCACCAACAAGAATAACTAGATCGAATGGTATAAGGTTTTCATACAGCTCATCACCAAGGGTCGCAGTCGGTCAAGATAGATTGGTTATAATGCAAGAGGATTGGACCAGTAAAGACGCTGATAGTGATGCATTTTTTCACATTTATAATCTAGGTTATTACAATACTCAAACCGATTCTGGTGTTTTAACAGTTTTAAAAGATAGCACTCTTACAGAGTTTGAAAGCTATAGTCCTAATGCTGATCATCCAACTTTATCTGATCGTTTATGTGCAGGTGGTCCACAGCCACAAAGAGGTGATTTAAGAATAGGAAATAATAGAATAGTTGTTTCAGGGAATTGGGAATATGATTCTGATTATGGAATGGCTGGTATATATGATTTAAAAGGAAAACTTATTAAGTTTTTATATAAAGACAGAACAATAGATTCCAAAACCTCAGGGTATTTTGGTCATAGTATTGATGTTGGAAGCGGTAGAATATTAGTTGGTGATTATCGTTATGAAGACTCGAATGCGGATTCTATTGGTGCATGTTTTATGTATGATTTGAATGGTAATCACATTAAAACAATTCGTCCACCTTCTAGTCATATAGACACCACTGGATATTTTGGTCAAAAGGTAAGAGTTGATGGACCAAGCATTGTGATATCACAGCGTGGCTATACTGGTTCTGTTGGAGATGGGGTTGTTCATATATATAATTTAAACGGTATTCATAAGCATACCATAGAGCCTCAAGACGCCAGTACAAGCCTCTTTGGTAGTGAGATTGATGCGAATGAAGGTATTATAGCCATTCAAGCAACCAATGGTGGTGAAGATCATATCGAGGTATATGATCATAATGGAACATTTATAGGATCATCTAAAGATACAAATGAGGCAAATGATTATTATAGATATCCAGAAATAAGTGATGGTCGTATTGTAGTTCGAAATATACGAAATAGTGAAACTTGGCATAGATTAGCTATCTTAAAAAGAGACGCTGGGGCAAGTACAGGAGTAACTCAAATACAAAATGTTTTACCGCCATCAGACCTTCAAGCTGGATATGATGTTCAAAACTGGGCAAATAGTTTTTCAGCAAGTAATGGTAAAATAGCTGTTGCTCTTGATCCGAAAAACGCTACTGTAACAAGTGGTAGTGATTATGATGACAGTGCCAGTGGAGTATACTTATTTGACATTCCAAAACAAAAGAATCTTACGAATTTATTAGATGATTTCTAACGTATAAATACCATTAAATCGTTAGATAACTTGGGTATTATGTAAATGGCAACACCATTAAAATCAGCATCGTCATCCTCTATTCAAGAGTTTACTACTGCTGAAGAGAACTATCTTGCTTATCAGATTGGTTTGCACTTAGGTGAAGCAGGCACTTCAGAAGTCGGCTCTATCAATAAAACAAGTGGTCAATCAGTTGGTTCTTTTTCCAATACGTTCTTTAATGAACCTGTTGGTACACACCCAAGCACGTCTATTACTTCTGGTACAACGACTACGAATGTGTATCAAACAACTGGTACACCTGCTGAGACAGACTCAGATATATACTCACCGTTAATGTGGGTTGACTCTGCATCACAAACAGGTTTCAAAATGATGCCTGATGCAGACTTGAATGATGCAATCGATAGATATCTTTCTACTATTTTCACAAATGAATATCCTGGTTCGTACAGACTTGCCACATCTTCACCTGGTGGTGATTGGTCTGTTCATATCTCTAATGCATTTAGTGACACAAGAACGGATGGTACATCTACACAATATAATATCTACAAGAAAACATCTGGCACTGCACCAACTACGACAAGACCTCTGAGACTTAAGAATGAATCCTCTTTCGAGGGTGTTCAAGAAATGACGGATCGTCAGATTCGCTATTCATTTGGTCAAAGAGCAAAGGCAAGACTTCTTTCTTCTGGTAGTGGTATTGGATCGTATCAACTTCGTAGTTCTGCACAAGGTAGTCCGACAGATCCAGGCACATGGGTTGCAAAAGGCACAGCCACAGACACAAAGCAAACCACAAGCCAACAGACATTCACACGAGATAGTACGGTCAACTTTCAGGCAAACTATGTTCGTGCATATACATCACAGTATGCAACGAACTATACAAAGCTGAGACAGATTGATTATACAAGAGTTTCTCAGATAAACTATACAAAACCTTATAGTAGAGCATTTACAAGACTTGCATCTGAAAGCTTTACAGTTCCATATGAGAAAAGTTATTTGACAGCATATGGTTCAGGTTATGTGCGTGGTTACACTGGAACTTACACAGGTGCATACACAACAAGATATTCTACACCATATGATAGAGCGTTTGTTTCTCAAGATGAAGTTAACTACACACCAAACTATGTCACACAATACTTGGCGACTTTTGTGGGTAACTATCAAGGGACATACGACAGAGCATTTAATACTCCTTATATCAAGTCATATACAAATAACTTTAATAGTATTGCATATCTTACAGGATATGTTCCTAACTATACAGGTTCATTTGTTGGCACTTATCAAAGTAACTTTGAAACATCTTTTGATTTCAGATATACAGGTGTATATACACCTAACTATATTACAGCATATGCAGGTACTTACACCCCAAACTATGTAAGCAACTATGTGACCAACTATATAAGCAACTATGTGAATAACTATGACGGTGCAACGTATGCGAGAGCGTATACACAACCATACACTGGTAACTTTAATCGTGCCTATACAAATCCGTATACAAGAACTTTTAACGCACAGTATCTTTTCCCATATGTACGTAACTATACCCTCATATACACATCTTCTTATCAAAACTTTTATGCTAGAGGTTTTACTGGAGCATTTGATCGTGCTTACACGCCAAACTATATTCTTAACTATCAAAAAGCTTACACAAAGTCATATGTGCATGAAGTAGATGTTTATTATAATCCAAACTATACTAGCAACTTCGAAGTTGCATATCTAAGAAACTATACATCTAACTATGTGAGAAACTATTCAAGTGTATATAACCTAACATATGTACCAACTTATCAAAGAGCCTTTAATCGTCCTTACACAAGAGCATTTAGTGCTGGTTATAATAGACAATTTGAAACTGCTTACCAAGCACCAAACTATACTGGTAACTACTCATTAGACTATACTGGTCAAGGTACAGTTAATACACTATATTCCAGAGAGTATCAGAGATTCTTTACAGTTGGTAGTCCAACATCTAAGAATATTCCATACCAAACGAATTTTACGCCTTTGTATACCAGAGCTTTTGCAGGAACTGTTAACTACTTAGCTGGTTATGACAGACTTGGTACAAACTACACCACTATTCGTGCAGTTCAATATAGCGTAAGAGATGAACAGTTTCAAACAGGAAACATGTTTATACCAGTAGATGGACAAGCGACTCTTTTTACGCCGAATGGTCCTGATATCTATAAACCTGGCGAGTTTGGCGTACCAATCAACGCCCTCGTTTTTAGGCATATATCGTATACAAGATTAGCTGGTTATGAAAGTCAAGCTACCTTCTTGGGTGGTGGTCTAATGACTATCATATACACTCAGGAAAATCGTGGTGTCTATACAGAATATTATATCGGACCTCTTAGCACGGCGCAAACGCTTTATATCGATTTATCTGTGCAAAATATTTACGTATCTAGTTACGAAGGTTCCGGTGGTTATTTTCTTGCGCCAAGCCGCAATATAGCATATTATGGTCTTGCTGCTCAGCCCTTTATATATTATTCGGGGCCAAATATAGGAGATTTTTATCAGAACACTAGACCAGGGGTGTATTCGGGACCGCTAGGCTATACAAACTATGGTCCAAACAACACATTTGTACAATATCAAACGGGACCTCTGAGTTTCCTTGGATCAGGCAGCTTTTATACTGGCCGACGAATTTACTCAGGCGCATCGAAAAATATATATATTCCTGCTGTTAATGAAGGTTTATATATTATTAATAATCCCTACATTCCCGTTACTGATCTTGTGAACACAGGTTCGTATGAATCTTTGCAATATACAGGGGGTCCAAGAGGTTATCTTCTGTCAGTTGAGGGTTTTGTAAGGACAGTTACTCGCAACTACGGTGGATTAGATTATGAAGGACCACCTACCTTTCTTGGTCGTGACCATTATGTGGGCGGCTCTCAATCTGCCTACTTACGAGCAAGCGCAGCTCGGGATCAAAATGATGGTTATTTCCAAACAATATATATAGCTGCTTCTTACTATTCAAGGGATGGTACTCTCTATGCTAGTGATGTCGGGCCTGTGGGTTATTTTGCTAATAACGCTGTCCCTTACATAGGAGATCACCCTTACTTAACTAGCTACTACATTGCTGGCGCCGATTATACGTTTCCCCCTGAGTATAGAGTTTACGGGCCTGTATATCAAGTTGGATATACAGGAGGGCATCCTTCACTTTTATATTCAAGAACACCATCATTTCTTGGTCCCTCTTATGTAGGAGCGTTCTTTTACGCTGGATCGGCCAGGCCACTTTATTTTACAGCTAACTACGTTGGCCCCAATCAACAATATGATGGCGGTTTGGTATCACCCACTCTTCTTTATGTATCCGCCGCTCCAGATGGTCTTGGAGGCACTCCATATACTGGAGCTATATTTTACGAATCTATGACATTCGCAGGCCCAGGTCCAAACTATGTAGGTGGGTTTGCATCAGCAGCGTCATATAGTGGCCAATATTCAAGACTCTATTCTGGTTTTAACATAACAGCAAACTATTCAAGACTTTTTGCTCAAACACAATTCTTTGGTGGTTATCAGACCAACTCTCCATATGATGGCGCACCATATTATGAGAGAATATATGGAAACCAATATATTCGAGACTTTATTGGATATTACCTAAGAGTAACTGGCTCTGTCAACTATGTTAGTGCATATGATATAAGCTATACAAATACCTACACTGGTGGATATGATACTGGTATTAGATATTATCAAAAAGGCTATGGTGTTGGTGGTACATTCTTTAGCACCTTCTATACAGCACTCGCAGGGTATGATGGACCAAACTATACGATCACATTTCAATCATCATATGCAAATGAGTTTGCCACATATTATGTGGGGACATATACAGCAATCTTTAACCCTGCCCTCGCTGGACAATACCTAAGACAAAATGTGTTTATTGGATATTATGATAGAGAAGTGTTCAATACACAATACACAGAACCATATCAAAGCCCTGCCTATGCAGGAACATATACTGGTGTATATACTGGCGAGTACATCACAAACTATGAGAATACGACATATAATATTTCTTTTTATGATAGACTATATACCATGCAATACACAAAGGGGTATGATAGAACGTATCTCGTAAACTATACAACCGCTTATGCACGAAACTTTGTTGATGCCTATACCACAAACTATGTAAGTACATTTTCAGCAGGATATCAGAATGAGTTTGCGACTGGGTATCAAAAAGAGTTTGTTGGAACTGCTTTCGAAACAACTTTTAATGCTGGTTATGTGGGACCTGCGGAAGTTGGATACACTACTACATATGTCGGAACATACACATCTAACTATGCAAGAAACTATACAAGACAGTTTATTGGACCAACATATTCAGCCGATTATGTAGGAACATATACAGGTGCTTTTGATAGACCATACACAAGAACATATTCTGGTACATATGAAGGACCAACATATGCAGGTAACTATGATTTAACGAACTATACAACAACGTATATTTCCCCTGCGTATGTGGGTACATATCAAAATACCTACACTGGGGCGTATACAAATGAAACTGATGTTGCGTATGCAAGAGCGTTTGATGGCACGATATTTGAGGCTACATATACAAAAGACTATACAGCAGATTATTTGATAAACTATATCGGTCAATACACTGGCATATATACTAGTATCTACACTGGTGCATATAACAAAGTCTATACAGGCACGTACACAGGTGATTACACCACAGATTATATTGGTAACTACGAAACCGTATATACTAGAAACTTTGAGGATGCATATATACAAGATTATCTTGGAAACTTTATCGGAAACTTCGAGGGTCTTACTATCGATGCAACTGATGAGGATATTGAAACTTATACATTATATGTAAGAATAGCTTAGGAGAGTGAAATGAAAAAGGAATGGAAAAATCCATTTTGGGAAAACGCAGCGAAGGACAGATTAACTGTCCGTTTAAATGTAACACATGATGATGGTTCGTTTTCTACCACAGTTGCAAAAGTATCAAAGTTTGATAAAGATGGCAATATTACTTCTGATTATAATGAAGTTCTAGAACAGAACTCTATGGAAGAGATTGACACGTTTACTGAGGAACGTTTAGAGCGTCATAGACAACAACGTGAAGCTGATATCAAAAAACAACAAGAGCGTAACGAAGCAAAGCGTCTTGAGGATTTGTTTAACTATAAGCTTCAGACATTTGAGATTCCAGAGATCAAAGAATCTACAAATCGTAAACTGAAAGCCAAGATTCGTAAAGCCAAGAATGCTGTTGAGATGCAGGCATATGCAACTATTTTGTTAATGGAGATTTTGAATGAGCAAAACGAAAGTACAACCGACTAAAGGATTTGTGACGGTTGCTACAAAACGTAAACAGTTTCTAATAGGCGCAGATAATCTAAAAGAATCTTTGCTTGATCATTATCCAGACGCAAAAATAACTTTATTCACAGAACAATATTTCATTGATGATCCTGAGTGCCACGTTTATTTTAGAGATTTTGATCAAGTTCTTCCAACACCGTCTAATACAAATAGAGAGAAAATGTGGGGAATGGCAAACTCTCCATATGATTTAACTTTCTATATGGATGCTGATATTGAGATCAGGCATGATGATATTGCCAATGTATTTGACCATTTAGAAGATGGCAAATATGATATGGTGTATGTTAATCTTACCAAAGAAGGTGCAAGGCATTTTGCGGAGTGGGAATGGGGGCCAAACCTTTATGACAATGGTTGGCGTGGTGTCCCTGATCACTTAGCGCATTGTGGTGGTGTTGCTCTCTATGATATGCGTAATCCACTTATGAAAGATTTCATGACGGATTGGTATACTTTATTTTTAAAACAAAGAAACGGCGAATGGAATCCCCCAGAGTTTGATTATATTCGTAAGGGTAACTTCAGACAGTGGGATCAACTGACACTTTGGTGGCTTATATATCACTCTCCTAAATATAAGTCACTGAAGTGGAAGTTTTTTGAGGATAACTATCGTTGGAACTATTTCACTTCGTTTCAGTTTAACACAGACGGATCGCACAACTGTCATATAGTCGATCCTAACAGAGATTATTGGAAAACAAATCCAACACCAGTTGTAGTACACTTTTCTAGTTGGATGGATAAGTATGGAGATAAAGGGTTTTTATAATGCCACAGATACCTGTAAGAGATATTGATATTAAAAATAGTGAGTTTCTTGATATTCTAAATGAATATAAAGATATTCTTTTGAAGAGAGATCACCCTGATGACGATCCTTTGATTGCAAAAGAAATGCCTCTTCAATTCAAAGAAGAAAAAGCAGAGGATTGGGTATCCGACGAATACATGCACGAAATCATCAAAATGGGATCAGGTCATGACGGATTCCCCAGAGTGTTGAAGGGATATGGTGGACTGAAACATGAAGGTGGTGACATGCGGGGCAAAGTCATTAAGGACGCTTCTCGTGATCTTAACACAAAGTTAATGGAGTTCTTATCGTGTCGTAACAATGCATTGAATGCTTGTTATCCACCTGGTGGCTTTATTTCATGGCATAATAATGCAAATGCCAAAGGTTACAATATTATCATCACATATTCTGAGAATGGTAATGGTTGGTTTGATTATTGGGATACAGAAAAGAAAGAACGAGTTCGTATTCAAGACGTTCCTGGTTGGCAAGCAAAGATGACTTACTTCGGACCATACGATGGTGATCCTGATCAAATCTGTTATCATGCAGCTTATTCAGACGACTATCGTATCACAGTCGCATTTGTATTCGCAGAGGCTGATGAGTTTTGGGAAGAGGTTATTGAAGACCTTGAGACAGAATGTTAATATAGTTTGTGTCTGCGTAGGCAACAAATATAATAAAGAACATGTAAATACACTTCATAGAATGGTGGAGCGCAACTGTACTTTGCCATTTTCTTTCTCTTGTATATCAGACATTCAACAGGATGTCAATACTATTTTTATCAATGAGTCATTAGACCTTGAAACTTATTGGTGGAAGATAGAACTTTTTAATCTTGACTTCAAACAGCCAACATTATATCTTGACTTAGATGTAGTGATACAAAATAACTTTGACTATATCTTCGATAAGATCGATGATACATTAAAGGTACTGTCAATCGATGATATGGGGGCATTCTATCCGTTTGATGGATCGTATGACAACATATTAACCATCCCACCATCAATACTAAATAGTTCTATAATGTTATTTTATCCAAAACTACATAGGCAACTTTATACTAAGTTTATAGAAAATATTGACTATAATATGATACACTACTATGGATTGGATCGATTTATATCTAAGGAGTATGAAAATATATCATTCCTAGATTTTGATAAAGATTACTATCACAGAGCCAAAGGATGTTTGCCTGATAACAAGTTAACAGATGGTAAACTAAACTATGATCCAGATAGAACCTTTTGCGTTTTATCTCAGTGTGGTGAGGAACATTATAAAGGTTTAGAGAAATATTTCTTATAAATAAAGGTAAAATGAAAATAAAAAGAGATTCATCAAATGTCGCAGTACGAAGATTTCACAATCGATCAAGGTGCAGACCATACAATCAAACTAGAACTAGTTGATACGAATGGTGATAAAAAAGACCTAACAGGATATTCTGCGGCTGCACAAATCCGTAAAACATACTCTTCAAGTGATTCAGATGCAGTTAGCTTTTCTACTCAGTTCACAGCACCAAGGACTGACGGTATACTAAATCTTACTCTAACTAATTCTCAGACAGGCAGTTTAAAGGCAGGTCGTTATGTCTATGATGTGGAGATTTCTTATTCTGATAGTGGGGATAATACCATTGTCGAAAGAATCTTAGAAGGTCAGATCACAGTATCACCTTCGGTTACGAGAACCTAAGGAGACGTAATGGCTATTCGTGTAGTATCTGCTGGCACAACTATAGTTAAAAAGATAACAGTTGGAACACCTACTAGAATAGGTGATCCTTCCAGTGGTGCTTTAAAAGACTTAGATGATGTAAATAAAAATAATCTAAACGACACGTATCACTTACGTTGGGACTCTGCATCTCAGACATTTAAGTTCTATGATTTTGATTCAGATGTACATGAAGTATTAAGTGCAGGTACTGGTTTAGATTATTCAGCAGGTGTATTCTCGATTAGCACAACTGGTGTTGACTCTGGCACATATGGTTCTAATCAAGCAATCCCACAGTTCACAGTAAATGCACGTGGACAAATAGATTCTATTGGTACGGTTTCTATTGCAGGTGTCACTGGGTTCGTTTTGGATGACGACACTCGTACACTTCAAATCGAAACAACGACTGGTTCTGATCCTTCAGTTGATTTAACAACAACTATTCGCAATGCTTTGAGTGCAAGCGGTGATCTAAGCTATGATAGTTCTTCTGGTCGGTTCTCTATTGATGTTGAGCAACAATACACTCAAGCGAACTTTGACAGTGACTTTGGACTCACCATTCAATCCATTTCTGGAAGCCTTGTTCCATCTCAAGATATTGCATATGATCTTGGTGACTCTGCATATAAGTGGAGAGACTTGTATCTGAGTGGTGGTACGATCACGCTTGGTAACATTTTCCTAAAAGAAGAAAATGGCAACTTCTTAGTATTAGATAGTAACTCCAATCCAGTTTCACTTGACTTGAGTTCAAATACAACTGATGATCTTGTTGAAGGTTCTACCAATCAATACTTCACACAACTAAGATCACGTCAAGCCTTTTCTATAGATGTTGATAGTGATCTATTCTCATACGAAGCTAGTACTGGTGTCCTTACCATAATAGATTCAGCCATTGCAAGAACAGATAGAGAAGAACTTTTCAATAATGGTATCAGGATACCTGATGGACAAAAGATCACATTCTGTGATGGTATTGCAGATATATTTGAACAAGGTGGAAACTTCTTTATACGAAGAACTGATGTTGAACTTGCTGGCGAATCTGGTGGCAACATCTATATCATGTCTCGTGACAGCGGGACTATCCACTTACAGTCTTTTGATGGGGCAAGAGACCTCGCACACTTTAGGGATCATGGTGGCGTAGAACTATATTGGGATAATACTTTACGTTTTGAAATCCTAGAAGGTAAGACGCATATTGCTGATAAACTTCAAGTTGATGACAACGTAACCATTCTTGGTAATCTTCAAGTTGACGGTACGACAACGACTATCAACTCCACCACGCTTTCGGTCAACGATAAAAACATTGTACTTGCAGATAGTGCAGTAGATTCTTCGGCAGCTAACGGAGCAGGGATCACTGTCGAAGGTGCTAACGCAACCATCACATATAACTCTGTTACTGATACTTGGGATTTGAATAAACCACTTGGTTCTACAAGAAATCATTTGGTTAACTTCACAACAGACAATCTAAGTGAAGGTTCTTCTAATCTATACTATACAAAAGTTAGAACAGATTCAGATGTAGCACAAGGTTTTAGTGATAGAACAACAACTGACTTAGTTGAAGGTACTAACCTATACTATACAACATCACGTGTTGATAGTGCATTTGATATTAGGCTTTCTTTCAAAACAACTGATGATCTAGTTGAAGGATCGTCAAATCTTTACTATACTACAAATAGAGTAGATTCAGCGTTTGACGTAAAGTTTGCTAATAAATCTACAAGTGATCTTACTGAAGGAACGAACCTATATTACACAAGTGCTAGGTTCGATAGTAACTTCTCAGCTAAATCTACAAGCGATCTAAGCGAAGGTACTAATCTCTATTATTCAAATGCTAGATTTGATAGCGCATTAACTGATGCGACTTCCACAATCAGAGGATATTTCAGTGCAAGTGGCGACTTAACATACGATAGTTCTACTGGTCAGTTTAGTTTTGATGTTGAAAACGTATACACTCAAGCAAACTTTGATTCAGACTTCAATGCAAGTTTAGATGCAGCAGCTCTTGGTGGGGTGGGTCTTAGTTATGACCCAGGGACAAACACTTTAAGTATTGATAGCGCAGAACTATCTTCTTATTTCTCAACTGACGATATCACTGAAGGGTCATCTAATCTATACTTCACAGAATCTAGAGTTGATTCTGCGATTGCTGATCAGATTATAACAAAGGTTGTTGTTCTAAAAGATTCTAATGATACTACCATATCAAGAATATATGATCAGGTTTTTGAGAACAGAAAAACACAAGTCTTCAATGGCGAAGATTCAAGTACAATCTTATTTTTAACTAATCGGTTTGGTATTTCTACTCCAACTGGTAATGTATTACTGAGAACATACGCAGACAGTGATAAGATTGAACTATATCACGGTGGCGTACATAGACTTGAAACTGAAGAGTTTGGTCTTACGTACTATGGATCATTACGTGGTGACTCTGCCCAAATCGATTTAGTAACAGGTGACTTTGATAGATCAGCGAACACTACAGTCACAGCAGGTGTATATGGTTCTGCCTCTCTTGTTCCAGTTCTAACTATCGATTCATCAGGCTTTATTGATAGTGCAGGTACAGTATCAGTCGCAGGTGTTTCGTCTGTATCATTTGATAGTGCATCATATGTTTACACAATCAATACAGCAGACGGTGGTTCTTATCCACAGATGACACACACAAGGATGCCTGGTTCGACAGGTACCTTTGGGTCTGCGTCTCTTGTTCCAATCATTACAGTTAATGAGTTTGGTCATGTCGATAGTATCAGTACAACAAGTGTTGCAGGTGTTTCAACCTTTACATTCGACTCTGCGAATGCTACATTAAACATTGGCACTGCGGATGGTGGATCGTTCAATGCACGTATCGGACTAACGCATTTCTCTACGACTGACCTAAGTGAAGGTACTAATCTATATTATACAACTGCTAGATTTGATAGTGATTTTGGTGACAATACAACTAGCGATCTTACTGAAGGTACTAATCTATATTATACTGATGCAAGAGTCAATAGTTTGTTTGCGACAAGAACTACTGATAGTTTGTCTGAAGGATTGCTCAATCTTTACTATACCACATCACGTGCAGATAGTGCATTTGATGTAAGATTAGCAACCAAATCCACCTCTGATCTAAGCGAAGGTACTAATCTCTACTACACTACGGCACGTTTTGATAGCGACTTTGGAGATAACACAACCACAGATTTGACAGAGGGAAGCAATCTTTATTATACGACTGCAAGAGCTGATTCAGACGCTAAAAATGCTATTAGTGTCACGGATAATGGTGGTGATGGATCACTTACATATACACCATCAACTGGTGTGATATCTTACACTGGTCCAAGTGCCTCTGAAGTGAGAGCACATTTCTCAGTAGCAGACGGTGTTGTTCTTTCTAGTGGTGAGATTAGTCTTGGTAATATCACTCCTGATACCGTGACTGCAAATAGTATTACAAATACTACAGGTGAGACTAACACAACTCCAACACAGAGTCAAGCAACTTCTGATACTATCATTGTTGTCGATAATACACTACACGACTCAGACTTCACCTCAGTTGAATATACAGTTCATATGGACGACTCCGATGCAGGTCATTCTCAGGTATCAAAGGTTCTTTTAACATATAACAAATCAAATGTGTTCTACACAGAGTATGGTGTCATCAGTTCATTTACTGGCGATAGTGATATTGGTACGTTAAGCGCAGATGTCCTTGGTGACAATATTAGACTTAAGTTTCAAAGAGCAACAGGAATGGGAACGGTTAATGTCAAACCGATTAAGACAATAATCAAATAGCCAAGGGAAAGTGAACTATGGCAGATAAAGCGTTTAAGGTAAAGAATAACCTCATAGTAGGGGATAGTGCTACTATTGGGAACAATCTTACCGTTCAAGGTAATACCGTAATCACAGGTACTACTACAGTTTCAGGTGCAACTACCTTCGAAGGTAATGTAACTATCAACGGAACATTCTCAGGTGATTATACTGGTTTTGATAGTGACTTTGCAGAAAAGTCAACTAGTGATCTATCTGAGGGAACTAATCTTTATTATACAACAGCAAGACATGACAGCGATACAAGAGCACTAGTTGACTCTGCATTCTTAGACACTCTTGCGAAAGATTATGCAACAAAGGTTGGTTCCGAAACACTCACAAATAAAACTATTGTTGATCCAGTCATTGATTCGACTTCGATGTATGGCATTCAATATGGTGGCATCTCATTCAACGAAGATGCTCAACTTGGTGGTGCTACTCAATCTGTATTAAACTTTAACTCAAAAAGCGCAGGTGATGAAGCGGTTCTAAGTCTTGGGGTTAATGGGCAATACCACACAGCCATTGGTGTTACTGGTACTGCCGCTGATGGTACTTTGGTTATTGGTATGGAAGGTACTGCCACTGGTCTTGAAATCAAAAACAATGTAGGTACAGGTCCATTTGATTTTGCGAGTGGTACAGACCTATTGACAATGACATCCGCAGGTAGGCTTGATGTTAAAAATACAACAGAAGCTACATCAAAGACTTCTGCTGCCTTGGTTGTTCGTGGTGGTATTGGTGCAGATAAAAATATTCGTGGACAAGATATCATTGCTGCTAATAATATTCAAGCGAATGGTCAACTATTAGGCACTTTGTCTGCTGCGTCTTTATCTGCTAGATCAACGGATGATTTGAGCGAAGGATCGACTAATCGTTACTATACTGATGCACGAGTAGATTCGTATATCAATGCAAGCATTCTTACTACTGATGTATCAGAGGGTACGAACCTATACTACACAACTGCAAGAGCTGATTCAGACGCTAAAAATGCTATCAGTGTAAGTGATGGTGGTGGTGATGGTTCATTAACATATAATGCTTCAACAGGTATTATCACATATACAGGTCCATCTGCAAGTGAAGTGAGAGCGCATTTCTCTGGTGGAACAGGTGTCACAATCACTAGTGGATCGATTGCGATTGGTCAAGCAGTAAGTACGGCTGATTCTGTTGAGTTCTCTGGGGGTTTGTTTACAGGTAGTGTTGTTATCAATGGTGACTTAACTGTTGGTGGTGGTTATTTTATTGACTCTCAACAAGACCTTCGTGTAAAGAACGCTCTCATCAAGCTTGCAGACTCTAACACCGCAGATAACGTTGACATTGGTGTTGTTGGTAGATACTCACAAGATGGTGGTTCAACCATTAGAAGGTCAGGTTTCTTTAGAGATGCATCAAATGGCGAATGGTACACATTCAATAATCTTATTCAAAATAGCTTAGACTCTGCCCCTGCTGCACAAACTATTGATAGAAATCATCCATCATTTGAACTTGGTACGTGGAACTTCGGTGCTCTTAGAGGTAGATACTTAGGTTTCGATTCAGACTTTGCAGTATTCTCATCTAACTATACGGTATACGATTCTGATTTCACTGCCGTTAATGCAGGTCGATATGCAATCGATACTTCAAGTGGTTCTATTACAGTCACACTTCCTGCTTCTCCCGCAACTGGTGATTATGTAAGACTTATTGACGTAGCAAACTTCACAACAAACTCTTGTATTGTTGATCGGAATGGATCGACTATTGAGGGTCTGTCAGAAAACTTTGAACTAGACTTAGGGCAATCTATAATCGAGTTTATCTATATAAATAGTAATTGGCAACTATACACATCTATTGGTCAACGAGGTCCACAAGGGGAAAAAGGCGACTCAGCAGATGCAGGTACATTTGCTTCACAAGCACAATCTATAGCATTTTCAGTGGCATTAGGATAGGGAACAATGGCAAAACAACTCGTTAAACAATATGTATTTACCCCTGGTATCGCAGGATCATCTACTATTAAGATTCCTGGTCGTTATACTCTTGACAAACTACTTTTGATTACTAACGTTACAGACAACGTTATTCTTTATAACTTTGCAGATACTACCTTTGCAGGTACTACTTGTGCATTTACTGCTAAGTCTAAAAGCGATGCGGAAGATACAGATTTCCCAACTGTCTATATGGCACACGATGGTTTTACAACTATTACGTTACAATATAATACATCTGCAATGAGTGCAGGTGATGACTTACAAATCTTCGTAGAAGGCACAGAAGATTATGGGCAAATGGTTCGCCCTTGGCCCTTTGGTACAGATGCGATTGAACGTACAAGAGTTTCAAATCCACAATCAATGATTGATGCTGACTTTGAATATGGTTTGCAGCCAACTAAATGGGCTGGATATGGTACAGTAAAAGGTTATCCTTCTGCTTATGATATTCCTGGCGTTGACCTTTCTATTGATAGTATCAACACTGACTATCAAACAACTAGCACATCAAATAGTTTGATTACAGTTACATTTGATTCCGATCATGGTCAAAGTGTCGGTGATGTTATTAACGTATCTGGTCTTGATGCTGGTACAGCAGGGTTCTCTCGTGCAGATGGGAACTTCCTCATTGAAGCTGTTCCTACAACTAAATCATTGACATATTTCGCAAGAGGCACAGTTGGAGCTTCTGATGGCGATACTTTACATGTTGCGGAATCTATTGCTCGTAAGGGTGCTCTATATGCAAATGCCGCCCTACCGACTCCAACTGCTGCATCAGATGGTGCTGATCCTTCTGTTATTACTTTAACATTTACTAATCCACATGGACTAGTTCCTGGTACTCCTTTACACGTTCAAATGGATAGTGGGACAAATGCAGATTTAGCTTCTGGTCCATTTGTTGTAACAAATACTCCTGCTAAAACCCAACTTAAATATACTGCAAGAGCAGGAGGCGCAGTAACTAGTCCTGCTTCACCTACAGTTTATGCGTTCTCTAACGCAACCATTCTTCATAGACCTTCTGATGGCGGTGTTATTCTTTCAACAAAAACGCCAACATATGCTGCATCAGTTGTAAGACAGTCTAAGAGATTCTTCCGTTACCAATCTGGTAAAGGTTTATTATTTTCATCTGGTACTTTGTTTGCTCCTAACTATGATGTTCAATCTGTATCTGCAAGTGGTACTGCCTCTGGTTCTACTATTACTATTAAAACAGATGACATTGATCACGGTCTACAAGCAGGAGCAACCATAAGACTAGAAGGTGTAACAACTTCTGGTTATAATGGAACATATACAGTAAATAGCATCACAGATGACTATACCTTTACAGTTCTTGCAACGACTACACTAGGTGACACAACAGCCGTTCTAGAACTTCATGCGGATATCTATGTTACAAGTTGGGTTGGTGCAGCTGTACGTGGTGGCGTATTTGACGATCAAAACGGCGTTTTCTTTGAGTTTGATGGTCAGCAAATGTTTGCTGTAAAACGTTCTGCTGTTGACAACGTAGCTGGTACGCTTGCTGTTACACAAAACTCTAGTGCGATTACTGGTACTAATACAAGATTTACGGAACAGTTAAGAGCTGGTGATCGTATTGTTATTAGAGGTATGACACATTTCGTCTCTGACGTACCAAGTAATACAACTCTTTATATTACCCCAGACTATAGAGGTATTACAGCTTCAGGTGTTCGTTCACAAAAGGTTGAGGAAGTTCGTGTTCCACAATCAAAATGGAACTTAGACAAATGTGATGGAACTGGTCCATCAGGTTATAACTGGGACTTTAATGAAATGCAAATGATTGGCATTGAATGGTCTTGGTATGGTGCTGGCTTTATTCACTTTATGGTCCGTGGTTCTGATGGTAAGTGGGTGTATTGTCATAGAATGAAAAATAATAACGTAAATGATGAAGCATATATGCGTTCGTCTAACTTACCTGTTCGTTATTCTATCGACAATGATGCTCCTCTAACGTACCTCACAAGCACGGTAGATAGTTCTCAAACTACGATTCCAGCTGCAAACTTACAAGAGTTTGCTGATACTGGTACACTATTGATTGACAATGAGATTATGACATATACTGGTAGAAGTGTTACAGATGGAGCTGGTAACTTTACTGGTGTAACAAGAGCAGCTACATTCCAACAGTTCCTTCAAGGTTCATTAAATACTTTATCAGCAGGTTCAGCAACAACACATTCTTCAAATACAGGTATTCTTGAAATCTCAAATACATGTTCACCTACACTATCTCACTGGGGTAGTTCATTGATCATGGATGGTGGATTTGAAACTGATCGTGGTTATATCTTTAACTATGCATCTCCTTCAACTCAGTTTAGCACAACACCAAAGGCAGCATTTGCGATTAGACTTGCACCGTCTATTTCTAACTCAAGTGTTGGTAGATTAGGTGCTAAAGATTTGTTAAATAGATCACAAATGTTATTGGATAGAATCATTGTAAGTCTAGGTCGTGGTGGTGTTCAACTTGGTGAGGTTGTGATTCAAGGTATTATTAATCCTCAAAACTTCTCAGATGCGAGTTGGAGTAGTTTAAACTCTACTGCACTTGGTGGACAACCATCGTTTTCACAGATTGCAGCAGGATCAAATATTACATGGAGTGGTGCAGAACAATACGGTCTACCTGGAGAACAAGTGTTTGCATTTACTGCATCAGCGTCAAAAACAGATACTGTTGCAACAGAGTTTGATTTATCAAAACTAAAAGAAATGTCAGGTGCACCACTTGGTGGAGACTTTAAGTATCCAGACGGGCCTGATGTTCTTGTTGTAAATGTGTTAGCGGTTGCAGGTACGGTTGAAGGTACGCTAAACTTATTGTGGCAGGAAGCACAAGCATAGGAAAAACTAAATGGTACAAAAGCTAAGTACATTTTTATCTACATCATTAGTTGAAGCATCTCTGGATTCAGCAGGTGTTAGAAGTATTGTACAAAGTGAAACCATTTTACTAGATTCAGGTACAAGTGGCGACTATATCAAAACATTAACTGGCGGTGATGGGTTCAACGTCACCGCTGCCGCACATGCTCTTGATGCTACCATCACGATGGATAGTAACCATCTTGTTCATAGAACTGGAACACAAACTCTTACAAATAAAACTATAAACCTGACAAATAATACTTTAAGTGGTACGTTGGGTCAGTTTAATGCAGCCTTGAGTGGAGATGATTTTGTAGGTTTGAATGCTTCTCAAACTCTTACCAATAAAACATTAACATCTCCTACGATTACACAACCAAGCATTACTGGTCCTGCATCTATCACCGATGTTACGACATTTGGTTTAAGAGATGTTACTACTACATCATATGAAACACGTATTATTTCTGATAACGTAAGCCCTGCACTTAGTGCAGATAGAACACTTACATTAGATGTGAATAATGCTGATAGAACTATTAGTCTTACTGGTGACTTAACATTAGGTGGAAACCTTACTACAAGTGGTGCTCATGCAACAACTCTTACCACATCAGGTACAACATCTCTAACATTACCTACAAGTGGCACAGTCATATCCAAAGACGGATCAGGCAACTTTACCATTGCAGGTACAATGACAGGTGAAGTTGATCGTTCTGCAAACACATCAGTTGTTGCTGGCACTTATGGTTCTGCGACTGCTATCCCTGTTATTACCGTTGATGCGAATGGTTATGTTGATAGTGTAGGGACCGCAAGTGTATCTGGTGTTTCTGGTGTTTCGTATAATACATCTGATGGTGTGTTGACGGTTCAAACTGCTATTGAAAACTTTAGCGACTCCATTACA
>Ga0208542_1000415_pt1 | contig 19716 bp, 18 predicted proteins | sample DEB08_DNA_3_FD_185495 | JGI IMG/M metagenome (GOLD analysis project Ga0208542, IMG submission 185495) | Aqueous microbial communities from the Delaware River and Bay under freshwater to marine salinity gradient to study organic matter... | ecosystem: Environmental > Aquatic > Marine > Coastal ... | reverse complement strand
TTAATCGTCGTACCGAGCATGTAGAGAGTCTGGAGGTACTGCCAGGTCGCAGCCTTCGTACCCTCACTCATACGAGACCAGTAACTCTTGATGTTGAGGTCCTTAAGGAAATCAATAGTCTCAATCTCCTCTAGGAGGAAGGACTCATCCTTACCAGAAATCTTATCCGCATAAGGACTCACACCCTTCATAAAACCATCCACAATCATACGTGGGTTAGTCTGTTTAATCACCTCAAAAGATGTAGTCATCTTCTTGATGCCTTTTTCATCTGGAAAAGTCTTGTGCAATTCCACAAGAAATTGGGAGAGCATGTCATTAAACGCGCTGACAGAAGCCATTTTCTTATATTATACCTGTAATCTTTAAGTTTAAAAAGGTTCATTAGAAATAGTCTCACGTTGTCCAACACCGTTAGACACTATGAAGAATACGAGAATAGCATTTAGGGCAGCTGGCTTGGTATACTTGTTGAGTTCTAGCTTACCCTCATTGTTCAGTTGAGCCTTGACATGAATATAACCAGCGGTGATAGCCGCGGCGATGAGTGCGGCGCTCATCGGATCTCTGAGATAGTCGGATAACTCCATTTAATTATACGCAGTTTTTTTTACACGCTGATCAGGTGCGTCGCCGAAAAGAACACCATCATCCTCCTCTTCGGTGGCCTGAGGAGGAGGTGGAGCCCCAAAAGTTGGCTCAGGCTCTCCCAATGGTTCCTGTTCTAACTCAGGCTCTGGAGCCTGAACACCCGGGACAGTCTTGAACTCGTTCTCTAGACCAGTGGGTTGAACCTGTTCCTCCCCACCCATCATAGGTTCGTTTTCGGGGAGGGGTTCCGCCTCTGGCATCGCCTCTGGCATCGCCTCTGGCACCTCCTCTGGGCCATCAAACACATCGGGGTCCTCAGTGTCTTGAACCTCACCATCAAGGTCAATATCACGTGTCTCCTGCGACATGTAGGTCTGAAGAATCTGTTGAACTGGGATAAGCTCCTTCACTGTGCTCTCAATGGCTGTACAGAAACGTTGAGTAAGCTGATCATCCCTCATGTATTCACTCTGTTCCTCGTGGAACACGTAAGGATCACGGTATAGATCTTTAGCGCAGTTGTTGTAGCAGGTTTGAATAAATACCTCATTAGTTGGAAGTTTGAGACTAATCTTCTTATTGTCAGACTTTAGGCGAACAGCGGAAAGAATCTTAGTACAAGCGACAAAGACTGCCGCCAGAAGGTCATTGAACCAAGCACAACGATCCGCGATATTGCTGGTGTGGTTAGCAGACATCTGGTTAGACCAGTTGGGAACTTCCTTTAGGAGCTTCTGAAACATAACAAGAGGCTTCTTTCCCTTAGAAAGTGTGACAGCTTCTTTGTACATGTCCTGAAAAACGTCAATCATAACTGGACACATAATGAGGCAAAGTTGACCAAGGTACTCCTTCTTAGCTTCTACTAATACATTAAGATTGTCCATTTATCATTGAGTGTTTTTTTTATTACTTACTTCCTACGCACTTCTCCTGTACTTATCAGCCATCTTCTTCAAGTTCATGAGGTCTGGGAAGTCTGGTTCTTCCGATTCAACACTCTTATCTTTAGTCTTTTTGGGTACCACCCATGACACATAAATGTCATATTCACTTATGAGTCTCACATCAAATCCACCCAGCTTAAATTGTCGTGCCACATACCGCGCTGCTGCCGATCTATCAAACGTCGGACACCCAACGACAAATGCGGGTACTGTCAAAAATACCTGCTTGTGACCGAGTTCAACACATTGTTTTATTTTGCGAGAAAACTGTTCGTATATTCGTTTGTATATTTCCTTCTTGATCTGCTTTCTCTTTTCATCAATCCGTGTTACATCATGGATGCTGATCATTACAATTACTGCAATTTATTTTTAGCCATTTCTAACTCACCGAGGGTGGGTGTAGCCTTCTCCTTAACAAGATCGTATTTTACGAAATCCTTACCTGAAGCACCGTCCACGAAAGGTGCGATTTCAGATGCCGACTCGGCTCCGAGTGGTTGTGTGCGGAGAGAGGTCAACTTCACGTTTCCGTTTACGACCTCAAAATAAGCCGCGACTGTAAAACCGAAGGAGAATCCATTGTTTTTCACAGTCATGAATACACACTCATAGATCTCCTTGTCTTCACCGACATACTTTTGGACATTGATCGTCTCGATAATGTATGTGCAAAGGCCAGTGCGCTTAGCGATCTCCTTGTTGGTTTGAAGGACAAACTCTTGCATCATGTCGTTATCAACACTGGCTTCCGCCTGGCGATACCCAGATAGGTCGGGCTTGGTATCATCCAAACGAATACGACCAGTTGGTTTAGTGTGTCCTGAAAATCCAAATATTTCCGTGAATGGCTCACGACGAACCGTGAGTAGCAGGACAATGGCAATAAGAACAATTGTCAAAGACCAGTTCATCATCTTTACTACTATGCGTTAATTTTTTTTTACAAAATACCCCTATACATATTAGATGTCTCTACTGATATATAGCCCCAGATGCAAACACTCTATGGAAGTTATTGACTACGTAAACAGACAACCACAGTTGAAGCAGCTTGTTGGTTATCACAACATAAACACTCAGGGTATTCCACCTGCGTACAAAAACAAAATAACACGAGTCCCCACCATGCTCACCAAGAATGGTAAAGTTCTCGTAGGTGGTGAAATAAAAAACTGGCTGGACTCCCTCCTCCCCAATAAGGAAATTGGTAACTGGGGCTTCGGTGGATCCTGTTCCATGACGACCCTCGATAATGATGAAAATGAGTCTGAGATGTTCTCCCTGGATTCCTACGGTCAGTCCTTACAGCCAGCCATGACACGGGAACTCGAGGAAAAGATTAGTAGGGATGTGAGTAAAGGAGTCGCCTATTCAGACCAAACTAATTAAAGATAAAACGCAGAATATTTAGTAATATGAAATTGGTAACGATTCAGGCATCTGCTATCAAATCAACGTTTGAAGTACTCAAAGATATTCTAAATGATGTGAATATCTACTTTCGCCCACAGGGTATGTACATCGTCACCCTAGATACGGCGAGGACATCTCTAATTGATATGTTCCTCGCTGCCGACAACTTTGAGGAGTATCATTGTGACCAGGAAGAAATTATCGCTGGTATTAACATATCAAACACTTTCAAACTTCTAAAGACCATCACAAACAATGATGTTCTCACAATTGAAATCAACTCCAAAGAATACATGGATATTGAGATTACGAGTGATTCGAAGAAAACGAGTACAAAGTTTCAACTCAAACTCCTGGACATCAACGAGAGTCGTATTGAAGTCCCAGATGTTACCATGACGAGTAACACCATCCTACCATCTGCAGACTTTCAGAGACTTTGTAGAGACATGTCAAATATTGGTATTGAAATTGAAATTACTAGGATTGGTAAAGAACTTCGGCTCCGGTGTGAAGGCGACTTTGCAAACCAGGAGACATGTATTGAATGCCCCGATGATAGCCCAGAGATCAAGGGTCTTTACAGCCTGAAGTACCTGAATATCTTTACAAAGGCGACGAGTATGTGTGCGTCTGTGCAAATCATGCAGGAGGAGGGTAACAGATTCCTAATTCTAAAATACAATGTAGCAAACCTGGGAGAAGTGAAGTTTTATCTCGCGACAAAGGTGTCTGATGATTAAGGAATACGGAGATCGTCCGTAGAATTTTGGGTTGTTAAAACAACTTTTTTCATACCTAATGAATTGGTAAGCATAATTTTTGGGAACCTCGTCTCAAGGGTTTTCCTGGTGTAGTACAAAAAGTCTTCTAGACGTACCTTCTGACCATGAAAATCGTTTCTAGGGCCAGCATAACGCTTAACCTTCTCTGTGATGTCCACCTGCGGTTTATCGTCATGATCAACAATCCATGCATGTCGCAGAGGAATGCTAAAGATCATATTGTCCTGTTCACATTTTCCTGGTACAAAGTTAATATCTTGTGTGATAGCCTTGTAAACTTTTCCATCGTAATAATACTTTACACGAAGAATAAGGTTGTTCACATTTTGAGGAACGATTGTGTTTCTAAAGGGTTTGTTAGTTGCATAACAGTGGTACTCGTCTAAAATACCATCCTCCCACGACCTGGCCTCTTGTTCCCAAAATTCATCTTCAATCTTATATTTCATGTCATGATCAATTTTATACTCAAGTTCCTCCGATATAATGCTATAATCACTTGGTGTCGTTAATTGTTTATAAAGATATATAAGGGTACTTAAAAGTTTGAACAACATTCTTAACTATAATGGAGGGCAACTTTTTAAGTAGGTATGAAAATAAAATTGATCATTGGACAACTCTTATTAAGGATGACCCCGAGAATAAGAAGAAATATCAGAGTGAGATGTCAGATTATATTATTAGTTGCATGCCATATATGAATCTGTATTCTGATACGACAGAAGACGAGATCAACACGGATAACGTATTTAACGTAAAGGAGACTGTAGGTCTAAAGAGGAAAGATATTTTCAACGAGTACTTGATAGAAGTTGAAAAACAGAATCTCGCGAGACCAATTGAATATAATAGAATAGATGAATGTCCAACTTGTTCCTATAGTAATGTTATTCATATTCAAGATACGAGTGAGTTGGTTTGTGATGCGTGTGGTTTGATTTTAGCAACCCTAATTAGCGAAGAATTAACGTATAAGGAAGAACAAGAGACTTCCGAGAAGATCATAAACTATAGTTACAAGAGGGAGAACCATTTCAATGAATGGTTGAGTCAATTTCAGGCACAAGAAATGACAACGATACCCCCAGAAGTCATGGATCAGTTGAGGACGGAACTCAAAAAAATGAAGATTCAAAAGTTGGATGAGATTACACATGCAAAGATTAGAGGTCTCCTAAAGAAGTTGAGACTTAACAAGTACTACGAACATGTACCATATATCACGAATATTCTTAACGGTATCAAAGCCCCTTCGATGCCCCAAGAATTGGAGGAGAGGTTACGTATAATGTTCAAAGATATTCAAAAACCATTCGATAAGAATTGTCCAACTGATAGGAAAAACTTTCTATCGTATTCCTACGTACTCTATAAGTTTTGTGAACTCCTGGACGAAGATGAATACCTTCAGTATTTCCCACTTCTCAAGTCTAAAAGTAAGCTATACGCCCAAGACCAAATCTGGAAAAAGATTTGTGAAGATCTACACTGGGAGTTTATCGCTACAATCTGAGTTTAAAGATGTGATAGTCTTTATTTCCATATGAACTGCCCAAACTATGATGTGTGTTTCAAAAAGGTTAAACCCGGACTGAAAGTATGTACGAGTTGCTTTTGGAGATTCAAGAATCAGACCTTAGAATTTAAGGATGATATGGAATGCCCAGTTTGTCTAGAAGTTAGGAAGTGTGTGAAGTTTAGGAAATGTGATCACTTCGTGTGTACATCCCTATGCTTTCCACGCCTTCACACATGTCCAATGTGTACTCCGAAACTTAAAGAAGTTGGTACTTCTTCGATTAATGAATGAGTACGAAAAGTTCTGTGTAGAAGAAGCTGAGTATCATCTACAGAGAGCCCGTGAGCTTTTGACGGAAGGTCTCAAGGACCCAAAGAAGTACCATGACGAGTCTAGAGAGTTTTATAAAATGTTAGCGAAGGTTCTACCTTTCATGGTGTGGATACAACACAACGAATCTCTACATCACGATCCGGAAACGGGGGAAAGTTTATCAGATACGCCTTCTTCAAACCAGTCAGATTCAAGTAGTTACGAGCCTGAATCTCATTCTGTTCACTGAGAGTTCTAATAGTTTTAAACTCTAATATGATCTCATTATTAAGTATCATATCAATTCTTAAGTTTCCAATTACATGATCCTTGAAAGGAATTGTAACTATACGTTCAGTTTCATAAGGAATACCCATCTTACGAAGTAAGACTTCCATACCATTGTGGTATACACGTTCGGAAAACCCAGGTCCGAGTGTGTATACTTCTTTAGCCAGAGTAGCAATTTCGTGTCCCTCTAACATTACTTTACTTTCTTACTCTTCGCTTTAACAATCTTGTTTCTCAAATTATTTGTCAGATTGTATCCAGTCATATTTTTGAACGCATTCCTGTTACCAGCCACAGCTGCCGCTCTAGCCATCGTAGCTGAGGGTGCGCTGTTGGAACGAGGAACGGCAACCTTCTTGAATGGAAGAAACTTGAAACTATTTTGTCTGTTCTGCCCCACAATCATGATGGAGTTTTTATTGAAGTTCTCAGTGATCTTCGCGATACTTCTATCCTTCGCAGAACTCATGATGTTCACATTTGGGAACCACCTCTTGAGAATTCTCACCTTATTCTCCACTGGTAAGGGATTCTTCGCGTTACCCACAGAATGAGACACGACGATGATGGGTGTTTTATTTGATTTACGAGCAGTCTCTATGACCTGTTCAATCATGAGTCTGTGACCCTTATGGGGTGGATTGAAACGACCGTATGTGAATACCACAGACTTCATTTATATTTGCCAGGATTTTAATTATATGGATACTTATGGACCCATAGATTGCACACCCACTTCTCACCAGACTTTACAGGTTCCCCACCATGTAAAGCTTTGGAAGTCTTGAGTTCGTAATTGTCTAAAGTATGGAAGAAGAGGGCATCACCTTTGTTTAATTTGTACTTTCTTCTCAAATTTGGAAACGCAGTTTCACCCCCCTCATAGTCATCATTTAGGGCGAGGATAATCGTGTACATTCTCTTATTTCCCTCTGTGTCACTGAATGTATCTTGATGTGGCTTATAAAACCCACCCGGTCTGTACCTCAGTACCTGCAGTTTCTCACAGTTTTTCAGGGGTCTGTCGGTGAGATTGACGCATCTTGTAGTGACACGATTTACGACTGGATCTTCTAATTCCAACCACGCAGTTTCACTGTCTCTCATAGTTTTGTCAACGGTTCCATTCGCTGCAATTGTTGACGTAGAGAGCTTACTCTCAGCTTCCTTCTTGATGTGATTAATTTCCTCTTCTGACAGAAAGTTTGGTATCACCCTAGGCTTCTGATAAGTTGGTATGAGATACCATACCAGAAATAGTATGAATAATAAAAGTATCATCTTACATTTAGTGTAGATAAATATTGAGAGGATGGATACAATTGTACCTCTTTCGTATAGTACCGACGACATCATTCGCGTATTCAATCAATTTTTTACAGATACCTATAATTTCCGGGTACTTCTCTGGTTCAAGAACGTATTGTCTTAATAGGTCACCACCTGTGTCTATTACCATTCTGTAGATGTTGTTGATATCTCTGTACCGCTCCCTCTGTTTATCACGTCTCTGGAGTTCCTTTTTGAAAAATGGTTCTTCAATTTCATTGAGCATGTAGGCTACTCTGAGGTATCTGTTATCTCCATCATATATATCTCCATATCTATACATGATTTCCCGGTCTAGAAAGTTTAGAGTGGTCGCGAAACGCATGATGTTTTCGGGTGCATCCATCACACGAAGTTCTCTAAACGTGGGGATTCCACCACATGGTATGTCTCCATGTTCCCTAGATGATATCCGTCCCCTCTTGAACTCCATGTAATGGGGGTTATGGATTCTACCTGTTTCTACCTGACCAGTGTGCCAATCAAACGCTGTGTGACAGTCCGGACACCACATTTGGCGGCATCCACTTAATTTCTGTATCATAGTGCCACACTTGGGACATGGTTTTGTATCCTTTTTCAGAAGTTTCATAGTTTTTACAGCATCTTGGTCACACACGTGATCTTCACACACCTCTTCATTGCAGTGTTCACAGAAGTGACGGTCACAGAGACCACAAAACCATTCCTCATTCATAAACCCTTTACAATCCTCGGTTGGGCATTTACGAATAAACTTCTTAGGTTCACCCACTATGAGCTCACCACCATTACGAAGTCTTTCAAGTTCTCTGTATGTATCCTCCATTTCATTCATCAACTCATTTATAGGTTCTGGTATTTCTCTTATAGTTTGTTGACCCACGTAAAATCCATATCTTCGATAAAGAATCATGAGTCTGCCCCTTTGCTCATTTATGATTTTGTATAGTTTACGTATGGCTATGATCCTCTCAACTTCTGGTTGTGTTTCTGGCATCCTCACCTTTTCCCTTTCGAATAAAATTGTCTCTCTGTGACGACGAAGTTCGGTATTACGGAAATATCTTGTACACCAAGTGTCTACGAATTCCCTGTTCCATGCATTCTTGCATCCCATACAATGTGGGTCGTCGGGTGTGGAAAGTAGATATTTCTGTGTACATACGCGACAACTATGTAAATCACAGAAGGGGCAGTCAACCTTTTTGTGATTTATTTTGTTAAATTTTTCACAACAAACATCACAATTTTCCATTAGAAGAAAATCGTTTTAAGTCTTTAACTTTACATATATTTTTCCTTTACCCAATCACGGTCTTTCTTGAAAATCTTAGACAATTTGGGATCTGTTCTCTTGAAGAGGATCATCAAAACATTTAAGCGTCTAAAGAGACCGAGGGGTGGCTCCCCCGATCTAATGACCTTACCCAAGGCGCGATGTCTCGCGAGTGGAGACTTATCACGTACGTTACTGTAGCCATGTGCACTCAGTATACCCGAATTGCTCAGTGGTATTATGACCATCTATCATATTCCGATATTATTTCCTACGACGGACGGCCTGTTGCTTCTTCTGAGTGGCCTTTACACCCTGCCCGGTGGCCCTTGCGAGTTTCTTATTCTGTTTTCGTAACGCAGCCTTAGCGTCCTTCTTCTTCTGACTCTCAAGCATTGCTAAACGTCGCCTCTCATTTTCAGCTCGAGCAGCTTCAACTTTGTTCCTCGCTTCCTTCTCTTTCAGGGATTTAGCTTCTGCGCTAGCCCTCGCTTCCTTCTCTTTCAGAGATTTAGCTTCTGCGCTAGCCCTCGCTTTAGCCCTCTCCTCTTTCTCTCTCATCTGTCTGTTCCTCTGCGCCCTTTTCACGGATACACCACGACGTTGAGCTTCTTCACGATTTTTCTTTTTCTGGTCGCTGAATATATTTTTAACACCCTCGGCAGTCTGACCACGGTCACGACCCTGTTTAGAACCCAAATTACGTGAAGCCGCTACGCGTGCGGGACCTTCCAGTTTAGAGAGTTCCTGTTGTTTCTTTTCAGTTTCAGCAGCTTTCTTGACAGCGTTCGTCATTGTTTTCATTCTGATGTTTTGGACAGCTTGTTTACCAGCCTTTCTAAACAATGGATTACCGGTCGTCTTGAACTTACTGTTATTCAGGAATGCTGTAGAAGTCGTTGGTTTAGACGCAGCTAAACCCTTTTCGGCGCTTCTCTTACGAGCATTTCGTAAGATGGCATTCACAGTGTTACCCTTATTGAGTCTCGCGATGAACTCCGTCCTGTTAGCCCTGTTAAGATCCTTAAGACTGGAGAGTGACTTAGCTAAATCACCCTTAGCTTTACCAGCCTTCATCTTCTCTTCGCGCTTTTTCTGTTCCATCACCTTCCTCTCCTGGGCCTGCTTCTGCTCTTTCTGCTTACGTTCAGCTTCAAGACGTTGCTTGGCAGTGCGGTTTCTCTGCAACTTGTCAGCGTTTCTCAAAACTGCTCGTGTATCTTCACCCTTCGCGATTCTATTCATGAAACCCTGTCTGTTTGTACGCTCCAACCTGTTCATAGACTGAAGCTTCTTTGCGGTGTCAGCCTTCACCTTATCACCTTCACTCCTCTTCGCTTTGATGTTTCGTGCCAACTCCTGCTTTCTCTTTTCAACATCGTTGCTCATCTTCATGACAAATCTGAGCTGACCACGACGCTTATCGTCAGCTATAGGAGCCTTCTCAATCTCCCCCCTCAGTTTCACCTTTTGGTTTAAGAGACGACCCAGACGTTGAAGTTCTTCAGGCTTGTCAGCCTTTTTGATTGCACTTTCCCATTCTCTCCTAAAGAGACCGAAGGTACCTGGTATCTCGGCAAGAACCTTGTTGAGTAGAGGTTGCTTGGACATCGCTTTCTCCTTATTCGCTTCAACCTTTTTGCGGGCATCATCAAAGACTGTCTTGTTTTTGGAGTTGTTCCATCTCTTCATGAGAGCCTGGAGATTGGAACCCTTCACACCGATAGTTTTCAGTTTAGACTCAACACCTTCACGGATCTTCTTTTCCGTGTTTTTCTTTTCCTGGTTGAGCTTCTTGGCGTTAGCCAAAACCTTCTCGGCACCATTTGTGGGGAGACGATTCATCAACTTCTTACGGTTATCGCGGGTGAGGGATGTCAGAGCTTGAAGGTTTGTAGCCAGTTTTTTAGTACCAGTATTCCGAGCCTTCTTTTCCTCTTCAGCCTTTTTCCTGGCTTCCATTTCAGTCTTCTTTTTAGCTTCTGCTTCTTGACGAGTCTTTTCAACCACATTCTTTCTCTGTTTGTTAAGAGCCTTTGCGTTAGCCAAAACCTTCTCGGGACCGTTGGTTGGGAGACGATTCATCAACTTCTTACGGTTATTCCTCTCCAGATTCGTAAGCTTGGATAATTGATTCGCGACATTCTTGATACCCTTGTCACGAGTAGCCCTTCTCTCCTTATCGAGCTTTTCAGCCGCCTCTAAAACTTCATTGGGAGGCTTCGTTTTGAGATTGTTTAAAAACTTAGCCCTGTTATTTGCGGTAATAGCCTTCAGAGTCTGAAGTTTCTTTGTCACTTGAACCTTGATTCGTTCACCCGTGATTCTCTCCCGCTCCTTATTGACATTCACCATTCTCTTGATTGGTGCTATATTGACACCTGGCTGTAAAAGCTGACGAAGGTATGCATCCTTCTTAAGCTGTGGAATCTTGGCATCTCGGATGTAGAACCTGAGAGTATCCTTGTCCTTCTCATTGTCTTTGTCCTTAGCTTTAGATGTCGCGATGACATTTTCAATTTTAGCACCATTCCTCTCAAAGCTAGATATATAATTCATCTTTTCAAAAGTTGTTAAATGTTTGAGTCCCTTGAGGTGCTGATCAAGGCGTTTTTTGTCAACTTCTCGTACTCGTATTTTTTCCTTCTTTCTCTCCTCTTCCTCTTGACGTTCCTTCTCAACCTTCCTATTCTTGACCGCCTTGTTCATAGCCGTGGCATCACGTTTGATAGCCTCGGTATTCGTGTTGGCATTCACAACCTTCGCCAGGAAAGCCTTACGGTTCTCTGGTCTAAGATCATTGAGGGTGTTTAAGAACACACTCACATTAGACTTCTTAGCCGCGAGCTTTTCGTCTCTAGTTTTCAACTGAGTATTAAGATCGTTCACTTCACCCTTCAGTGAGTTCATGTTCGTATCCACAGCGACGCGGTTGATGAAGGACTTTTTATTTTTGTCATTCAGACGAGTATTCTTCATATGAGTCCGTAGCTGATCTTTCTTAGTGTTCACGAGTCTGGCGTTAGCCACGGTCTTCATCTTGTTGGCATCAGCCTTGAGACGGATGAGGGTTGATCTACCATCGTTAAACTTTTTGAGAAGTTGAGCACCATTTACACCCAAATCATTGATATAGTTGGAAAGTTCCTGGCGTTGTTGGGCCTTGTTTTTAATCGTCGCGTTAATTTGGGTCGCACGATTCTTTAGGGTTCCAAAGTTAGCCTTTTGACTATCGTAGTTCTTGAGAATCTTCTTCTTGTCGGTATTTCCAACGTCTAAAGTATTCATGTAGTCAACAAGCTCGGAACGATTTTGGGCTCTCTTTTCGGTCGCCATCTTCTTCTTCAACTCATTGACTTCCTTCAACATGGATTTGAGGGTGACATTTTGCGTCTCAAACTTATCAATCACATATAATTGACTGTTTTGGTTAAGACCATTCATAGACTTCTTGAGTGTGTTGAGTTCCCCACCTCTCTTTGCGGTCTTCTTGAACTCCTGAAGTTTATTAGCTTCGTTTCTGACATTGTTGTACGTTCTCGTAACATTTTCTAATAACTTCTGTTTGTCTTCTTTGGTTAACAGGTTCAGTGTGTTTATGTACCTAGACAGTTCTTCACGTTCTTTCTTGCGTTCGAGTTGTGCCTTCTTATTAGATTGAAGTTGATTGGCTTCGTTTCTGATACTGTTAATATTTCTAGAAACATTGGCCAATAACTTCTGTTTATTCGTTTTGTTCAACATGTTCAAACCGTTGATATATCTAGACAATTCCTCAAACTCCTTCTTACGTTCACTTTCCACCCTCCTAATTTCTTGAAGCTGGTTGGCTTCATTCCTGACACTATTAGTGTTTCTCATATTGTTAGACAGTAACTTCTGTTTATTATTCTTCGTAAGCTTGTTAAGTGTATTCAAGTATTTGATCATCTCCTGACGCTCCTTTCTACGTTCACTCTGAGCCTTCTTGTTTACCTGAAGTTGGTTGGCTTCGTTCTTAACATTGTTGTATGATTTAGAATTGTTAGCCATCAACTTCTTTTTGTTAGAATTGTTCAACATGTTTAGGGTGTTGAGATACTCCCTGAGTTCACGACGAATCTTCTCACGTTCCTCGGTATTCTTCTTACTTTTGAGTTGCTCAGCCTTTTTACGTAACCTGACATTGTTGCGGGGGTTCACGTCAAAATTCTTTAGAACCAAATTTTTATCATTTTGCTCCAAACCTAAATTAGTCATAAAGAGAGCAAGTTGGTTCCTTCTATTTTGAATTTTTTCTGTTTCCAGTTGTTTAGCTTCTTGTAAAATTGCATTCGCGGTTGAAGTATTGTTACCGAACTTTTCCATAAAAGATTCACGGTTTTGGTTTGTTATGTCAAGATTGACTAGAGATCTGAGCAATTTCTTCCTTTTTTCCGCTCTATTTGTGTTATTGATTTGTTTCTTCAACGCATTGGCTTCTCTTTTAAGAGTACCAAGATTGGCAGCTTTATCGTTTAGAGCCTTCACAAGAGAACGTTTTTTATCATTGTTCAAACCCAAGTTATTAGCATACGCCGATAACTCATTTCTTTCCTTGTCGCGTCTCTCCTTGGCGCGTTGAAGAGCGAGGTTCGTTGCACTTTTCTTGAGAGAATTCCAATTTGTATAGTAACTATCAAGTTTCTCCGTTATATCAGATTTATTTTTAGCAGTAAGGTTCCCAAGGGTGTTGAGATAATTCATAAACTCACCCTCTTCTTGGACAAATCTCTCCTGTTTCCTTGTTTCTACAATACCAGATGCACGATTTTTAAGAATTTGCGCATTAACGTTCGTGTTGTTGAACTCTTTCAATAAATTCTGAGCATTTTTTTGAGAAATGTTCAACCCTTTCAAGAACTTGAACAGATCGTCGCGCATCGTAACTCTCTGTTGTCTTGATTTTTGTCTAACATAAGTGTTCGCTTCTTTTTTGATAGCATTCGAGTTATCAACATTCCTGTTAAATTTGTTTAGTAATTGCAACTGCTCCTGATTCGTAAGACCCATATCAGATAGGTAATTCTGAAGTTCTTGTCTTTTTGTCATCCTTTGTTGAGACTTTTTGTTTTGAATAAATGCACTCGCGTTCGCCTTCACTGTGTTAACATTGACATTACTATTGAATTTTTCAAGAAATTTGCTTTTCTCAATATTGGTTAGACCCAAATTGTTTAGATGAACTGAAAGAGCGAATCTATTCTTGTTCCGCTTTTCCTTAATCTTCATTTGAAGCTTGGCATTTGCTAACTTTCTCCCTTCATTTAGGGACGGGTCTTTATTCAGAATGTTTACCTTATCATTCACATTAAGACCCAACTCGTTGATGTAGTTTTCCAATTGTTTTCTGTTTTGATTCTTTTTGTTTTTACCTTGTTTTTCCTGTAATTTCACATCGGCCAATTTTCTTTTCTGGTTGATTGAAATATTTTGGTTCAAAATACTTCTCTTTGTGTTCACATTCAGACCTAGTCCATTGATGTAATTTTCCAAATCATTCAGATTACGAACCTGTTTATTTTTTGATTGTTTTTCTTTCAGTTTAGTATTGGCCATTTGTTTACCTGCGACGAGAGTGGGATTTTGGTTTAGTATGGAAACCCTCGTGTTCACATTCAGTCCCAAACTATTGATGTATTCTTCCAACTCTTTCCTGTTTTGGAGAGCTTTGTTTTTGACCTGTTTCTCTTTGAGTTTAGCATTGGCCATTCGCTTCCCTTCAAACAGAGATGGGTTCTTGTTCAAGATACCACTTCTGTTATTGATGTTGAGTCCCAAACCATTGATGTACTCTTCCAACTCCCTCCTCTCTTTTGCTGCCTTCTCACCTGCAATTTTCTTGGCAATTCCATTAGCGTTAGCTTTGAGAGTATTGAGGTTTGTGTTTTCAATACGGTTTAACAACTTCTGTTTGTTTTGGTTACCAAGGTTAAGAGTATTCATGTGCGACAAAAGTTTGGCTTTTTTCTCGGAAATCTTACCACTTCGCAACTCTATGGCTTGCTTCTTCAAGGCTTCAACGTTTAGGGTATTAGCGTTGTACTTGTTAATCATTACTGTTCTGTTATCATTCGTAAGCCCCAAGTCCGCGAGGAATCCCACAAACTCTTTCTTCTCCCTCTCCTTCTTCTCCACACCTCTCTGTTTAGAAAGGGTGAGAGCCTTGTTTCGGTTGAGGTTACCCGATTCTAATAACGCCTTTTTGTCCTCATTCGTGAGGTTGGATAGGGTGCCGAGGTAGGAAATATATTCCTGTTTAGCCTTGTTCCCAGATTCCGTGTTCCGTAGAGCCTTCAATTGCTTGGCCTCTAGAAGTAACTTTTCAACATTTCTGTTACCGTTACGGAACTTTTTCATGATTGCATTTTGATTCACTTGATTGAGACCTATCTCACCTAGACGTGCGTTGAGTTTGACGCGAAGGTTCTCCACATCACCAGACATCTGAGACTTTTCCAAGTTGAGTGCCTCCCTTTTTAGGGTGTTCACATTCACATCATCATTCATGAAACGCTTCACAAACTTGTTCTTGTTAGCTTGATTAATCTTGAGGGGTGTGAGGAAAGAGAGAAGATTTTGAGCCACGAGGTTCTTCTTTTCATCAATCCTCTTCTTAATCAGATTTTCAGCTAATTTTTTCATAGTGTTTGTGTTCGTCTTCTCATCGATACCTTTAACGAGATCTTCTTTGTCCTTGTCACTCAACTTATTGTAGTTCTTGAGGAGAGTTTTAAACTCCTCTCTCTTCTTATTAAGAACGCGGTTCACTTCATTGGATATCAACTTCTTAATATCCAAGATCAATTTGTTGACATTCGCTCCATTCTGTCTGGCTCGGTTCAGGAAGGCGTTTTTGTCTGATTTGTTAAGGGTAGTACTTTCCAAGAACATCGCCATTTTCTCTTCGTTACTCCTCTTGACATTGGACCTCTCATCAGCCTTAATCTGGGCTTCAACCCTCAGCTGCCGGAGATCATCTACGGCCATACGCTGTTTGATGTATTCACTCTCAACGTTGAGTAATTTCAAACCATCTATGAAAGCGAGGAACCTCTTTTCCTCTTCCAAAGCCTGTTGAGCCTCAGCAACCACCTGTTTTTTAGTTGTAGTACCAAGTTCCATCTTTTCCAAGAACTTCTTTTCACGTCTGAGACCAAGTTGTTTAATTTTGGCAACAGCTTGTTCAGTAGTTAAATCTCCATTTGGTAGTATAGCTGGGACTGGTTTGTTTGGTAAAGTTGGACCTTGAGGTGGACCGACGGTCGGTTCTGGTCCACCAGTGTTTTTGTAATAGCCTAATCCCTTGTTTCCCTGTTTAAAAGCATATCCCTTCTTTTCACCCTTGAACTTATTAGCAGCGATATAATTCTTTTTACCGAAGATACTCCCGAAAAATCCGGGTTTATTCATGGTAACTGGGCGCTGATTCATGTTTCTGGGCCTGTTGTTTCTCACCGGTTCACGAACGGCACGTTGATTCATGTTTCGCACCGGTTCACGAACGGCACGTTGATTTCCACCCAAAAAGGCAGGCTTCTTACCCTGTTTGAAAACATTCTTACCGGAAAAGTTCATACCCCTCTGACCGTTTGGGCGGGCACCGTTGGAAGCACGGGGACTATTATTGAAATTTACACGAGAAGGAGTGGTGTTCAAACCGTTATTAGTGTTCGTACGAGTGGTGTTCAAACCGTTATTAGTGTTAACCCTGTTCGTATTCACATTCACGTTGTTGGTATTCACCCTGTTCGTATTCACATTCACGTTGTTGGTGTTCACCCTGTTCTCGTTGTTAACAGTGTTCACTGCTGTGTTGTTAATTTCATTCACTGCTGTGGTTCTGTTAACGGCGACACGAGTTCGTCTGGCAAACTTGACAGGTTCGTGCACCTTCATATAACGCAGACGTTTACCGATTGCGTCAACAATCTGACTCTTCGTCATCTGATCAACATTCTTTAGGTTAACCTTACGGGCGACCTTTTTTAGGTCTGCACGCTTGGTGGAAGAATCAAATAGAAGCTCGTAGTCATTTGGCTTCAAAGGAGACTTCTTATCAACCAAGTACGTACGAGTTGAGTTCATGACGAGAGGGGGGAGGGGTAACTTACCTCCCTGGATATCCTCATACGCCTGACAAATCTCTTTTTTTGTTAACTTAACATCTACCCCTGTGTTGATCTTAATCAACTGTCTGAGGTTTTCTATATCTGCGTCTGGATCACACGCATCCATTATATATATTAAGTTAACAAAAAAGTGTAACGATTATTTATATCCCAAATTGTAAAGTCTAATCTTATCTTCGTAAGACATACTGAAATCAAATATATTGGTGTCACCAATATCAATCTCTATTATGTGTACATCTTTGCTATATTCATTTCTATTCACGATTGTTGAGCGAACGAGACACTCTACAAATTGTCTTGGTGTGTTTATTTCATCCATGTACACCTTATCCATCTTCATTTTGATACATGTAATTTCATGTGGTTTCTTGTCCAAAAATGGGGTAATGGGGTAGACTTCCTGTGTACCACCATCCACATAGGTTCTACCTTCATACGTACCACATGAAAAGATAAGGGGTACAGCCATACTCATACACACAGCATCAATAACCTTCATTTTGGGATGGGTATCCCTAGAGAAGTATTCTGTCGTTGACGTGTTTAAGCAGTAGGCAGATACGTATATTTTCATATCCAAATCCTCAAACGTAGGGTCACATCCACATATTTCAACCATCTTTTCGCGTATGGGTCCCAAATCAACAAAACCAAATTTGTTAAAAAAGGAACCTATACGTATTTTAACAAATTCGGGGATATTCAAAGACAAAGATACATTCAATATTTCATCAACGGACATCCCCAAAGCTAAAAATAAAGCTAAAATTGAACCGGCGGATGACCCAGATATTTCTTTAACATCCACGAGAGTGGATTCCATTGCTTTTAGAGTCCCAATCATTGCGTATATACCCATAGACGCGGGACCTAAAACAAGGTATTTCATCCTCCTACTTAATAGAATTGAGGAAATTGCTTGCGTAAAAGCGCAAAGACCACAGCGAACACAACCGCGTGCGTCACAGCGGCGGAGATGCTGGTCTGACCCGATTTGAGAACACCACCCGAACCTGGGGGGAGGGTGAGGAGAAGACCTGGGCTGAGTGCAAGGAAGAGCACAGTGGTCACGATGAGGTCGGTCTTGGTGAGGACGAGACCCATAGCGCGCGCGATGAGGCTGTACACAAGGAAGAACACGAGGGCGTGGAAGAAAATCGCCATCTGGTTGGTCTTTCCGTTGCGGAAAGCGAGCTTCTTGCCGTCGGTGGTCAAGAGAACACCTGGGCTGAGCGCGAGAAAAAGGGCGGCTGGTACAGCAACTTTCTGGGAAGTGATATCGGGGAGCATTTAATATATGCACATATAATTTTTAGCGTAGTCAACAAAGTGGTAAAACGTGGCACCCCTCATCATCTCTTCATGGAGTCCATTCTGGTTTACAACTCGCCTGAGATGTCTCCAAATGTAGGCGAGTTTCTCTTCATACCACCCGGTCTGTTCTTCATATTCCCAAACAATACGTTCCTGATATGGGTGATGTTCCATATAACAAAACTCAACAAAATCACAAAACTTTCCCGTGTGTTCAATATAGGCATCATTTAGGAGTGTATTCATCATACCCCACATGTACCATAGCTCATCTGAATATTGAACTTCCCAGTCTTCAACATTAAGAGGAGTGTCATCTGTAAAATCTTCATCATCACTGGCCTGAGAGGTGTCAAACCCAGCGGTGGCTTCGTATACGTATTGGCTCCAAACCATGATTATTACTTATCTTCTTTCTCGGGTTTCTCTTTTATACCAGTTAACGAGAGAGAGGTGGACTCCTTCACCTTAAGACCATCCTTAATCGCATTTAGAGCACCCTCAACCTTAACTTCGTCACCACCGAAAAATTTGAGAAGTCCCTCCTTGATAGCGTCCTTGTTCATTCCAGACTTCCGCACCGACTTGCGGATACTAATTTTACCCTTCCTGAGGTTAATGGTATCAATACCCTGATCAATCATATGTTTCTTGACTGATTCCTTCAATCGCTTCTCTTCCTGGTTGAGGATTTTGATATCAGATTTTGCTTCAGTAAGTTGTTTTGAGAGGTCTACAAGCTTGGAGACGCTATCAGAAAGTTCGCTTGGTACTGACATATTTATTATATAAAACTACACATCTAATCTTTAAGCGCTATTTAGCACAGACCACGCTGCATCATATCGGGAACGATAGTAGAGTTGTTCCACACGAAAGGGTCCTTGGGGTTAGGTGGGTCAGAGCGGATCTGCTGGTTGGCGTTGCGGAGAGCACCACCGACAGTCTCTGGGAAACCGATCTGCTGACGGGGCTCGAGGAAGTTCTGGCCGGCGAGGATGTCTTCTGGAGCAAACTCACCAAAGTCCTCGGCGGAGGCAACCTCACGGGGGAGGAGGGAGGACGCGAGACCAACACCCTTCTCCATACCACAACCGTTGGCAGCAGCTGGCCCGGCGGCAGTGGGACCGGCGGAAGGGGCCATCTGGATCGCAGCATACTCGCGCTCCTTAATAGAATACTCAGACTTGTTGTTCATAGTGAAGAGCAAATAGACCAACACGGCAACAGCGGCCACCATCAAGAGGTTTTGGGTACGTCCCTTCTTCATCATGTTTTATATTAGGTTAACAATTTTTTTATTGCTCGTCATCAACGAAAGCAAATCCTTCTGGATAAGTATCAAGAATTGGGTCTGGGTGGACCCTGACCTGGACAACATTCCATGAAGAGCCGAAAGATTTCTTGGCAAACCAAAGACCGGCAAATTCCAGGATGACATCACAAGTCTTACCGGGCTGAACAGTTTCGAAGTCAACCTCTTCCTGCTCAGAATTGAATACCTTAGTAACCTCGATACGCTCGCCTGTAACCTGACCGTCGGCGATACTGGAAGTGTAAGCCCCCTCAACGACCTTGTCAGAGAGCTTCTTACCGAACCAAGTCTCAGCGTTTTCAACCGCGGCACCGAGATTCCCAGTGTCAATCGCTTGAATCTTAGAAACGTTCGCGTCGGAACCAAGGTCCATCACAATGTCTCCTGAGACATCCGCCATCTTCACCCCATTCAATTGAACGAGGCACTTGCGCTTAGAATCGTTGAGAGCCTTCACGAAGTAGAGTCCGTCATCACCTTTAG
>Ga0208542_1000411_pt1 | contig 19788 bp, 16 predicted proteins | sample DEB08_DNA_3_FD_185495 | JGI IMG/M metagenome (GOLD analysis project Ga0208542, IMG submission 185495) | Aqueous microbial communities from the Delaware River and Bay under freshwater to marine salinity gradient to study organic matter... | ecosystem: Environmental > Aquatic > Marine > Coastal ... | reverse complement strand
TCAAAATTGTTAAAACATATTTTGGATTTCTGTAGGGAAAAGCTGAAGCAAATACATTAACTATTTCAGTAGAATAACCTTTTTCTACTTCTGATGCTTTTTGTGCCGTACCTGTTTTGCCCATCACATCATAACCATCAATATCTGCTTTCCTTCCACTTCCTTCAGTCGGGTTTTTTCTATCTACATTAGCTCTCAATATTTCATTCATTATTCGACTTGTTTCATTGCTAATAATCCTCTTTTTTTTAACTGGAGAATCAAAAAGAATTGAAGTTTCTGGCAATTCTCCACCATTTACAATACCGGCATACGCTCTGGTCAACTGTAGCAATGTAGTGCTTACGCCATGGCCAAAGCCAGAAGTAAATGTGTTACACATACCCCATCTGTTTTTATTTGATTTTGACAACTCCATAATTTCTAGTTTTGGCATTTCAAAAATTTCTAAATTTTCTATAAACTTTTGATGATTTTCTAAACCATTTTTTTTTATAATTTCTATAGTCCCAATATTTGAAGACTTAACTAATATTTGCTCTACAGTAAGATTAGCCTTGGATTTATCCCAACGATACTCGTCAATCGGGAACTTACCACAATAGACTCTTTGTCTTAAATTTGAAAAAACTGTGTTTTTAGTAATGAGCTTATTTTCAATTGCGCTGGCAATTGTAAAGGTTTTAAAAACTGATCCTAATTCATATAAACTTTTTGTTGCTTTGTTTAAATAATTTTTAGATTCAGCTTGGTATCTTTTGTTAGCATCTACATCAGGTAGCGAAACTATAGAAAGAACTTTGCCAGTTTGTGCGTTCATTAGTATGGCTGCTGCTCCTAGAGCAGAAAAATCTTTAACACCTTTTTCTAACTCTTCGTAAATTAAATATTGAATATTTGCATTTAAAGATAATTTAATGGGATTGCTAAGATTTGATTTATTACGTAATTGTTCATCTAAAAACATTTCAATTCCTGATATACCCTTATTATCAGTGTCAACCCTACCAATTATATGGGAAAATAAATTTTGCTGCGGATAAATTCTAATTTCTCTTTTGACCAATTCTAACGATGGTTCACCTAATGCAATAACTTTATTATAATCAGTGGGTGATAAGTTTTTTTTTAATACAATTATTGCTTTTGTTTGATATTCAAATTTTATATTATTAATATTTATATCAGGAAAAAGTATTTTTATTTTAAGCAAAATACTATCAAGATTTTTAACCTTCACTTTTCTTAAAATTAAATCATAAGAACCTACATTTTTTGCTAAAATAGTATTATTAATATCTACAATATCTTTTCTTTCATAAAAAAAATTTTCGTTAGTTTTTAGCTCCAACAAATTTACTTTGTCAAATCCTAAAAATATTAGTCTTAAAAAAATTAGTAAAAAAAAAATTAAAAATAAAGATAGTATAAAATTACTTCTTAAATCTTTTTGTATTTTATTATTTTCATCACTAAGTATTTGATTAAAATATAAATTAAGTTGTTTATTTTTCATTGTGCGTTATTTTTTTTGGTACAATGGGCTTATAATCATTAGGCAAATGTTTTTTGGCCAATTCTGAAATTCTTATAGGACTGGACAAAAAACTAAATTCAACTTTTTCAATTTCCAAATTTTCTCTTAAAATGTTAAGATTTTTAGAAATCTTCTCTATTTGCTGCTCTAATTCACGGGTCTTATTTTTAAGAAAATGAATTCCAATTAAACCTATGATTAAACATAAAAAACTTACTAAATATTTATTAATCATTATATTTTTGTTCTAATTCAAATATTTTTTCCATATTTAAAATTTTTCTATTTACAAAAATTGGATCATCTCCTTTTTTAATAATGCATCTTAACTTTGCAGATCTTGCTCTAGGATTTTGACTAACTTCTAAACTAGACGGAACAAGTGCTTTATTATTTATTTTTTCAATAAAATTTATTTGAACCTTTTTAGTGATATTAGGTATATATCTCGATGGGTTTTTTTTGGTATCGCTAGAAATATTAAAAATTTTCTTTACTATCTTATCTTCTAAAGAATGAAATGTTACAGTTACGACTCCAGTATTGTCATTACAAATTTCTAAAGTTTTTTTTAAAGCATTAAAAATTTCTGTAAGTTCTTGATTGACAACCATGCGTATAGCTTGAAATGTTTTAGTACAAGGGTCTTTTTTAAAATATCTATTACCTTTTGCTTTTAAAATAATATTTCGTAAATCTTTTGTTGAAATAATTTTTTTTTTTTCTCTTTCTTGTACTATAAAATTTGCTATTTTTTTATGATCATTGTCCTCTCCAAATATTTTTATAATAGTATTCAAATCTTCAAATGGAGCCTCATTAACAAGTTCAAATGCACTAATGTTATTTTTTCCCATGCGCATATCTAATTTAGCTTCAGAATTAAATGAAAATCCTCTTTCATAATTATCTAATTGATATGATGAAATACCAAAATCAAAAATAAAAAAAGAAATATCATTTTGGTAAGGCTTTGTAACAATTTCTAGATTGCTAAATTTTTCATTTATAAACAAAAATCTATTTTTAAATTTATTTTCTAAAATTTCAGCAAATTTTTTTACAGAAGGATCTCTATCAATTGCAATAACTCTAAATTGTGGAAAAAGTTCTAAAATTTTTTTACTATATCCTCCGCACCCAAAAGTGCAGTCAATAATTGTATTTTTTTTACTATTTTTTATTGAATGAATGACCTCATTTAACATCACTGGATAATGGGGACTCATATCCAGTGACATTAAAAATCACTTATTATTTAATTTGTTTGTCTTCTTAGAAAAGCAGGTATTTCTAGATCATTCTTTTCTTCATTTGCTATTTCAGAAAAATTGTCATTAATAGTTTCTTCAGTATTTTCTGAAGATAAATTCCCCTGAATAGATGTGGAATGATTTATTTCTTCATCATTGGTAAAAAGTTGAGTTTCTTTTTCAATTTTCTCAAAACTTTCTTCTACAAACTCAACTGGGTTCTCCTGAGAAAAAAGTGAACTTTCATCTATTTTCATTTCTGATAGATGATCGTTTTCCAAAGTTTTGTTATCAATTTTTTTGTCGTGCTCTTGCTCAAATTGATAATTTGAATAAACACTTTGTTTTAATTGCTCATTTTTGATTTCTTCCTGTTGAGGATATGAACTCATATCAAAAGCTGTTGCTCCATTTGTTGCCATTCGAGATGAACTTTGCAAAGAAGAATAATTACTTCCTCCAAAAGTAGCTGGTTTTGTATAGCCATTGTTTCTATTTTGTATGTGTCTGATCATACTTACCACGGGTTTATTCATCGCCACCTCTCCGTTTAAACCTGTTGCAACTATAGAGACTCTTAATTTTCCAGCTAATGCATCATCGAATGTAGTTCCAACTAAAATTTCAGCCGATGGATCTACTTCTGCTCTTATTTTATTTGCAGCCTCGTCTACTTCAAATAAAGTTATATCATTTCCTCCTGTAATATTTATTAAGAGTCCTTTAGCACCTTTTAATGAATACTCATCAATTAGTGGATTTGAAATAGCAGACTCAGCTGCTTCAATAGCTCTTTTATCTCCTTCTGCTTCGCCCATTCCCATCATGGCTTTGCCCATGCCACTCATTACAGTTTCAATGTCAGCAAAATCTAAATTGATCAAACCTGGTTTTACAATTAGGTCTGTAATACCTTTTACACCTTGCATCAAAACATTGTCAGCCATTTTAAATGCATCTGGAAAAGTTGTTTTTTCATTAGCAACTTTAAAAAGATTTTGATTTGGAATAACAATCATAGTATCGCAATATTTTCTTAATTCCTCTAAGCCTTTCTCCGCAACTCTAATTCTTCCAGGTCCCTCAAACATAAATGGCTTGGTAACAACACCTACAGTTAGAATATTTAAATCTTTTGCAGCTTTTGCAATTACTGGTGCAGCACCCGTTCCAGTTCCTCCGCCCATTCCAGCAGTAACAAAAACCATATTAGCGCCTTGCAATAAACTTATAATTTCATTCATCGACTCATCTGCTGCCGCTTGTCCAATATCTGCTTTTGCACCAGCTCCAAGTCCTCTGGTTAAATTAGCACCAAGTTGAATTTTACATTCTGCATAATTCATTTTTAATGCTTGTGCATCTGTGTTTGCAGCAAAAAATTCTACTCCTTCAATTCCAGCTTCAAGCATATTATTAATTGCATTTCCTCCTGCTCCTCCAACTCCTAAAACAACTATTCTTGGTTTTAATTCTCTAAGTTCTGGTGCTGTTATTTTTATTGCCATATTTTCTCCCTGGGTTTAATTGTTAGTATTCCATTTTAAATTTGATCTTTCTGATTTAGCTTTTGTTTTGGCTTCATCACTAAATTTTTTAAATTCAGAAGGTTCCCACATTTGAAAAGTTTTTCCTTGTCCAACAAATAAAATTTTTTCTTTCACTTTTGTATGCTCAATTAACTTTTCTGACAGAGTTACTCTTCCTTCAGGATCAAAATTTAATTGCTGACTATTTGCCAAAATAGAAGTAGAAAAAATATCTCTATTTTCTTCAAAAGGATTGAGATTATCAATTGTCTCCATAATTTTTTCAATTCTACTCAAAGGACAGAACTCAATAGAAAGATTCGTAAATGATGGGTAACAAATAACGCTATTGTAACCCATACTAGAAAGTTCAGATCTAAAAGTAGCTGGCACTGAAACCCTTCCTTTTTTGTCCAATTTGTTTTCGAATGTAGAAATAAACATTTATAAAATTCATTTTTTTCCCTATATGGGATATTATGGGTTTATATGGTATGTATTGAAATAGTCAAATATAATATAGAATATTTATTTGTTCTTTTTTTGTTCTTTTATGTTAAGATTTTTTTGCTAGTTGATCTGTAAGCTGGGTTTTGTCATTTAAAATGATAATTTATCTAGACTGTTTGTCACCAAACAGTTCAAGCAACCAACCCGAGTAGCTAATCTAGGAAATTTGATTAATACAATATTAATCGCGCTACTCCTATTTGGTCTTGCTCTAAGTAGGGTTTTCCATGCGTTTTTTATTACTAAAAAACCGGTAAGCTCTTACCTCACCTTTTCACCCTTGCCTTGATTAGGCGGTTTATTTTCTGTGGCACTATCCCTAAGATCACTCTTGCCAGGTATTACCTGGTACTTTTTCCTATAGAGCCCAGACTTTCCTCTTTTAACACAAGTTAAAAGCTATCATTCAACCAACTAGCACCGCCTATATAATTTAAAAGTAAATAAAATCAATATAAATTAGATAGTCCTTTTTTAGCTAAAAAACTCCATGGAAATAAAGCTCCCGGATCAATCTTTCTGTCAGGAGCAATATGCGAATGACCTAAAACGTATTTTTTGTTTATTTTATGCTTATTTTTTAAATATTTTATTAATAAACAGAGTTTTTCAATCTGCTTTTTTGGGAATTTTTCGTGGCCATTATTTACTAGCTCAATTCCAATTGATTTAGAATTTAAATTAATATCCTTATTCCATCTCGATTTTCCTGCATGCCAAGCAATATCTTCATCTTTGACCATTTGAAAAATAATTCCTTTTTTAGATATTACATAATGTGAGCTAACTTTTGCAACTTTTGATTGCAATCTTTTAATTGCCAATTTCTGATTTTTCATTCCTGTATAATGTATAATTATGTACTTTATGTGTCGATTTGATTGAATATCAAAATTATTAGACTTAATTTTAGTGAACTTCATCCTAGTATTATTTATTATATCAATTAATTAATGTACATTATTATCAAATCAAATATACACGCTAGCATTAATCAGAAGTAATAATGAAATTTACACTAAAGTTAATAACTCTATTTTTTTTAATTTTAAACCCATCTTTAACGAAGGCTGCAAACACAAGTGATTGTTTTGAAGGAGTGAATAGAGGAATTTTTTCTTTTAATAAAGTCTTAGATGAGACAATTTTCAAACCTGTTGCAAAAGGTTATTCTTATTTACCAACACCAGTTAAAGCAGGGGTAAGAAATGTAACTTCAAACATTTCTTATACAGTCACAATACCTAATCATCTGCTTCAAGGTCATTTTAAAAACTTTGCACATGATAGTGGGAGATTTATCATTAACTCAACGTTTGGTATTTTAGGATTATTTGATCCAGCTGCCAAAATTGGTTTAAATAAATTAGAGCATGAAGATTATGGTCAAACATTAGGTAAATGGGGCGTTGGACCAGGATGCTATGTGATGCTTCCGATATTTGGTCCAAGCACAGTAAGAGATGCCATTGGCAAAGTAGCTAATACGGCGCTTGATCCTTTTTACATGGTCACAGTTGGAAATAAAACAATAATGAACAATAACTTTGGAGATTCTACGTATTATTTAGAAAAAGGTTTTGATACAATTGACTTTAGGGCTGAAAACTTGAATAATTTTGAAAATCTAGAAAAAAATTCAATAGATCTTTATGCTAGTGTCAAAAGTTTATATTTACAAAGACGAGAAGCTTTAATTGGAAATGCCTCATCTGAAAAAGATGAATGGAAAGATTTCAAATAAAATTTAAATTTCATAAATGAAAAAAATAATTATTTTTTTTATATCAATTTTAATAAGTTTATCTTCAAATGCTTATTCATTTGAAAAAAAAGCTGAAGGTTTTATTTTAAAAACAACTTCAGATGCAAAAAAAATTATTTTAGATGCAAAAATAAATGAAAAAGAAAAAAGAAGAAAATTAGAAGAATTAACATTAAACTCTGTCGACGTTGTTGGACTAGCTAAATATACTCTTGGTGAAGAAGTTAAAAAATTAAATGATAAACAATTATCTCTTTATGTTGATACATTTAAAATTTTTTTTTCAAAAAATATATCTAATAAATTAAAAGATTATTCTGATCAAACGGTTCAGATCTTGGGATCAAAAAAAATTAGTGATAATTATGTTTTGGTTAACTCTAAAATCATATCATCAAAAGATAAATTAGAAATACTCGTTGATTGGAGGGTATTTTTAGTCGATAACAAGCTCATAATTAGAGATTTAGTAGTTGAAGGATTGAGTTTAGCTAGAACTCAAAGAGAAGAGTTTGCATCGATTATTGCTAATAAAGGATTTGATGCCTTAATCCAAAGTCAAAAAGACTATATAGCTAAAAATTAATTTTTACATTTATGGTGGGCCCGCAGGGATTTGAACCCCGGACAACCCCGTTATGAGCGGGGGGCTCTAACCAACTGAGCTACAGGCCCTAATTTAATATTACTTCTTAAAAATAAAAAAAATAGATTAATTATCTAAGAAGCTTTTCAATTGTCTTGATCTACTTGGATGTTTAAGTTTTCTTAAAGCTTTTGCCTCAATTTGTCTTATACGCTCCCTAGTGACTGAAAACTGCTGACCAACCTCTTCTAAAGTATGATCTGTATTCATTCCTATACCAAATCTCATTCTCAAAACCCTTTCCTCTCGTGGCGTTAAAGTTGCCAAAACTTTAGTTGTGGAATTTTTCAATCCAGTTTGAATAGCAGCATCTACTGGAATTAATGCATTTGTGTCTTCAATAAAATCACCTAAACTACTATCATCTTCATCGCCAACTGGCGTCTCCAAAGAAATCGGTTCTTTAGCAATTTTAAGAACTTTTCTAACTTTTTCTAAAGGCATTGCTAATTTTTTAGATAATTCTTCTGGAGTAGGTTCTCTTCCGTACTCACTCATCATTTGTCTCGATGTTCTTACAATTTTATTTATTGTTTCGATCATGTGAACTGGAATTCGAATAGTTCTGGCTTGGTCTGCAATGGATCTGGTAATTGCCTGCCTAATCCACCATGTTGCATATGTAGAAAATTTATATCCTCTTCTATATTCAAATTTGTCCACTGCCTTCATAAGACCAATGTTTCCCTCTTGGATTAAATCTAAAAACTGTAGACCTCTATTGGTATATTTTTTAGCTATAGAAATAACTAATCGCAAATTTGCCTCGATCATTTCTTTTTTAGCAATTCTAGATTCTCTTTCTCCTTTTTTAATTTTATTTACTAAAATTTTAAAATCTGAAATTGAGATACCAATTTCTTTTGATAATTTAATTAATTTTTCTCTAGTTTCCTTAAATAACTTTTGTTCATTTTTAAAAAATTTAGACCAATTTTTATCTCCACTTAAAAAAGTTTCAAAATTTGGATTCAATTCATTCCCCACATAATATTTTATAAAATCATCTCTTGAAATTGAATATTTCAGAGCAGCACGCATTAAATCTCCATCTAAATTTATCGCTTTTTTATTTTCATTATAATTTAAGCTTACCAAATCCTCCTGGGTAACTTGATTAAACTGAAGACCAAGCATCTCTTCCATAATTTCTTTTTTAATTTTTTCATAATTCTTTTTCTTACTATCGCTAAATTTTTGTCCCTGAAGTATGCAATCCAAGCTCTCGTTTTGATATGCAATTAATTTTTTGTAATTTTTTGAAATGTTTTCAAAAGTTTTTAAAATTTTTGGTTTTAATTCAATTTCTAATGATGCTAATGAAATATTATATTCATCTTCATCATCTTCAACAACATCGGCATTGTCTTCCTCTGTTTTATCTTTATCCTCTTTTTTATCGGTCTTTGCTTCTTTTTTTGCTTTTTCTTTAATTGATTTATTTAACTTATCGTCATCTAAAAAATTAGTATCAAGATCAATGATATCCCTAACAAGCATTTCATTATTAATAAGCTTACTTTCCCATTCAAATATTTTTTTTGCAGTAACAGGACTTTCAGATAAAGAACTAACCATAACGTACTTTCCAGACTCTATTCTTTTTGCAATTGCAATTTCTCCTTCTCTAGAAAGTAATTCAACACCACCCATCTCTCGTAAGTACATACGAATTGGATCATCACTTCTTTCTTGATTTCTTGGCTGCTTAGCAGTTTCAGTTTCAGTTTTTTTTACTTTAAAATCTGATTTTTTTTTTACAAAAGTAATTGCCTGGTCAAATATATGTAATACTGATTTTTCTAAACTTTCTTCATTAGCATTTCTTTTACCTAAAGATTTCTGTAATTCTTCATAGGTAATAAACCCCCTGCTGAGGCCTTTCTCTATTAATCTTTCAAATGATTTGGATATAAATTTTTCCACTTTTAAACCTGTGTGAACTTATATTTTTTTTTTAATAATTGAACAGTTAAATTTATAAATTATTGCTATTTTTTAACGAAATTAACTCATTAAAAGCTTGTTCGTTCATGTTTGAAGAAAATGATTTTTCTAATTCTTCAATTTTCTTTAATTTTCTCATTTTTACAAATTGGCTCTCATAATCCTCTATTAATTCTAGGAAAGTATCCTGATCTAAATTTTCTATTAATTTATTGGAAGAAATAAAATCTAAGAAAGCATTAATTTTATTAATTTTGCTCTTGGCTAAAAGATCTATGATCATGTTATAATTACAATTCTGATTATTGATCACAATATCTATGATTTTTGATCTAATTGCATTGGTTAAATCTAAAGAAAGATAAATATTAGATATTTTTTCAATATTTATTTGGGAAAAATCTGAATATTTAATTAACAATTGGCAAAAAGAAAATTCTCTAATTTCAAGTTCTGTCATATTTAATCTGTTCATGTCAAAACTATTTGAAATTTGAAATTTATTTAACTTACTTTTGTTATTTTTTTTAATTAAGTTCTCAAAAATTTTATTTTTAAAAAAATTTCTGTAATATTTTTTTATAATTTGATCTTCTATCGTTTCTGAAATATCTATAAGTTTTTTTTCCAAACTAACAAGCGAAGAGGGACTAAAATCTTCTAGTTGTTTAGTGTTATAATCAAAAATAAATTCTGTAATATCTTTTTTTCTATTTACTAAATCTACAAACCCTTCTTTGCCAAATTTATTTACGTAATCATCAGGATCTAATCCACTCGGCATCACCATAAAAGATACTGAGTGATCTGCTTTTGATATTTTTATTAATTTTTCAGCAGCTCGGTATGCTGCTGCGAGACCACTGCTATCGCCATCAAAGCATATAACAATGTGTTTAAAATTTCTCCACGCTAAATTAATTTGATTATCTGTAATTGCTGTACCAAGAGATGCGCAAACATTTTTAATATTATGATTAAAAAGACTGACCACATCCATATAACCTTCTACAATAATAAGGTAATCACTATTTTTATTTTCATTTTTTGCATTATTAAAATTATATAAATGATTTCCTTTTTTGAAAAAAATAGTCTCTGGGGAATTAATATATTTGGCAGGAACTGATGACAAAACAGTTCTTCCGCCACACCCAATGAATTCTCCAAATAAATTTTTAATGGGAAAAATAATTCTATTTTTAAATCTAGGTACTAAGTTGTTATTTTGTTCATTTAAATAGAACAAGCCCGTTTCTATTAACTCTTTTTCAGAATACCCGTTTTTTAAAAAGTGATCACTTGCTCTGCTACTTTCGTCACAAAATCCTATTTGAAAATGTTCTATAGTAGTTTTTGTTAATGATCTATTTAATAAATAATTTAAATGATTTTTATTTTCTTCAGTAAATAGATTTTTAAAACAGTAATTAAAAAAAATTTGAAAAATTTTTTCTGATTTTTTAATTTTTTTTTCTTGTTCAATACTGGTTTTCGAAAACTTGTATTCTTGCATCCCAGCTTTTGATGCTAATTTTCTGACAGCATCACCAAAGGTGAGTTTTTCTACTTTAATTAAAAAATCAAAAATTCCTCCATGTTCTCCACTGCTAAAGCAATGATAAAATCCTTTTTCATCATTAACTGTAAAAGAAGGTGTTTTTTCATTTGTAAAAGGAGATAGTCCCACAAATTCTTTACCTCTTTTGGTAAGCTTAACAACTGACCCAACTACATCAGATACTTTTAGTCTTTGATTAATTTCATCAAGATATGATTTTGGATACTTCATCATCCCTGCAATTGATCTTTAAGAATTTTGCCTGCTTTAGCAAAATCCATAGTTCCTAAATACTTATCCTTCAAAATTTTCATAACTTTTCCCATATCTTTAATATTATTAGCTCCGGATTCATTTATGGCGTCTTTGCAGGATTTCTGAATTTCTTCATCGCTCATTTGCTTGGGTAAAAACTCCTCAATAACGCTGATTTCAAATTTTTCCTTTTCAATCAAATCGTTTCTTGCTCCTTTTTGATACATTTCAATTGACTCTTTTCTTTGTTTTAGCATTTTATTTAAAATATTTATTATATCTGTATCTAAAATTTCTTTTTGCTCTCCCGTTCTAAGTTCAATCTCTTTGTCTTTTTTTTGGGATATAATTGATCTTAGAGTTAAAGCTCTAGCTGCTTCTTTTTTTTTAAGAGCATCACTCAAACTAAGATTAATTTTTTTAAATATTTCGGACATGGATTATTTTATACATTATTTTACTTTAGTTGCTTGACGAGTTTAAGTCTTTTTCATATGTTCCGCCAAAGTTTTTTTAAGCAAATGATTCTTTAACCCATGAGTTGTATTTTTGTTAAATAAAGAAGTAATTGCAGGTTCTGAATATTTAAATAATCAACAATCCACAGGTATTTTAATTTTAGAAGACGGTACAATCTTTAATGGTTTTGGTATTGGTGCTGAGTCTTATGCTGTAGGAGAAGTCTGTTTCAACACTTCTATGACCGGTTATCAAGAAATCATAACCGACCCCTCTTACTCCGATCAAATTATAAATTTTACATTTCCTCACATTGGAAATGTTGGAACCAATACTGAGGACATAGAGTCAGACCAGGTGTGGTTAAAAGGAGTGATTTTTAGCAAGGAAATCACCAATCCATCAAATTACAGATCTTTAAAACATTTAGACGAATGGTTAAAAAAAAATAATATTGTTGGAATTTGTGGAATAGATTCTAGAGCTCTTACTAATCTAATTAGAACAAAAGGTGCCCTAAAAGGAACTATAGCAAACGATAAATCAAAAAATAAAGATCATGATTTTTACTTACAACAATGCAAAAAGTGGGGAGGACTAAACGGACTAGACCTTACCACAAAAGTTACTTGTAAAAATATTTATCAATGGGAAGATACTGGTCTATGGAATAAAGAAAATGGCTATCAAAAAAACAATACATATTTGCATCATGTAGTTGCAATAGACTTTGGAATTAAAAAAAATATTTTAAGAAATTTTTCAGATTTAAATTGCAAAGTTACTGTAGTTCCATCAAATACCAATTTTAAAACTATAGAAGATTTAAACCCTGATGGAGTTTTTTTATCAAATGGTCCTGGAGATCCTGCGGCAACATCTAAATTTGCCAAAGCCTGTATTCAGCAAATATTAGAAAAAAAAATACCTGTATTTGGAATTTGTCTTGGTCATCAATTGCTTGGTCATGCCTTAGGTTGTTCCACTACAAAAATGCATCAAGGTCATAGAGGAGCAAACCATCCAGTAAAAAATCTTTTAACTAATAAGGTAGAAATTACATCGCAAAATCATGGTTTTGAAATTGACAAAAAAAACTTACCGGATAATGTTCAGGTAACCCATCTTTCTTTATTTGATGGAAGTATTGAGGGAATATCCTCTAAAACATCTCATGCTTTTTCAGTTCAATATCACCCTGAAGCAAGTCCAGGACCACACGATAGTAATTACTTATTCAAACAATTTATTGAAATTATAAAATCAAATGCCAAAAAGAAGTGATATTAAAACCATTTTAATTATTGGAGCTGGTCCTATAGTGATTGGACAAGCATGTGAATTTGACTACTCGGGTACTCAAGCTTGTAAAGCATTAAAAGAAGAAGGTTACAGAGTAATCTTGGTAAACTCCAATCCTGCAACCATTATGACCGATCCAAATGTTGCAGATAAGACTTACATTGAGCCTATTACCTCTGAGATTTTAGAGGAAATAATTAAAGAAGAAAAACCAGATGCTATTCTTCCAACTATGGGGGGACAAACTGGGCTTAATGCTGCAATGTTACTTCATAAAAATGGAATACTAAAAAAATATAATATCGAATTAATTGGTGCTAACGCAGAAGCTATAGACCGAGCTGAAGATAGACAAAAATTCAAAAAACACATGAATGAAATTGGACTTGAGTCTGCAAAATCATCCATTTGCTCTTCTATTGATCAGGCTAAGAATATTCTTAAAGAAATACCTTTGCCGACAATTATCAGACCTTCATTTACTCTTGGTGGAACTGGCGGAGGTGTAGCAACTACAGAAGATGAATATTTTAAAATTGTTAAAAACGGACTTGCACTTTCTCCCACTCATGAAGTTCTAATTGAGGAGTCTTTGGTTGGATGGAAAGAATTCGAAATGGAAGTGGTAAGAGATAAAAAAGACAACTGTATTATTATTTGTAGTATTGAAAACGTTGACCCTATGGGAATTCATACTGGCGACTCTATGACAGTGGCTCCAGCTTTAACTTTAACCGACAAAGAATACCAAATCATGCGAAATGCATCGATTAACTGTCTTCGAAAAATAGGAGTAGAAACCGGAGGATCTAATGTTCAATTTGCGATTAATCCTAAAGATGGAAGAATGATCGTAATAGAAATGAATCCTAGAGTTTCAAGATCTTCAGCACTTGCATCTAAAGCCACAGGATTTCCAATTGCAAAAGTGGCTGCAAAACTAGCTATTGGATATACATTAGATGAAATTACTAATGATATTACAGGCAATACTCCAGCCTCCTTTGAACCAACTATCGACTATGTAGTTACTAAAATTCCAAGATTTGCATTTGAAAAATTTCAAAACTCTAAAGCAATTCTTGGAACAGCTATGAAATCAGTTGGAGAAACTATGGCCATCGGAAGAAATTTCAAAGAATCTCTTCAAAAAGCTTTGGTGTCTCTGGAAATTGGCCTTGATGGATTAGATACAGTTCAAATAAATAAAAAAGATTTAGAACAAAAGCTTAGTGAAAGCATTCCTCAAAAAATTCTTTACGTTGCACAAGCTTTTCGAATGAATTTCACTGTAGATGAAATATATCAAAAAACTAAAATTGATCCTTGGTTCTTAAATCAAGTAAAAGAAATTATAGATATTGAGCAAGAAATCAGTAAAAAAAATATTTTAGAAAATAGACAGTTTTTTAATTTGGTTAAGTCTTCAGGTTTCAGTGATAAAAAAATATCCTCTCTTACTGATGTACCTCTTAATCAGATTATTCAAAAACGCTCTGAATTTAATATTATTCCTGTTTATAAAAAAGTTGATACATGTGCTGCCGAATTTAGTTCCCAAACTCCTTATATGTACTCTACTTATGATGTTGGATTATCAGACAATAGAGAATGCGAATCCAATCCAACTACAAAAGAAAAAGTAGTTATTATTGGTGGTGGACCAAATAGAATTGGCCAAGGGATAGAGTTTGATTATTGCTGCTGTCAAGCAAGTTACGCTTTAAATGAAATAGGATTTGAAACAATCATGATTAATTGCAATCCCGAAACAGTATCCACTGACTATGATACTAGCGATAGATTGTATTTCGAGCCTTTGATTGAAGAATATGTTTTAGAAATCTTAAAAAAAGAGAGTTCTCAAGGAAAATTAAAAGGTGTCATCGTTCAATTTGGAGGTCAAACACCATTAAAACTAGCGAAAGCTATACATGATAATAATTATCCAATTTTGGGAACATCATTAGACTCGATTGATTTAACAGAAGATAGAGAAAGATTTAGTAATTTAATTAATAAATTAAATTTAAAACAAGCTGAAAACGGTTTGGCCAGATCTAAAGATCAAGCTTATGAGATTGCTAAAAAAATTAAGTACCCTTTAGTCATTAGACCCTCTTACGTTTTGGGGGGAAGAGCAATGGAAATTATTCATGATGACGAGCAACTTAAAACCTATATAGAGGAAGCTGTAAAAGTTTCAGGTAATAACCCTGTGTTACTAGATAGATTTTTAAATGACGCCATTGAAGTCGATGTAGATGCAATTTGCGATGGCACTGATGTGTTCGTATCGGGCGTTATGGAACATATTGAAGAAGCGGGAATTCATTCTGGAGATTCTGCTTGTTGTATTCCTCCCTACTCTCTATCAAAAGAAATAATAAAAGAAATTGAACATCAAACTAAAACCCTCGCGATTAATATTGGAGTTATAGGATTAATTAATATTCAATTTGCGATACAGGGTAAAAATATTTACGTTTTAGAGGTTAACCCAAGAGCAAGTAGAACAGTCCCTTTTGTATCTAAAGCATCTAATATCTCAGTTGCAAAATTAGCAACCAAAGTTATGTCAGGCATTAAATTACAAGAACTAAATATACCAAGTAAAAAATTAAAAACTTTTTCTGTTAAAGAAGCGGTATTTCCTTTTAATAAATTTCCAGAAGTAGATATTTTATTAGGTCCTGAAATGAAATCTACTGGTGAATCGATGGGTATTGATTTAGATTTTGGGATGGCTTATGCAAAAAGTCAAATTTCTGCTGGAAACACTCTTCCGAAAGAAGGAATGGTTTTTATTTCTGTAAACGATAAAGATAAACCATTCATTAAAAATTTTGCTAAAAAACTTTTTGACTTAGGTTTTGAAATTTTAGCTACTGGCAGAACAGCTGAAACGCTAACTGAAGCAAATATTGCATGCACTAAAATAAACAAAGCAACTCAGGGGTCTCCTCATATTGTTGAATATTTAGATGATAAAAAAATTGCCATAGTGATCAATACCACTTCTGGAAAAAAATCTATTGAAGACTCTAAATCTTTAAGAAGATCTGCATTAAATAATAATATACCTTACTTCACTACACTTGCAGGAGCAATTGCCTGCACAGAAGCAATTATTTCTTTGAAAAATAAAAAAATGGGTATCATGCCCATTCAGGACTTGTAATACTACAAAACTGGCCAGTCGGTTTTAAAAGTAACGTAATTAATTTGAATACATCTTCTTTCTTTTTTAATTTCTTTTTTCTCCATACCGTGCCAACTAGTTTCATTGCTACTAAAGAAATAACCGTAATTATTTTTATATGGAACTGTTTTTACTTTTTCTAATTTATTATTATAAAAATCAGTACCCAATTCTTCTGACTCACCAAAACGATTTACAAAAAGAAGGCAGGACAGAAGTTTTTCTTTAATATCGCAATGAGGCTTTAACCAAAAACCTTTGCGATCTGAAATTATCTCTAAACGCACATAAGATTTAGACAAATCTTTTTTAATTAATGTTCCAATATGTTGATGAGTATTTTTGGATTGCAGCTCTTGAACTAAACCAAATAATTTAGGAAATTCTTTTGCATTATGTTTTTCTAAAAAACAACGAAACTTAATAGCTTTTCCACCATCTGCAATTCCTTCTCTAAATTTTCCATCCCCGCCATCAATAGCCCTAGTTCCATCATAATTAATTTGATATCTAGCAGGGTCATCAATTTTTGTGTTGTATATTTCATCGATCATCTCTTCTGTAAGTGGCTCCTTAAATTCCCAATGAGGAAACGGATCACTTAAATAATTAGATTTATTCTGAATAGAATTTAAAAAGTTCATTTAATTTTATTTTTTATTATTTCTGCTATTCTTTTAGTCTCATAAAGTTTATCGTAAGTCCAGTGCTGATCTTTAGATTCTAAATCCTTGGTAATATTTAATTTTTTAAATAATTCTATAAATTTGTTAAAACGATAATCGTTCTTTATTGGTTTTAATCTTGCCAAAAAAATAGGAGTACCAGTCGTTGCAGCCTCGGAAATCATCGATATAGAATCAGAAGTAACAATTATTTTTTTAGCTTGTGCTAAAGCAGTAATATAATTTTGCCTTGAAAGTGAATCATCTATCACAACTTTAGAATTATTTTGATATTTCAATTTAATAAATTGAATAATATTCAAAGGCGTTCTTCTTGAGGAAATAATTTTAACTTCATCTACATTATTTAAAAATAATTCATCGATTTGATTAAAGATATGTTTCAACTCATCTTCTAAAAAAGAATAGTATTTATTAGGACCACCTAAAATAATCGTTAATATATTTTTTGAATACGAATGATTTCTTGCATTTTCAATTTCTTCCACTGAAATGTAATGAATTGCACCTTTAGATGTTATAACATTCCTTCCATCTAAACTATCGTGTTCAGGAACAATAATATAATCAAATTTATTACTACTTATTTTTGGATCCTGAATATGAATATTATAAATTTGATGATTATTTTTTAAAACACTTTTTAATACAATAGAGGGAATTACACTTTTTCTTCCACACGAAATTAAAATATTTGGTACTTGTACATTATTTTTATCATTAATGATTTCATTAAAATTAAAAACATTTTTGATGGAGGGAGTAATTTTGGGAGGAAAAAAATTCCAAAAAGAATTGTATATAATTTTTTTATGTTGATAGCTTGCGCCCAATGCTTTTGCCAAGCCTTCCACCTGACTGATCATTCCGTGTGCACCCTCTGTTAATAACCAGGCATGAATTTTTTCCATTAAGATATATATACCTAAATTAATTTTGCTGATAATAAATCTAATAAATGAGTCAAAAAAAAGAGCTACATTCTAAAGTGATAATCATAGGTTCTGGACCTGCTGGATATACAGCCGCAATTTATGCAGCAAGAGCCATGCTAAACCCAGTGCTGATTGCAGGAATGGAGCCTGGGGGACAATTAACTACCACTACGGATGTGGAAAATTATCCTGGGTTTTCAAATGTTATTCAAGGACCTTGGTTAATGGAAGAGATGAAAAAACAAGCAGAGGCAGTGGGTACTATTTTTAAAAATGACATGATCAAACAGGTTAATTTTAAAAACAAACCTTTTGAACTTCTAGGAGAAAGTGGTGAGACATATATTGCAGATAGCATTATTATTGCAACTGGGGCTCAGGCACGTTGGCTTAATCTTGAAACTGAAAGTAAATTTAGAGGCTTTGGGGTCTCGGCTTGTGCAACTTGTGACGGTTTTTTTTATAAAGATAAAGATGTAGTAGTTATTGGAGGTGGAAATGCTGCAGTTGAAGAAGCACTTTTTTTAACTAAATTTGCATCCAAAGTGACCCTGGTACATAGAAGAGATGCTCTTCGTGCGGAAAAACTGCTTCAACAAAAAATTCTTTCTCATCCTAAAATTAAAATTATATGGAATCATCAGGTAAAAGAAGTTCTTGGAACTGACAGTCCTAAAGGAGTGACGGGTATCCTTTTAGAAAACACAAAAGATCAAACAACAATTGAAATTAAGACTCACGGCATGTTTGTTGCTATTGGCCACGACCCTGCTACCAAAATTTTTACTAATCAAATAAATATGGATAAAGAAGGCTATATTCTTACCAAGCCAGATTCTACTAAAACCAATGTCGAAGGAGTATTTGCTGCTGGTGATGTAAAAGATAAAACATTTAGACAAGCGGTAACAGCTGCAGGTATGGGGTGTATGGCAGCACTTGAAGCTGAAAAATATTTATCTGAAAAATAATTAAACTAATTCTTCACAGAATAATTTAATTTTATCTAAAGCTTTCACTAAATTATCCATGGAAGTAGCATATGAAATTCTAAAATAACCTTCCAAACCAAAAGCTGAACCCTGAACAACGGCTACTCCTGCTCTTTCTAATAAAGAAGTAACAAAATCTGTATCGTTTTCAATTCTCTTTCCATGTTTGTCTTTTTTTCCAATACAGCCTTTACAATTTGGGAAAACATAAAAAGCACCTTGCGGATTTTTGCAAGAAATACCTTTTGTTTCATTTAATTTTTTAACCACAAAATCTCTTCTTTCTTTAAAAGCATCTGCTCTTGGCTTAATAAAACTTTGTACACCATTTAAAGCTTCGACAGCTGCTGCTTGACTGATAGAAGAGGTGTTAGTCGTAGATTGAGATTGAATTTTTCCCATAGCTTGAATCAAATCTTCAGATCCACCTGCATAACCAACTCTCCATCCCGTCATAGCATACGATTTGCTCAATCCGTTAATTGTCAAAGTTCGAGAAAATAAATCTGGAACTTGAGCTATGGTAAAAAATTCAAGATTGTCATAAAGAACATGCTCATAGATATCGTCCGACATTATTAAAACATGTGGAAATTTTTTTAATACAGCTCCAATCTCTAATAGCTCTTGCTTGGTGTATACGGACCCAGTTGGATTAGAAGGCGAGTTCAAAATAATCCATTTTGTTTTGCTGGTAATATTTTTTTCTATTTGCTTTGGATTTATTTTAAAATCATTTGCTTCAGAACATTCAATAAATTTTGGTGTTCCTCCTGCCAACAAAACAATATCAGGATAAGAAACCCAATAAGGTGCTGGAATAATAACCTCATCGCCCGGATTGATAGTAGCTAAAATTGCATTAAAGATAACATGTTTGCCACCCACTCCTACGGTCACCTGTTTTTCATTATACGTTAAATTATTTTCTCTTTTAAATTTTTGCATAATTGCTCTTTTGAGCTCTATGGTGCCATCTACAATTGTATATTTCGTTTTTCCATTTTGAATTGCCTCAATTGCAGCTTTCTTAATATTATCAGGGGTGTCAAAATCTGGCTCTCCGGCTCCAAGAGAAATAATATCTTTACCAGCTGCTTTTAACTCTGTGGCTTTCTTGACCACAGCCATGGTGGGAGATGGTTTTATTCTAGATAAAGATACTGATAGAATAGTCATTAAAATAAATAAAATATGTCTAACTTATCC
>Ga0208542_1000409_pt1 | contig 19812 bp, 21 predicted proteins | sample DEB08_DNA_3_FD_185495 | JGI IMG/M metagenome (GOLD analysis project Ga0208542, IMG submission 185495) | Aqueous microbial communities from the Delaware River and Bay under freshwater to marine salinity gradient to study organic matter... | ecosystem: Environmental > Aquatic > Marine > Coastal ... | reverse complement strand
TGCTTCTTGTGCATTAATAACATTCAAATTTTCAACATCTAAAGCTGAAATTAAATTTCTTACTATTTCAATATCAGCATTGTTTTCAATAACTACATTAATAAGATCTACTTCGCCAATAGAGTCTAAAAGTTTTTGTGCTGTTCTAAATTCAAATAGCGCGAATGATGCACCCCCAGGTGTTCCAACATTGGCAAATTCTGCAATTCCAACAATTGTAAATGTTGCAGGGGTTGCACCAGCTAAAATTGTAACTTTATCTCCAACTGTAAAATCATGATTCTTAGCGGTTACAGCATCCATAACTACTTCTTTTGTATTTGTTGGTGGATTGCCTACAGTTAATCTCCACTGTGGAGCAAATGGAGAAGTATCCCATGCCCCGCCAAATGTTGGAGCAAATCCGTTACTAATTAAAACAGTTTCTCCATCTACAACTTTTATAAATTGAGCAAAACCTAAAACTTCACCCCATGCATCTTTAACTCCAACTATTTGTTGTATTTCTTTAATTCTTGAATCTGATATTTTTTTAATATCAAAGGAGATAGGGCCTTGGCCTCCATTACCTTCAAAACCTTCAGCAAAACCTTCTTGTACAGGCTGAACGACTAAATCAATTCCTTCGTATATCCCAGAAAATAGATTGTCAAAAGCATTCTTATTTGATTCTGCAAAAATACTAGATGCAATAATTACAGCAACACCGAGTATTACAGAAGAGGTTGTTAAGAATATTCTAACTGGATATGTTTTGAGATTTTTCCAAGCAATTAATAGGAGCGGTCTTTTGGTAAAACCAAACATTACACCTCAGATAAAGAAGCTATTTCAGCAATAATCGCTTCATGACTTGGTTTCAATAAATCACTAGCAATCTTACCATCTTTTAACATAACTACTCTTTCGGCAAACGAAGCTGCAAAGGGATCATGTGTAACCATTATGATTGTTTGGCTCAATGTTTCAACAACAGACTTCATAAAAGTTAATAACTCTTTACTAGATTTTGAATCTAAATTTCCCGATGGTTCGTCAGCAAAAATTACTTCTGGCTTTGTTGCCATAGCTCTAGCAGCTGCAACTCTTTGCTGTTGTCCTCCAGAAAGTTCATTTGGACGATGCGTTAGTCTGTCTCCAATATCAACAGCCTTAACAACCTCTTTTATCCATTCTTGGTCTGGCTTTTTTCCAGAGATTGAAGCTGGTAGAGAGATATTTTCTTCTGCTGTTAATGTTGGAATTAAATTAAATGCTTGAAATATAAAACCAAAACTATCTCTTCTCATCTTTGTTAACTGTTTGTCATTAAGGGTTGAAATATCTGTACCTTTTAGAAATATTTGACCAGAAGTCGGCCTATCTAATCCAGCTAAACAATGTAGAAGGGTTGATTTACCAGAGCCTGATGGACCCATGATGGCTGTAAATTGGTTTTCTTCAAACTCAATATTTATTTCATTTAAAGCTATAACACTTGTTTCTTTTTCTCCATAAGTTTTTGTTAAATTTTTGGATGAAATAATTTTATTCATGTTGTCAATATTAGGTAGTAAGTGAATATATGATTATTTACTGATTTGAATTAACAAACTGGGACTACTTTTGGTTCACAGGCTCTTAATAAATCAGTAGTTTTTATTTTAAAAAGTGAGCTAGGCGTGCCAGCTGCGCACCAAACTTCATCAAATTCAATAAGTGTTTCATCAAAATAAAATAAAGGGTCATTGGTATGGCCCAAAGGTGCTACTCCTCCAATTGCAAAACCCGTTGTTTCTCTTACGAACTCTGCGTCAGCTTTTTCAATTTTTAAATTTGTATTTTTTTGAAAGACTCCAAAATCTACCTTATTAGGACCAGAGACAAAAATTTGAACTAATTTTTTTTGGTCAACTTCATAAAAAATAATCGACTTAGCTATTTGCGATAAACTACAACCAACAGCGTCTGCTGCTTCTTGAGAAGTTTTTGTTGAGACACTTAAATTTAATACATCAATACTTATATTTTTTTCTTTAAATGCTTCAATTACTTTTTCTTGGGAATATAGCTTTTTTTTCAATACTATTTAAAGATTACGGCTTAACTATTATTCTTGCAATTTCATAACCACCTTCGTGGTCTTCAACTTCAAACTCACCGGCAATATTAAAGTCGAATGCAATTTCTGTAACTTCATCAGACTTAACATTTAAATAAATATCATAGCCATGAAAATGTAGCTCTGTATCAATTGAAGATTCAATCTGAATTACAGCTTTAGTATCAAGCTCTACTTCAATAACTTGCAATAATTCTGGAACAGTTTCTTCAACGCTTATTTTGAAATATTCAACACTTACTTCCTCTTTTGGTTCTTCAATATTGTTATTTATATAAATCGGGAGTAGTGTTTGATCCAACATAAGACTACTTTCTCCATCAGATGGATCTGTTTCCATAACTCTTAGAAAATATTTACCATCAACATACTCTGTTGTGTTCAAGTTAAAACTAAACTTATCTACCTCAAAACTTCCACCATTCGTAAAGTAAGTATCAACAATATTTCCATATTGGTCTAATAATTCCCAAATAACAGTTGCCTCAAAAGCAGAGGAACAACCTATAACTTCATAATTACCATTAATAACTTCTCCTGGAAATGGTCTCTCAATTGCAACCGTGTAGACTTCCAACTCGTTCAAGTTATTAAGAATTGTTGTACAACCAATTGCTTCATAAGCAGGGAGCAGTTCAGATGAAATGTTATCACTAGAATTTTCATTAGTAAGATTGCTTTCCTGAATTAATACTTCCTCGTGATCGTGATCTGCTTCTGTTTCTGAATCTATAAAAGAATGGAGGTATGATGCAATTGTAAATCCAGATATTAAACCGATTAAAAGAAATATTGTTTGGAGGCCAATTGTTTTTTCTTCAGAAGAGTGAATTGTTGGCACAATATCACTGAGAGCAATATAAATGAAGAAACCAGCGATAGCACCATATAAATAACCCATAGGTAGTTCAAGATTTGATGCAAACTGATATGCAAAAATTGCAGCAATAACTGTTGCAAAAGCTGCAAAAATATTTCGCTTAATAGTTTCTACTCTTGTAAAACCAGATTTAAGTTGAATTGAAAATTCGCTTAATTTCATAGGTAGGTCATGAGAAATTAATGCCAAGGTAGCTAAAAATCCAGTTTCTGTACTTATTAAAAAAGCTGAACCAAGTGCTAAACCGTCTATCAAATTGTGAAATACTTCACCAAATAGGATTAACCAACCCTGTCCTGATTTTTTCTTTTCTGATTGATCTTCTTCATGGTGATGGTGAAAATTTTTAAAGGCTTTTTCCAAAAAGAAAAATAAAACTATCGCCCCTAACGCACCGTTAAGCACTACTGCTCCTTCTTCTTCTATTCCGTGTGGAAGCAAGTCGAAAAAAGCTGCGGTAAGTAAGATACCTGCACCAAAAGGTGTACCATATTTTGCAATTAAAACAGTTCTTTCTGGGTTGTTGGTTAACAACGAAAGAACAGCAATGGTCGTAAGACCAGCAAATAGTGCAGTTGTTACTACAAGCATTAAACCTTCCATAACTACATATCGTAACGAATAAATAGAGGTATTTAAAATGCTAAAATGTTTTTTAAATTTATAATTATGGTCAATTCAAGTAATTTTTATCATGGAATCGGTAGCGTTGGAGATTTGCCTCTTCCATTTTCTACAGTACTTAACAGTGCTGGATTAGTAATTTTGTTAACTTTTGTATATTTAAAAATTTCTTGGAAAGAATCAATACTTATAAGAAAAGAAACTGTTTTTAGAGAAGAACAAAAACTATTTGGAAAACTCATAGGACTAATCTTGCTTTGTTTGTTAATTATTCCAGGTTTAATTAATGATGAACCAGCAAATACCTCAATAACACCCTATATTGTTTGGGTATTTTTATGGATAGGCGTTCCAGTGCTTGGTTTATTTTTTGGAGACATATATGCAAAATTTAATCCTCTTTCTGTATTTGATAAAAAACAAACTGAACCAAACAATGTTTATATTGCTGTTTTATTATTCATTGGTCTTACATGGTTTGAACTTGTATGGAGAAAGCCTGGTAACCCTAGACATATTGGAATTGTTTTTTTAATTTTATTTCTTACATCCTTCTTGGTAAAAATGCTTTTAAAGAAAAGTGCATTAGAGATAGATCCGCTACATCTACTTCATCATTTATATTCAAAGCTTAAACTCACAATTAAGAAACCTTATTTTAATAATTTATTGTCTAATCTTTCTAGCTTGGCTGAACTAAAAGGGATTGAGTATTTCATACTATTAATGATTGGGACCGTTACTTATGATGGTTTACGAGGAACTACCTTTTGGTACAACACATTTGGGTCTATAACTCTAAATATAAATTTTTCTACTTTTGCTTTTTTTTCCATAAACTTAGTTCTTATTCTTTTTTATAGATTTGCATGTTGGTTTGCAATTAAAATTAGTAAGCAAACTTTAGAACTAAATGTTGTCTCACTTAAATTTGCTCATACAATGTTACCAATTGCATTTGCTTATCATGTAACGCACTATTTAAGCTTGTTACTTTATGAATCCCAAACGATACTTTATAGACTAAATGATCCTTTAGGTTTCGGATGGAATCTATTTAATATACAAGATATTTCGATAAACTACTTCCTGACACCAGTTGCTCTTTGGGGTATACAAGTATTTGTTACCTTGGCAGGTCATATGTTAAGTGTTGTCTTAGCACATGATTTGTCAGTTAGATTATTTGGCCATCAGCAAAGTGATAAAACACAGTACATTTTTCTATTAATTACAGTCGGATTAACTCTTCAGGCTTTGTTTGTTTTAAGCGTCCCGTAAAGCCAGTTTTTTTTCTATACTGCTTACTCTTTCAGCAATTGGTGGGTGAGAATAATAATAAGAACTATATAGTGGATCTGGTGTTAAGTTTGAAGCATTATCTTTAGAAAGTTTTAATAATCCAGATATCATATGCTCTCCATTAGTAAATTGAAATGAAAAATCATCAGCAGCGAACTCACGTTTTCTGGATAATGAAGCTGTAAAAGGTTTAGTAAAAAACGTATAGGAACCCAAAACAAGATAGAAAAGTAAAAATTTGGAATACACGGTTAAATTCTCCAAACCATGGGAAATAAAAAAGTTATCACTTTTAAGAATTTCACTGAGTAAATAAAAACCAGCAAAACCAAAAACTAATGAGCTAATCAACATTTTTCTTACATGACCTAATTTGTAATGTCCAAGCTCATGTCCAAGAATTGCTTCCATCTCATCAGGGTTGATTGTTTTAAGTAAAGTATCAAAAAATACAATCCTTTTATTCTTTCCAAATCCAGTAAAAAATGCATTTCCATGAGTACTTCTTAAACTCGCATCCATAACAAACAATCCTTTTGATTGGAACTTAACTTTTTCTAGCAGTTTCTCAATTGGTTTTTTGAATTCTTCATTATCAAGTGGTTCAAACTTGTTAAACAAAGGCATAATCAGGACTGGGTATAAGAAAAAGATTATTGCCTGAAGCGCAAATACAGCAGCAAAAGCGTAAAGCCACCAAAGGTCACCTAAGTTATCTAGGATGTAAATTACTGTTGCATAAAGCACTGAGGTTAAAACGCCAGAAACCAGCAAACTTTTAAAAATATCAGTGACAAATGTTTTTCTTGTGGTTTTATTAAAACCGTGGCGTTCTTCTATTACAAAAGTTGAGTAAATTGCAATTGGAAGTTCAATAATTTCTGAAATAATAATTAACAACAGACCAAGTAAGACAGCTCCAATAACATTTGATGATGTTACACCAATTACTATTTCCGTTAGTGAATTTAGTAATCCACCTAATGTAAACATTAGCAATACCCCGACAGAAAAAAGCGAGGTGACAATTGAAAATTTTAAACGATCAGAATTGTAATTTATTGACTTGGTGTACTCCTCCTTTGTAACTACATTTTTAAATCGATCTGGGATTTCTGAACTATTTTCTTTGATGGAAGCTAAGTTTCTAATTTTAAGATATGTTCGATTGAAAATTTCAAAGCAATTAATATTAAAAAATAAATTGTAAAGTTTTGAGAGTTTAAAAATTCTTGCACAATGAAATCATTATAGATTAGCCAATTTTATAAAAAACCAAAGAGGTTTGTTCAATATTTAGTAATTTACTGACCGAATCTTCTCTCTCTTTGTGCATATTCTCTTAAACACCTTAAAAAATCTATTTTTCTAAATTCTGGCCAATAAACATCTTGAAAAATTACTTCTGAGTATGCACTTTGCCATAATAAAAATCCAGAAAGTCTTGATTCACCACTAGTTCTAATTATTAAATCTATATCTGGAGTTTCCGGAGAGTATAAATGTTGCCTTAGTTGTTCGTCTGTTACATTCTCTAATAAAGTATCGAAATCGTTAGCATCGTTTCTATTTTCATCAATTAAACCTTTTATAGCATCCAGAATTTCCTGTCTTCCACCATAGCCTAATGCTATGGTTAATGTTTTTTGACCACCCGATCTAACCTCTTTTAATTTACTTATAGTTTCTTGTAAGAAAATTGGGAGCATATCAATGCTTCCAATAAACTCGACTTTAAAATTATCTACAACATCATCAATCAATAATTCTTCGAAAAGTTGATTGAGAACTTCAAAATATGGATCTAATTCGGATTTTGGCCTTGATAGATTTTCTCTCGATAGCAACCAACTAGTTATGTATTCAATTCCAACATTATCACACCAAGCAAGGCAGTCTTTGAAACGATTCATTCCAATTTTGTACGAAACCTCGAAACTTAATAAACCTTCTTTCTTTGCATACCTTCTATGTCCATCATGAATTAGACCTATATGTTTTGGTAGTTTTTCTTTTAACAATCGTTTTTGTAAACGATTTTCGTATATTGAGTAAATTAACCTTGAAGATGCCATCTTGATTAAGAGGTTAAAGCCTCAATTTCATCAACTGATTTAGGAGCTTTTTCTGTTAAATTAACTGGGGAATTAGTTGTACACAATATATCATCTTCAATTCTTACACCAATTCCAAGCAACTCTTTAGGAATTTCATGCTTAATAGTTTTAGCATTTTGTAATTCTTCTTTTTCAAGTGCGGTTGCTTTTTCCATACCAAGAGTTTTTCTTCTCTCTCTAATCTCATCAAAATCTCTCTCTAATAAAGGAAACTCAATTACTGGCTTAGTTGGTCTAACATAAATTCCTGGTTCAATTGTTGTAACCATACCGCTCAAAAATTCTCTTGGTTTTCCATTTAGCTCATTACTACCTGCATCATGTACATCTAGCCCTAGCCAATGTCCGGTTCCATGCATAAAAAACTCAAAGAAATGTAGCATCGAAATAGTTTCATCGACACCAAGTGGTACCAATTTGAGATTTACTAGCGATTCAGAAAGTGATTTAATAGTCTGATGATGAATATTTTTCATCGTATTACCCGGAACCACACCTTCTATGCCTTCATTTTGAGCTTTTAGTACTTCGTTGTATATGTCTTTTTGAGCTGAAGAAAACCTACCACTTAAAGGAAAGGTTCTTGTCACATCAGATGAGTACATTCCATACTCCGCTGCAGCATCAATTAGCAGAACCTCATTTTCATTTAACATTTCTCTATTAGTTGAGTAGTGAAGAATGCAAGAATTATTACCACCAGCAACTATTGATGGATAACCTAGCCTTTCTGCACCATTTTCAATAAATACTTTTTCCATATGAGCTGCTACTTGATACTCATGCATTCCTGGTTTTGCAAACTTCATTGCTTCAATATGACCTAGTACTGTAATATCGCATGCTTTTTGTAAAAGTTCGATTTCACCTTCGTGTTTTATAAGCCTTAATTCAGAAATTAATGGAAGCAATGGATGGAGTATTGCTTGACTAAACTCACCGCCCCTTTGATCATATGGGACAGCAGTAGATAACAATTTCCTATCATACTTTTCAAAACTTGAAGATGAGTAATCACAATATATGTCTTTATTTCCTTCTAGTAATTTTGGAAGCATGCTGTTGTATTCATAATTTGAATATGCTTTTACTGCATTAAAATTTTCAACAGCGCCTTGCTGTCCAATTCTTTTACCATCCCAAGTTTCCATTTCTTCATTCCTATCAAGAACAAATAGATGTAATTCGGGTTTAGAGTCTTTAATGAGAATTACAGCATGGGCGTCTGGTTCTGGCCACTCTGTTAAGTAGTAAAAATTTGAGTTTTGTCTAAATGGATACCAAGTGTCGTTATTTCGATAAGAAATTTCGCCACCATGTAGAAGAACAGCACCGTTTTTAATAATTTTGGCAAGTTCTGTACGTGCTATCGTTGAATTACTCATCTATTGATTAAGAATACTCCATCAATTATTCTTTGTTCATTTGATTTATAAAGAAATAAGAATATCTTTGAGTAACACTTTCCATGTTGTTTCATTGTGTTCTCCATCATCTTTAAGGATAAAATTAGTTTTAATATTGGAATTTGTTAATTCTTCATATATTTTTCTAACTCCTGAGGTATAAAAGTTATTGTTTGAACTTAAATCTAATTTCCAGTCAGTTGGATATAAGTCAGCAACAGGTTTATTAAATATTTTTCCCTCATTTGTCCCTACTGTTAAGTTTATAGATGTGTTTGTATTTAAATTTTTCAAGTCTTTTATAAGCTCCTGATAACCAAACCAAAAAGCAGGTGAAAAAGAGATTATGTTATTAAAAGCTGGAAACATTATGGAAGTTTTTAAAGACATCAGTCCTCCCATAGAAGCACCCATTACTATTTTGTTTACAAAATCAAAATTTACCCCAAAATCATCAATAATTTCTGGTAGATGCTCATTGAAAATATTATCTATATGCATTTCTGCATGATTAACCTCTTTATTTAGAAAGTATGGATTGTACTGAATTGCTCTGTTTTTATTTGATGTTGATGATATTAAAAAATACCCAAAATCATTTTGAGCTTCTAATTCATTTAATAAATTTTCAATTTCAAAGCAGTATCCATAAGAACTTTTATCTTTTAAAAATAAATTTTCAGCATCAAAGGAATAAATTAAGTGGGTAACTTCTCTAAATTTTGGCACCCGAATAATAAACCTATTTGAATCTTCAACATTGATATCAAGGATAGGCTGGCTATAAAAAACATTTGTGAACGACTTATCGTATTGTGAAAATTGAAGCACTTAATTATTTTATATAATCATTGAGTTGATTAGCGACATTTTTTGCTTCAATTTCTCCTTTTGTGATAATTAAAACTACATTATCGCCTGCTATAGATGCTGCCATTCCCGAAATATTCAAATTATCAATAGAATCAGCAACAACAGTTGCTGCAGCGGTTAGGGTTTTTACAATAACTTGATTTAAAACAAAGTCTACGTCAAGTACAAAATCTTTTAGAGCTTTTGTAGCTATTTTGAACTGTGCAGAGTTTTCTTCTTGTGTTGGAAGGATATAAATTAATCTACCGTTTTTAAATCTTTTCTTAACAGCCCCAATCTCACTTAAATCTCGGGACAAAGTTGCTTGAGTAATAATTATCCCATTTTTTTTTAACATACCTTTTAACTGGTTTTGCGACGATACATTACCTTCATCAATAAAATCAGCAATTAATCTTTGGCGCTGAATTGTTGCTTTCTGCATAATGTATAAATATACAATAATCTGTATATTTATACAATTATAGATTTTTATAGATGCTGGCTGCTAACTTTAATGCTTCTTCCTTAGAAACTGGACCTTCGTTAATTCTTTGTTCGTAGAGAGCTTTCATTATTTCTCCAACTTTTGGGCCCGGTTCAATATTAAAATGTTTCATGATTTCATCCCCAGTAACTGGTGGTCTTAATTTTGAAATTTCTTCTTTTTGGGCTACTTCAAAAATTCTTTTTTCCATTTCGTCAAGATTGTTATTTATTTCTTGAGCCTTGTCTTTATTTTTTGTAGTTACGTCAGCTCTTACTAATTCATTTAACTCATTAATAAGATCCCCTGCATCAACCATATATCTTCTGACTGCAGAATCTGTCCATCCCATTTTAAAAGTATGTGGTCTTAGATGTTTTTCGACTAGATTAGAGACATCTTTTATTGTTTTTTTATCATATTTTAAATTATGCAATATCTCTTTACTCATTTTCGCGCCAACTACTTCATGATGTCGAAAATGAACTTTGCCATTTTCTACACCTTTAGTTTTAGGTTTTCCTATGTCGTGTAAGAGTGCGCTTAATCGAGAAACTATATTTGGCGATACTCTATCAACAACTAATAAGGTGTGTTCATAAACATCTTTATGGTTATGCTCAGGATCTATTTCAATTTTGAGTTCATTTAATTCCGGAATAATATACATACTTAATCCACTTTCAACTAATGCTCTTATTCCAAGGGATGGATTGTCCCCAATTAGAAGTTTTGATAATTCATCTCTAATTCTCTCTTTTGAAACTATCTTTATTCTTTCTACATTGTCTTTTATTGCTATAAAAGTTTTTTTGTCTGGTGTAAAACCATGGGTACTAATAAACCTACAAACTCTCATCATTCTCAAAGGATCATCAGAAAAAGAAATAATGGGATCGTCGGGAGTCGTTATAGTGCCAGATGCTAAATCTTTTAATCCAGAATATGGATCAATGAGTCTTTTCTCATTTATAGAATATGCAATTGCATTGATTGTAAAGTCTCTTCTTGACAGGTCTGTATCTAGGTTTGATGCTGATTCAATATTTGGGTTTCTAGAATCTATAGAGTATGTATCTTTTCTAAATGTCGTAATGTGTATTGAGCTTTCTCCTTTTTGAAGCTCTATAGTCCCAAACGCCTTGCCTATTTCTGTGGTTTTATAATTATTTTTATTTAGTAATTCAATAGATTGCTCCGGAGTAGCACTAGTAGTAAAGTCGAAATCTGTGGTATTTTTTCCAAGTATTCCGTCCCTAACCGCACCACCGACTAAATAAAATTCATGGCCTTTATTTTCATAAAGCTTAGATATGTCATTTAAATATTCGTTATTCTCTAGCAATTCAAGTAGCGTTCTTGGTACCATATTGATAGCTTAGAAGAATAACGGAGACATTAGAAGTATGAATTCAAAAGTAGATTTTGCTGCTGGAGGAATTGTCATAGAAAAAAATAAAATTTTAATTGTAAAAAATAAAAAAGGTGACTCAAGTAATGATTCTGAAAGCTGGTGGGGTTACCCGAAAGGACATCTTGAAGAAGGTGAAAAGCCTTCCGAGGCTGCGGTTCGAGAAGTAATCGAAGAAACTGGTTTTATCGTTGAGTTACTAGATGAAAAACCAATTGCTGAGTCAAGGTATGAGATTGAAGTAAATGGTCAAAAGATATCAAAAACTGTTTGGTTTTATGAAATGAAAGTGGTTGAGCCTTTTAAAAACGAACCAGATGATGAGATTCAAGAAATTGCAATAGTTGAGTTTGAAAAAGCTATTGAATTATTGACACATGAGGAAGATAAGAAAATTTTAAAATATGTTTTTAACAGATGAAAAACAAAGAAACACTCATTGGCTAGGTTCTTTTTTTACAAGAAAATGGAATAACGCTTCAGAACTAGTTTATTTTGAAAAAGAATATGGTGGTAAGCCTCTACTAAAAAGAGCTAAACGTATTGCTGTGGAAAAAGGATTAATCTTTAACTCATCAATGGTGAACTCAGATAATCAATATCTGTGGAAAACATCTGGCTGGTTAGAAAAAGAAAAGTTAAACGTTTTGTCACTTAATCTTAAAACAACTAAAAATAATAATTTAAATAATATTATTCCGGAGACACTATCAAAATCACATTTTCAAGAGTTACTTGAACTTGACATAAATATATTCGATGAATATTGGCAAAACTCCCTAGCTTCTTTTCAGGAAACACTTGAAAGCTGTAATCAAAACTATTTATTCAAACAAACAAACAACAATGCTGTCATAGGGTATGCGATTTTGGGAGTAACAAATAGATTTAGTTATTTACAGCGCTTTGGAATTAACAAAAACAATCATTCTTTAGGGTTTGGTCAAAACTTGCTTGAAAACATTATTTCATTTGCTAAAAATAAAAAATATATCAATATAAAACTTAATACCCAGGAAAAAAACCTAAAAGCTCAAAATCTTTACTTAAAAAACGGATTCGAATTTACAAAAACAAATTTTATTATTTTCGAATCAGACCACATTTAATTAATGTTCATTAATATTTCTTGTAAGCTTAATATAAATTTATGGAAGAAAAAGATACCTTCGTTGATGCAGTTGAAAGTTTAATAGAAACATTAAAAAAGTTAATAATTAAACCGGTTAAACGCGTAACTGGATTTGCGTCTATGGGAATACTGCTTATAGTTTTACTTTTGTTAGCTCTAGTTTTTCTTTTAATTGGGGTTGTAAAATTAATACAAGGATTTGGGCTCTTGTTAGGAATTGACCCAACTGGCTTTGCATTTGCCACCTTGGGGCTAGTATTTTTAGTTCTAGCTTTAAAAAGCTTTAGGAGAAAAAAATAATGGAAGACTTAGCAATTATAGGATCAGGTCCAGCAGGATATACTGCTGGTATTTATGCAGCTAGAGCTAATCTAAAGCCAATTCTTTTTGAAGGCCTAGAGTCCGGAGGTCAGCTAATGCTTACTACTGATGTCGAAAATTTTCCTGGTTTTGTTGAAGGAATAATGGGACCAGAACTCATGCAAACATTTAAAGCTCAGGCTGAAAGATTTGGAACAGAAATAAAAACAGAAACAATAAACACAATTGAAATTATTGAGAATGGATTTAAATTAAAGAGTTCAAATAATGAATATCTATTCAAATCTGTCATTATAGCTTCCGGTGCTTCAGCAAGATGGTTGGGTGTTGAAGGAGAAAAAGAGTTACAAGGTTATGGTGTTTCTGCTTGTGCGACTTGTGATGGTTTTTTCTTTAAAGAAAAAACTGTAGCAGTTATTGGAGGTGGGGACTCAGCAATGGAGGAAGCTTTGTTTTTAACTAAGTTTGCTTCAAAAGTGATTGTAATCCACAGAAGAGATCAGTTTAGAGCAAGCCAAATAATGCAGGATAGAGTATTGAATCATGAAAAAATTGAAGTCATTTGGAACTCTACAGTTGAAAGAATTAATGGAGATGGAAAAGTAACTTCCGTTGAAATTAATGACCTTAAAAATAATATTCGTAACACAATTGAATTAGACGGTGTTTTTGTCGCTATTGGACATGACCCTAATGTTAAATTTTTAGATGGTTTAGTTGAATTAGATGAGAAAGGTTATATAAAAACAGGATTTACAACTGAAACCAGTACTTCTGTCCCCGGAGTTTTTGCTGCAGGAGACGTAGCTGACTCTATATATAGACAGGCAATCACTGCAGCCGGAAGTGGATGTCAAGCAGCTATTGATGCAGAAAGATGGCTAGATCATTAACTCAAATTTTTTAGATTTTCTAAATGAATTATCAGAAGATGAATTTAAAGACTTAAATAAAAATCTAGTTTCAATAGGCTATCCAGAATCAAGTAATTCAGTTGAAATTAGTTCTTTCGTAAAACTATTCATAAGTGATTACAACCTAGAAAAGAATCTAACCAAAAAAGAGCTCTGGAAAGAACTATTGGTTCAAGGTTATAAATTAGGAGATAGAATACTAACTCTGTCTACCCCTGCTTTATATGGTTCAGATGTTGAAGAGCTTCAAGAATTGCTATCAAGACTGGGTTTTTACTCTGATCCAATAGATTCAATTTATGGAAAACCAGTGGTTCGTTCTGTTGAATCTTTTCAAGAAAATAGAGGTTTAAAAGTTGACGGTATTGTTGGTTTGGATACGGCAAAAGAAATAAGAAAATTTATCAGACCAAATTTAAATACTTCCTTAAATGAGGCAATAAAAACATTTAGACCGGCTAAGAGTGTGTTAGATGTTGTTGTTTTCGTAGATAACTATGGAGAATATAGAGATCAAATAGTGTTTTATGAAAAGTTAAAAGAGATAAGTAACTCTAACAATATTAGTATAAGTTTCGCTTCTGAAGTTTCAGAAAATATTGATCCTCAAAATGTTATCAAGTATGTAAATAAACATCATCCAAGCTTATTTTTAATTTTTAAGATGGGGACTGAAGAAAGTAGCAACTACTTTCAAGGGAAATACTCAATTAGTAGTATTGGAGCAAAAATCTCATCAGTACTTGAGAGTAATTTGAACATTAAATCTGAAGGAAAAAACTCACCTTTACTTAAAAATACAAAATCTGTAGCATTAATAATTAATGGTAATTTTTACCAATTAAATTTAGATACTATCTTTTCTCAAATTCAAACAGTTTATAAAGATTTTTATAAGTCTTAAGAAAACTTTTTCAAAAACTCATTTACATTTTCTAAGTTTTTAAAATTTAAATTTATTTTAAAACCATCTTGATTTTTTTGAACAACTACTTTAGAACCAAGGTAACTTTCAAGTTGGTTTTGAATGTAAAGTGACTCCTCATCTAAATCACTTCTGCCTTGAAGCTGGTTGACCTTATCTTCTACTACTCGACTAGTAAGTTTAAGGTTTATTATTTCTTCTAATATTTTATCTTGTAATACATGATCTAAAATAATTAATGGTCTTACCTGACCAAAGGTTACTAAATTACTTTTTAAGGCATTTTGAACTTTTGAACTTAAATTAGAAATTCTCAAAAGGTTTGATACGTATGGTCTGCTTTTTCCAACTAGTAAAGCTATTTCTTTTGCGCTCAAAGAATATTTCTCTTGAAGAGACTTGTAACCCAGTGCTTCTTCAATTGTGTTTAGTTGAGAGCGCTGTGTATTCTCAACCAGGCCAATAACTGCTGCATCTTGTTCTGAAACGTCTTTAACTAATGCAGGTATTTCTTTTAATCCAATATGTTTAGAAGCTCTAAGCCTCCTCTCACCAGCTATTAATTTATAATTATTTTCTCCTAGATGTTGAACAATAATAGGTTGTAAAACTCCACTTTTTCTAATTGATTCAGATAATTCAAGATGTTTTTTTTCATCAAAATAAGTACGGGGTTGAGATTCACTTATTGAAATATTTTCGATATTAAGATTTTCTACTTTAAAATCACGAACATCAACATTACTAATTAAGCTACTTAATGATCTTTTCATATTTCTATCTTACTAACTAATTCTTTTACTAAGGATAAATACTCATTTCTAGCTTTACTATTTTCTGGAAAATTTGATACAGTTTTAGCATAAAAGGGACTATCGGCAATTTCTGTTGACTGTGAAATATGTGATTCAAATAATTTATCAGAAAGAAGATATCTTAATTCATTTAAAAAGTCTAGAAAACTAGATCTCCTATTATCAACTTGATTCAAGATAACACCAAGAAAGATAGGATTATTTGTTGGAATTTGAGAGATTGTTTTTTTTGCAAAGTTCATTGCTTGTGCGACCCCCTCAACAGCAAGAAACTCCGGCTTTGCAGGAATCATATAATAATCAGATGTTGAAAGTGCTTCTTGTACTAAAGAACTCATTGTTGGTGGGGTGTCTATAATGACAAAATCAAAATTTTTGAAATATGGTATATTCCTAATCTTTTTTAATTTTGATCCACCGATTATTTTTTCTTGATTATATTTTGAGATCGATTGATCTGAAGTTATTAATGCAAATTTATCGTTCATTATAATAGGATTAATGTCCACGACACCTTCTAATAAATCAACAGAACTAGTTTTATTATTATTATTTTTATCCTGATTTAAGTATGTAGCTACATTTCCCTGTGGATCTAAATCAATTAACATTGTTTTATAACCCATGTCACTTAACAGACTACTTATATTTACAGCTGCAGTAGTTTTACCAACCCCACCTTTTTGACATAATATAGAAATTATTTTCACTTAACAGTTATAACATCAATGTGTCTTAAGTCTTCTTTATTAATATAAAAATTCAAGTGTTTCACGTGAAACTTTTCACTGTCGTATTCTGTTTCTTTATCTGCAGAAGATACAACATATGTAGAGTTTTCTTTGTTTTTTAACAAATTTAGTGCGTTTTCAGTAGAAATATAACATCTGGATACAAATAAACCCTCTTTTACAATAGTTTTATTCGCATCTTCTAAGGTCGGTTTAATATTATCAAGATTTAAGATATTTTTTAATCTAATTAGTTCATTTATTCTAGATTCTTTTATATCAATCAAACTAATTAGATTGTTTGAAGTTATCGCTAAAGGAATTCCTGGAATTCCTCCACCTGTTCCTAAATCAAATATAGTTTTATTTTTTATTTCAAGTTCTTGAAAAATAATTGAAAAATATAAAGAATGTACTATAAACTCGTCCCAAATAAATTGATCATTTTTTTGACTAATTAAACCAGTTTTTATACCAGTTTCTTTTAACCAACTATGGTATTTAATTAATATATCTAGCTTTTTTTGAGCAAGCTCGTAACCCCAATTAGGTAATTGAGGTTCAAAATTCATTCTTCTTCTTCGGGAGCAAATACAACAGATCTATAAGGTTCTCTGCCTTCAGAATAAGATCTAATGCCTGACAGTTGTGATGCTGCGTCGTGAAGAGTTTTTCTATCGACTGAATTCATAGGTTCTAACATAACTTCTTGTTTATCCTCAAGTATTTGTTTGCTTAATCTTTCTGCATAAATAGTAAGAGCTTCTTTTCGTTTTGAAGCATAATCAGCGACATCTAATCTAAGCCTGGTTCCTGCGCCGGTTTTTCTCTGAACAACTGTTCTTGTTAATTCATGCAAAGATCTAATAATAAGTCCCTTTTCACCAACTAACGCTTCTGTTTGTTCTCCCGTTACTTTTACAACTAAATTTTCATCTTCTAATTGTCCTTCAACGCCACCTTCTAACCCAAAAGATTTAACTAAACCTTTTAAAAATTCAATAGATACCTTCAATTGCTCATCTTTGTCTGCTTCAACCCTGGGTTTTTTTGGGGAATAAGTTTTTTTAAAAGCAGTTCTATTGTTTTTATTATTATTATTACTTTTATTATTAAACTGTCTATTTTGTCCGTTTCTTACAGATATTCGTACTAAAGCTTTTTTACCACCCACTCCAAAAACACCACCTTCTGGTTCCTGAAGTATATTAATATTTGCTTGGGTTGCATCTTCTAAATTTAGTTCTTTCAAGCCTGCTTTAATAGCATCATCAATAGATTTAGCTTCAACTTCTACCCATTTATTGTTAGGCATTATTTTCTCCTTCTTTTTTTGCGGTTTTTACGAGGATTTTCAGATATTGGACTATCTGCATCGGTTTCGTTTTTTTCTTCTTTTTTATTCGAGTTTTTATTCTCTATTTCTTTGTCATCAATTTTGACAATTAAAGCCTGCTGACCAATTCTAAATATGTTTCCTGTTAAAAAATAAAGAACAAGTCCTGTAGGCAAAGTCCATGAAATAAATCCAAAAAATAGCGGCATTACTTTCCCAATCATCTGCATCTGTTGGGCTTGTGGGTTATCTGGTTTACCTGATTTTTTTTGAATTTGATTTTGTTGATAAAGTGCTGTCAAAATAACTAATAAAATTAAAAGTAAGTAAGGTACTCTTTCACCCCAGCTTATGACTTCAGATGGTGGTATTTGTAGATCCATAGCAAAAAATGAAAGTCCTTCATGTATTTCTAAGTTTTGGAAAAGATTTGAACTTGATTGAATAAAAGCAAGTGGCTCTCGCAATACTCTAAACAAAGCAAACCAAATAGGCATTTGAATAATTAAAGGAAGTATGCAACCTAAAGGGTTAATTCCTTTTTCTTTATACATATTAGCCATGGCTTTGTTTAGCTCTTCTTTGTTATCTTTATATTCTTTTTGAAGCTTCTTAATGTCAGATTGGGCGTCTTGCATTCTCTTTGTTGATCTAGTTTGTCGAAGTGTTAGTGGGAAAATTATGATGTTAATAATCACAGTTAAAATCACTATTGAAAAACCATAAGAATTTGTATAATCATATATAAATGAGAGTAAAAACCCTATAGCTAAAGCAAATGGTTCTAATATTGCCATTTTTTACCAAATTTCTTAAAAACCGTATTACACGTAAGGATTCTTCCAAAAATTAGTGGAATAGATCTAATAAAACCTTTGTTTTGCAAGCTATCTGAAATTACTTGGCTACAGGATGGATAATAGAGGCAGTTTCCTCCTCCAAGCCCTAAATAATTTAGAAAAAGCCTAAAAAACTGAAATACGTAACTTAATATTTTCATTCATTTCTTTAGCGTTGGGTGAGATAAAATTATTTCTTTAATTTCTAACGTTGATAATTTTGAAGATTCGGTATTTCCTAATACTAATATATCAACGGTTTGTTTTGTCTCAATTCCCCTAACTACTTCCTTAATCCTTCTTTTAAATCTATTTCTGATTACTGCATTAGCAAACTTACTAGAAATAGTTATACCTAGTCTTGAAAGCTCTTGGTTGTTTTCTTTTATAAAAACTTTCAAGCTTTTTGCAGTAAAACAAAATTTTTCTTCTCTTAGGTTTTCAAAATGAAACTTTTTATTTAAAGCAGTGAATTCCACTACTGAACCTATGCTGACAGAATTTTTCGACCTTTGTTTCTTCTTCTTTTAAGAATATCGCGACCTGCTCGTGTTCGCATTCTGGATCTAAAACCGTGTTTTCTACTTCTTTTTCTATTACTAGGTTGATAAGTTCTTTTCATTTTTTACCTGACTGTAAGAATATATCAAAAAAGTTTTTATTCAAACCTAAAATAATTTTAATTTTTGTAGTTCGCGAAAAACAAATTACGTTCGCGAAAAACAAATTAACTAACTTTTTAAAAGGCTACCAAAATATTTTTCTTGTTATGTTTGTAACTCAAAATAGGTTGTTTTTATTGGGTTTAAATGAAATATTTTATATTTGTGAATTCTTAGTTTGTTTTTCACACTCTATTAATTGAAATTGTTTTAATTTAAATTAATTAAATAATGGAAACGCAAAACATTAAATTTATAGATTTAGGAATTATTAGAGAAGATATACTTAATTCACTCCCAAACAAAACAGATAGATATTGGTTAGATCAGGTCGATTTTAAAGTGGGTGAAAACTACGAGCTTAATATTATTGTTGGATCTGAATTTGTAAAAAATTCAATAGAAAAAAAAGTTTATAACATAATAAAAAATGTTTTTCAAAAATATTCAGCTGGTGACTGTGTTTTTATATTGGATAAAAATTTTTCAGCTAATTCATTTATTGTTGAGAAAGTAAACGAAAGAAAATCAACTGAAAAAACTAAGATTGAGCAGATAGACCTCTATGATTTATCTCCATTTGATGGACTTTATGTTGGAAGCTGTAACAACCTAGCTGTTACAGCAGCAAAAAATATTGTTATTGCTCCAGGTTCAAGATTTAATCCTTTATTTGTTTATGGAAAACCCGGTGTTGGAAAAACTTATTTATTAAAAACGATTGAAAGGTCTTATAAGTCCTCTGTTTACATTGACTCTGAATCTTTCTTGGAGTCTTTTGTTTCTGGAATTAAAAATGGTGATATTGATAGCTTCAAAAATAAAATTAGGTCTGTTGATATACTTCTTATTGATGATATTCAGTTTTTTCTAGGTAAAAAAGGTGTCTCTGAAGAGCTTTTTCATACAATTAATTATTTTTTAAACAACTCAAAGTCAATAGTGTTAGCTTCAGAT
>Ga0208542_1000403_pt1 | contig 19944 bp, 27 predicted proteins | sample DEB08_DNA_3_FD_185495 | JGI IMG/M metagenome (GOLD analysis project Ga0208542, IMG submission 185495) | Aqueous microbial communities from the Delaware River and Bay under freshwater to marine salinity gradient to study organic matter... | ecosystem: Environmental > Aquatic > Marine > Coastal ... | reverse complement strand
CCAGGTTGGCGGGCTGCAGTCCAAGTGCGCCTGACATCAAACTCAAGCGCTGCATACCGAGGTTGCGGGCCGCATCTAGTTCCTGCTGCGTCATCTGCTGACGCGCCTGACCCAAGCCCATGAGAGCCTGCGCTGCGGCGTAGTCCTGCGCCTGCTGCTGCTGACCCAAGCCGCCCAACTGCTGCGCCGCGCCGAGTCGGAATTGAGCGCCACTTAAGCCAGCGGCCTGGTTCGCCAATTGCTGCTGCTGCGCCGCGCCAAGCGCCTGGTTGTAGCCCTGTGCGCGCAGGTTGGCGATCATGCTACCGGCCTGCTTGCCGTACTCGCCAGAGGTCAGCGCCTCGGCAACAGCCTGACGGCTACCACCAAAGGCCCTTGCGCGTTGCGCCTGCTCGCCCATCTGCTGGACAGCACGCTGGCGAGCCTGCTCCAAGTCCTGCAGGCTGGTGTCGATGACTTCCTGCTGGTACGGGTTGTAGTATTGCTGGATGAGTTCGGCGTCTGGCCGGATGGCCTGCGGCGCGAACCCAGCCGCTGCGCGGGTCAGGTCAGCAGCCGTGCCAAGGTTCTCAAGCCCAGCGCCACCCATCGCGGCCTGCGTGGCCATTGCCTCGCCAGTTTGGTACTGTGGCGTGAACCCGGCAAACTGCTGCGGGCCGAGCTGGTTTGCAACCTGTGCTGCATAGTCTAGGTTGCCCAAGTATGCCTGCTTGACATCTGGGTCAACGCTGGTCGTGCTTACGGTCTCGCCGCCTTTGCTCATATTAGTACCCCTTTGCCTTGCCAACCAAGTAGCAGGCTGGCTCGAAAATCAAACGATAAAAACGACCCAGCGCGTCACGCTTGGCGCCACGCATCTCAGCGCGCAGGTCAGCGGTGCGACGGCGGGTGCCATGCTCTAGCACGCGGCGCACGACTCGGTTGCCCAAGCCGTCGCCAGAGTAAAACGCGTACCTGACCAGCGGCAGGAATAAAGCGTGGTATCCAACCTCGTGCGCCTTGGTCATATGCTTGGCGCTGTATTGCAGCCAAACGGCGTTGCGGTATGAGCCAAAGCCGTAGGCGTGGTTCATGGCCGTGCAGATAATTTTGCCGCCACCGCCGCCGCCGCCATCGCCACCTCCTGCAGCAGCTTGAGCACCCTCCGGGTCACCCATCGCGGCTTGTGCGGCGTCAATGCCGGACACGTCAACAGATACAGAGCCGCCCTGACCATCGCTGACTGTGGCGCCGGGGCTTATGTCAATGACAGGATTGGACACAACGGGCGGGCTATATGTGGTTGGGGTCTGTGCAACCGTTGGCGCTGAATAAGCGGCGTTTGCTGGGTCTCCACTGAAGCCGCTGGCTAATCCAAGAGCACCCACCACGCTTGGCGCGACAGAGCCACCAGAAAACGGCGTGTCTTGCGCACCCTGCAAGGCTGATACCTGTTGGTTCAAGTTGTAGTTCTGCATAGAGTCTGCCATGGCTTGAGCAGCCAGCGAACCAAACGGCACGAAATTAAGCAGACCAACTGCTGGCGAACCAAGTATGGCGCCAGACATATACGCGCCAAAATCGGTTGAGGATACGTCGGTGCCGTCACCCGCGTCAGGCGCAGACGGCATATCAAACGAACCGCCCTCGCCACCCTCATACAGACGCTGCACGGGCTGCTGCTGCGCAAACGCTGTAGACGGCGCCATGCCGTAGTAAATAGGCTCGTAGCCGCCGACGTAGTCGCGCATGAGTCCTGACCCAAGCAGCGGCACTGGTGCGCCACCGCGCCGGGGTCGCATTAGTATCTCTTGCGCGGCCAGTGCCGTTGGGTCAAGAATCGTTGCCATCTTTTAATTCCTTGCTCATGACGTACCAGTTAGGCGTGTAACCTTCATCCTGTAAAAAGGTTTTCGCCCAACCCTTACGACCAGCCAGCGAAACCCTTGTGCATCCAACCTGCCTGCCCCACTTCTCAATGTAAGGCCGCATCTGCTTGAGCTCGTCTAGGTCGCCGCCAGCAAGGAAATAATGCAAGTCCTTGAGTTGCGGGTAGACAACGACCTCTGTGATCACCGCCGAGTTTGCGTTGGGCCAAAGCTGAAACCGCTTTGTCAACACCCCGGCGGCAATGTCATCAAAAGTGTGTGTCCCTCCTGCGTATTCTAAAGCCGCCTCTATCCATTTGCGACATCGAACAAGCTCGGAAAATACATCTGTCATATTGCGGTTGCGGATAAGTTGCCTGAGTTGTCAACTGTAACCGAGTACCGCGTCCCATTGGGGCTTGTCAGGATCAAACGAGCAGACGACACCTCGATGTCCTGCCCGCGCTTCATGTTCTGCACGTCCGCCCGCTCCAGCAGATTGCGCATCTGCGCCTGGTCGCGCAGGTCGTAATCACGCGCTGCTGTGGGCAGCTTCACCGGCGCCCCCCTGCCACGGCGTCAACCCGCATGGTGCCAACCCGCCAATCGTCGTTAGTCGCCATCTCAACCCGCATCGCCACTTGACGGCCAGAGAATCTGACCGAAGTGGGGTTGGCCATGCTGTAGGCCCCGTGCGTCGTCTCATCCCCGTTGGGGTAGTAGCGCGTCTTGAATTTGACCTGCACGTCACCCTGGGTCAGCTCGTCTGGGATCAGCTCCCGCACGTTCATGATCTGATCGCCGGTGCCGATCTGGAACGCTCCGCTCTCGGCAAACACCGTCGCAGAGTCGTAGTCGAACCCGACCTCGTGCTCGTACACGTAGCCGTCTGTTGAAATCATCAGCGGCTGACGGTACACGCCACGGTCGGTGCCCGCGGTGCGAGCCAACGAACCAATGTTCCAGTGATTCTCGCGGTAGTTGAACGTGACGTAGCTGTCAACCTCGTTGCTGGCGCTGCTGGGGTAGAACCACCATACCTCGCCAAACGCACTGTTATGCACGGCGTATATCTTGCTTTGCTGCGTCGTGTTTAGGTTGCGGTATACGTAGTCACCAACGTCGCTTGGTAAGGGCTTGACGTAGCCGTCGTACATCCAAAATCCGCTGCGGCTCATCCAGATGGCCAACGCGTCGGCGACCACGGCCACCGACTGGGCAGAGATAAGCCCGCAGCCGCTGCCAATCTTCTCAAAGCCGTACACAAACGGCTGGCCGACGTAGGTCGCCGTGTGGCAGTCCACGTCAGTCCACAGCAGGTGCAGACCGCGCACGCGCTTGCCAGCCAACAGGTTGCCGGGTGTTTGCAGCTCAAAATCACCAGCCTCGTTGGTGGTGGCAGGAGTCCAAGTCGTGTTGTCCTCCTTGTCGCACCACTGCACCTTGCGCGGGTTGCCACCGGCCCCAAGCGCAAAAATAAATCGCTCGCTGGTGGACAGCAACGCATTGCAGCTTGTCGGCGCGTTGGTAATCGCAGCAGCAACAGTCGGCGTAGAGAAATCTAGCTGCCACTCGTACAGCTTGCCGTCGCTGGTGCTGCAGCCGATTAGGTACTCACCCCAGGTGTCCAGGCTCCACGTCGTGGCCGGTATTGCACTGGTGGTGTCTGGCCTGGCCACGCCGTAAGCAAATGAGCCATATGACCTGTAGCCATAGCCGGTCTTGACCACGGCGTCAGCAGCCCCAGACGTAAACCCGGTCGGCGTGATGTCCTGCACACTACCAGCCTCGTTCATTACGTACAGTCCGCTGTGCGTGCCAACGCCAATCCAGCGGTCGCCGGTATTGTCTCGCCAAGTCAAAAGGCCGCGAGCCGAACCAGTTACCGCGTTGTCTGAGCGCTTGCGCCAACCTCCAATGGGGCGCAGCGTGTTCTCGTACCAACGCACCAGGTTGGCGTCAAACCACCGGCCAGCCGACTGGTAGTTGGTGCCGTTGCGGTAGACGCCTGGGGGTACTTGCAGAGGTATCAGAGCCATTACCACTTCACCTTATCTGCCCAGTACGCAGCCGACATCTTGCCCTTGGCGATGTTTTTGGCGTGCCTGGCCTTAAATGATTTGTTCCGCGCAGAGCCTTCCGGGGAACCCTTCACACCCTGCTGCCCGAATCTAATGAGCTTGACCTGCTCCCCCGATTTGGCCAGCACCGCGTGGCTTTTCTTGGGGTGCGAAGGCGTCCGCTTGGGCTTGTTGTAGCCGCCGAATGATTCGCTGCCGCGCTTGATCATTTCTTTGCAGCCCGGATGTTGTCAACCATGTTGGGGTAGGGGCGTCCAGCTTTCTTGGCCATAGCCTTGGCGCTGCGCTTTTGCCCAGCGCTCAACTTCTCGGGCTTGCCCACCGACTTGGGGCGACTCTTTTCCCAGACAGGTTTTTTCTTAGCCTTCATGCCGCCATCTCCAGTGCCTTTGCGGTGGTCTCCTCGTTGCGCCGAGTCCAGCCGCGCCCAAACGTATCAAAGGTGCTCAGTCCCTCGTAGAAGTCCTGCCGCATCTTGCCCATTGCCTCAATTATCTCAGCAGGTTGGTACATTTTGACAGCCTGGATTGTCATCGGGCCAATCGCCCCATCAGAATCCACTCCGACAAAACGCTGCAGCGCCTTGGCTGCTCGACCAACGCCTGAGTTGACCGCCCAGTCAAATACCGCCCAGTCCACGCCGGACGGCAGGTCGTCGCACTTGGCTCTGTCCCAGTACCGCGCCTTGTACAGCGGCGCAACGTCATCCGCGCTTAGGGCGCGCATCTCGGACTCGTCCACCTTGCGGTCGAGCCAGTCCTCGTACACTGCCTTGGTCACCCCGAGGTTGGTCATACCACCTGGGTCTTGAGGATGGTTTACGAACCCTCCCTCGTGCTTGAGCAGCATGGTCAAACAGTCTCGAAAATTTTCTTTCATGTTCCGCCCCTAGTCGTCGGATAGCAAGCCGCGTTGTATGGACTGCCGCGCTCGTCGTTGATGTCCACCGCCTTGCTCATGCAGTCTGGCAGGCTGGGCATCTGCTGTATATGCACGACGCGCATATTCTGACCCGCTATCAAGAACACAACCAGGGCGTAGGTGGTCAGGGTCACTTGCTGATGCCCTTGACTTTTTCAAATGTGCGCAGACCACCTAGACCAAGCAGCCCGCCTAGCACGGTCATCAAGCTGCCCATGTCGAAAGACGGCAACTCAGGCACCGCCATGCCAGATACGGCAACGCAAAAAATAAGTATAGGCTGCAGCACAAAGTGATAAGCAAAAGCGACTCCACAAATCCAGCCGATAAACGGCCTCCAGCCACCCTTAAATATCGACCCGCTTGCGGCCTCTGCCTTATTGACCTCGATCTGGGCCAGCGCGACTTCATGCGCCTGGCGCTCTGCCATGGTTGCAATTTCATGGGCTAGTTTCGCTTTTTGGTCTTTGTCCTCAACAAACTTGTCAAGCAGCCCGGTGACCGGGCCGATCAGAGCACTAAGCATCCTTGCCTCCTTTGACGGCCTGGGCAACACCCTGCACCGCCTTGCGTCCGGCTACTCCGCCAACCGCCCCAATGCAAAGCAGCATGATGTCCTTGAGTATGCCAAGAAAAGCCTGGTCGATGGGGCTGATTTGGTTCATGTCGTGCTCGACGTAAAGCACCCCGTAAATGATGGCAATGACCGACCCAAGCAGTATGACCGACAAGACCATGACCACCACGGCCCAAATGCGCACCTCAACGTCCTCGACGCTATACCTGCCCATTCCTAGCTCCTACCATCTCAATTAACAGCCAAATCAATTCAGCCAGCCCCCACAACAGGCCCAGCGTCAGCAGACCCAGCGCCACGTTCATGGCCAGGGTCTTGCGCTTCAATGCTTGCAGGTGTTCAGCACGGCGGCGCTCGGTGGCAACCCGCTCGCGCATACGCATCATCTCCAGGTACGTCTCTTGCCCATAGCGCAGAATGATCATGCTGCGCAGCTCGCGCTCCATCTCGCCCAGCTTCTGCCGCTGCACTACGATTTGCAGCGCCTCCTCCTCGACAGACCCGGCAGACAGCAGCTTCTTAAATATCGGCGGGTTCTTGGCTTTCTCCTCGGCCTTAACAATGTCAGCCTTGGCACCAAAGAATTTGCCTATATAGGACGCGACATCCTCGACCTCGCGCCCAACCTCGACCGCCTTCTTAATCGTATTAAATGCAGTCGTGGCGACAGCAAACGCGGTCACCGGGTCAATCATTACCCAACCTTCATGATGATCGTGGCAATCAGCCCACCCATGCCGACCAGCAGCGCGCCGACCGACTTGATAATGACAGACTCGATTTTCTTTAGCCGCGCGTCCACGCCATCGAGCCGCGTCTCCACGCTAGACATCCGGCCCTCGAGCCGCAGGTAACGCTCGGAGCAGATTTGCTCGTGGCTTGTCAGTCGCGCATCAGTATCCCCAGCGGCCATGTTATGCCTCCGGCCAGCGCTGGTCTTGCACCACCGCGATAAATGCGTCAATGTCGGCGGCTCCTGAAATAGCCGTCTCAAGGCGAGCAGCCTCGGTCAGCACCGCAGCGCGGTATGTGGCCGTCGCGGCAGGCACCGCAACACTACGCTCGACCTGGCGAATCACCATCCAATCGGTCGCAGCCAGCATCTTGCCAGCCGTGTCTTTGACCTGTGCAATCCATTGCGACTTCAGCCCTTTGGTAACCAGCCGTTCATCGCTGTCCACCATCGCTGGTTCGCCATCGACCTCGCCCAGCACCTGCACCCACATCGGGTTGCCGTTCTCGTCCACTTCCTCGCGGTCTGCCAACTCTTTGGGATTGTTGACATCGCCGTTCCAATAGAAGCGGTCATCGGCGCGAACAGGGTCTGCCACCTCGGTGATGCCAATGGCGGCTTTCTCTGCTGCACTAGCAAGGCGTAGCCAGTTGGCTGGGTATTGGATGCCATCATGGACAAAGGCGCGTCCAACAGGCAAAGGGTTGTTGTTAAGCATGAACATTGTTGTTACCTCGCAAGGGAATTTTTAAATGGGTTTTCGGCAAATGCCATGTAGATGATTGTTGCACTTGATGTATTTAGTTCACCGCCAGCAACCCGTAATTTAAATCCGTTGGACAAAATATCAAAAGGTTGACCACTATTCTCAGCATTTGATAAATCAGCATAAAGCCCAGCCGCAATTACGTTGTAAGTTGACCTAGAAGTGTCATATAAATGCCAATCGCTTGTGGAATCTGTCCTTTTGAACATCACAAACGCAGGTCTAAACCCCGTGTACACAAACGGCCCGTCAGCACTTGCATTGCCCGTGTAGCTGCCGAATTTACTGTAACCTTCTACATCGGCGAAACAGTAGGCAACGTAGTTATAGCTCGTGTAGTTTGTATAGGCGTCTGTGCCTTTTAAACTAAAAGTTGTTGATGTGTAATCTGAAGAATACACGCTTGATGTATATGCTGGTTGAGTTCCATCAAGATTTAAAAATTTTCCACTAAAACTTTGACCTGTAACAATCCAAGAATTGGATGAACTTCTTGATTTAATAAAAACCATAGAAGGCGAAACACCCAACCCATGCCCCACGGTCGCCCCAGCCGTGCCATTCCCCGTATAAGTAACAATCGAAAACCCAGCCGTAGTGTTGGCGCTGACAGTTGACGTTATGCTGCCGTCGGTGTTGCTTACGCCGCCGCCGTTGGCTTTCCAGTTCCACGCGACAAATGTATTAGTGTTGCTATTCATGTTGGCGCCAGAGCCAACAGTAAAGCCATCTGTATCAAATGAGGTTAGTCCACTCTCTGTAAACTCAGCATTTGTACCATTAGAAGTTAGACCTGCTGTTGCCCCGCGTACTGAATCCCATAGGCGATGACTAGCAACAAAACTACGTCCTTTACCCCAAACCAAGTCAGGCTGGAACCCCACACCAGTAATACTCTGCGTAGACCCATTACCTGTATACAACACCGCATTGAAATACTCACTCCCATCCTCAATAGTCGAGTCAGGCAGGTTGTATGTGTTCAGACTCTTAAAGCCAGCGGGTGGGGTATAGGCAAAGGGGCGTTGACCGAAGTTCATCGCAACTACATCAGATGTGTTGTAAGCCCAGCCACCAAAGAAGAAAGCGTCAGCAGTCAATCCTGTATAAAGTGGATTTGCGCCAGTTGTAGGGTTTCCACTATTTGCCCATGTGCCATTTTTACCCATCCAAAAACTACCAGTGTCTACGTCAAACGCATACATTACCAAATCACCAAGTGCTAGTGCGCCGGTTGATAAGGCAATTGTTGTGTTGTTAAAATAGGCACTCCCTGTTGCGTGGTAAACCCATGAATAAAGGTCTGAGCCAGCAGCGCCACTAAGTGGACTGTTTGACTTGACAAGTGATGCACCAGTTCTACCAGCAGTGCCTTGAGAAACAAGCACCCACTCCATATACCATTTGCCACTAGACATTCCAAACGTGTTGCGAATTTGCTGATACGCCCCGCCGCTTGTGCTAATCAATTTTAGGTTTGCTTCAGATGTACCAATTGTTGATGAATACTTATCAAGCGGATTCAACGTAGCATAGTTCGCCGCATCCTCACTCGTCAGCGTCGGCACATCGGTCATGGAGTCGTATGTCACCCCGCTGGTCAAACTGATGTTGTTAGCCGTCCAGTTGTTGCCGTTGCCGCTGGTGTCATAGCCCAGCGTGGTCGTGCTGGTGTTGTCGCTGAAGTTCAGATAGAACCCGTTCGTGCCATACGTCCCGGTGTACTTGATTGGTTGCCATACCCCGGTGTCCTCGTTGTATTCACCGAAGTAGGTGGGATCTAGGGCTTGACCGTCGATGAAGTTGACTTCGGTCATGTAGCCGTCGAGTGAGACATAGCCGCCCCCAAGTAGATGCTGGCTTGTTGTGTTGAAGTTCGTAGTGTCAGCGTTTTGTGTTGGGTATGTAGCAGTCCCAAGCGCAGTGACTTGCACACCATTGACATACAGCTTTGCTCTGTTTGAGGCAGTGGCTTGAGTTGTATCAACTGAAGCAACAATGTGATACCACGCAGAAGGGTCACGAAATACTTGACTTGTGACAAGCCAAATCTGATTTCCACCATTTGTGCCAAGCTGAAGTGCATCAGCATTAGTAAACCCTATCTCATCACCACCACCAGCAGCATTGTTACAAGCAAACAGCGCACTATATACACCAAGACTTCCACGCTTTACCCACCCACTCCAAGTCCAAGTCTTGCGGTTGCCAGCAGACGCAGGTGTCCGACTCAAATAAGCAGACGCACTAGACCGAAAGCGCAAGCTGCGGTCGATGGTGTAGCCGCCGCTTGCTCCAAAGCCAACAGGTAGGACGGCCATTACGCAAAGCTCCGCGACACCATGATGTAAGCATTGGTGCCGTTGTCAAAGTAGCTCAACACATACACGCCAGCCGTGCTGATTGTGGTCAGGTCAGCAGCGTTAATCTTGGTCGTGGCCGCAGCCGTGATTGCATACCCGCTGGAATTGTCCAGCAATACAAAGCCTGACTGGCCAGCCGTGTGGTTGGTAAACGTCAGCGTACCGCCAGCCGTTGGTGTGCATGAAAAGTTGTTGGTTGCCGACAGGTCAAACGACAGGTCGTTGTCGCTGGTCACAGTACCGCGCTGGCTGGCCGTGAACGTCTGAGCCGTGTCGGTCTTGGCGGTGTCGGCGTCATAGGCTTGGACGTCTGTACCAATTGTCAGACCTAAACTAGCCCTGGCGGTTGAGCCGCTCTCGGCAACCCAGTTGGTGCCGTCGCCCACAATGATGTTGCCGTCAGTGACAGCCAAGCCAGCAATGTCGGCCAGACCTGCGTCATACGCCTGCACGTCCGATCCAATGGCAACGCCAAGGCTGGTGCGGGCCGCAGATGCGCTTGAGGCGCCCGTTCCGCCGTTAGCAACGGCCAAATCACCGCTGGCAGAAAACAGACCGTCAATAATGTCTAGGTCTGCGTTGAGTTTGGTGCCCCATGTGTCGGTCGATGCGCCGACCTCGGGTTTGGTCAAACTTAAATTGGTTGTACTCGTATCAGCCATTGATTACCTCACGCGGCTATTTCCCAAGCCTCTGAATTATCTGCAATCGGAGTCCAGTTTTCGGATTCGTCTGCAATCGAAGTCCAGTCCTCTGAATTGTCTGCAATCGGATTCCATGTCTCAGGCGTGTCGGCAATCGCGCTCCACGTCTCGGCGGTGTCCGATTCCTGTTCCCATTTTAGACGCCCATCTGCGGTCATGGTAGACCTTGCGCGCACCAAAAAACTAAACGGCATCACGCTGTTTGCAAACACGCTCGCCGAGGATGTTGACACAAAAGTCAAGTCTACAGAAAAAACCACCACCGAGCCGACGGCCATGGTCATGTCTGATGCAATGGTCATCGGTGCAAAAGCGACCCTTATGGCGTCAACAGACATCAAGGTCGAGCCATTGACGTCAATATCAGCACCGACAATAACCTGCCCGGACACAGCAACTGATGTAGAACCTGAGACAGACGCCTCACCAACGGCGTACCGCAGGCCGCTGATGCTGGCAGAGGTCGTGCTTGTAATATCTGCTGCGGCGTCAACCACTACATCACCACTAGCGTTTACGCTAGTGGTTGAGGCAACGGCAAATGCGCCTCTTTTGACTGGATTGGCGGCAACAGATACCGAGCTGCTTGAGTCTATGTCGGCAGCCCCAATCGCGTACCTCAGCCCACTAATTGATACAGAAGTAGCGGGCGTAACAGATACTGCCGCGTTAACTATTATCCTGCCATTGACAGATAAAGTTGATGCGCTAGATAAGTTTGCGGCCCCAACAGCAACGCGGGAACCAGTAATGCTGACAAAGGTGCTTGACGCAACATCAAAAGCGCCTAGCTTGACAGCATTGCCACTGACCGAGACGTTAGTTCCACTTGATACGCTAAACGACCCGATAACGTAACGCAGACCGGCTATTGATGCGCTAGTTGCTGAAGATACAGCAAACGAACCATCAACAACACGAACACCAGATGCCGATACGTTAGAAGCGCTTGATATAGAAAATGCGCCAACAGCGTACCGTAAGCCGCTGACCGCAACAGTTGACTGTGCGTCGCAACTGATTCCCCCCACCTTGACAACATCGCCAGATATTCCAACAGAAGTGCCGCTAGATATCGAGAGGGAGGCATTAACAATGATTGCGCCAGCAGCTGTCATGCTGCTGGCGCAAACGATGCTGACTTCCCCCGTGGTTATGCCATAAGAGTAGTTCCCGACGCCATATGCGCCGGAACCATAGTCGCTAATTTCAGAGGCAAAGTCCCCGCTACCGTAGTCGCCGGAACCGTAGTTGGCCATCTTATGTCAGGGTAATAGTCAGGCTCGATGCCGGGATTCGGAAAATATCACCGTCATTGATGGTGCGGCTGGTGGTCAGAGCTGCCCAAGCAAGCATATTCCCTCCAGTTGAAGCATCAAACACAGCTGCGTGCGTAATGGTGCCCCAGTTGCCGCCACTTGCTGCCGCAAACTCAATCGCAGCCGAGTTGGTTGCGGTTGTCGCCGTGCCACTGACACTAATCGTGCCCGTTGCTTTACGTGCGTAACCGTTACCGCTGACCTCGGTGCCGCCGCCGGTGTCGGACGGAGCAGCCGTGAACAGGCCAACGTACCAAGCCGTAGGACGGGTGGCGCTGTCGGTAGTGAATAGCCAAGTGAGGACTAAATCCTCTGCGTAGTCAGAAAATGATGACATTACTTATCCCCCAAAAGGTTTTGCCCTTACTTTTAACGTCCCGCCGGATGTTGCCGCCCGGTCGTCAGACACCTGCACCGCCTCAACCCCAGCGGCATACAAGCCCGACCAAACATTGATACGGGCATCATCCTGCAAGTACGGCGCGGCTTGGATCAAGGCTCCGTACAGGTATACGTCAGGCGAGCTGGTCAGCAGCCAGTTTGTCGTGTTTGAGTCCGACAACTTGGACAGCTGCGCGTAGTAAATCAACTCGCCTGTGTAGTTGCTGTCAGGCGTCGGGTGGACGCGAAACTGACCACCCACCACGCTGAAATACTTGGGCTTGCCTGTCGCCGTGTTCAGCGAGTCCAAACTGTCCATCTCATCGACGGTCACAAACTGCAGCGGCTGGGGCGGCGTCGTGCTGGTGAGCTTAAACGACTTGACCTCAAGAAAGTCGCCTGGCACGGCGCCGTACTTGCTGTCAATCGTCGCGGTCGCCCGGACAATCATTTGCCGGGTGCGCAGCACGCGCTCCATCTGAGCCTCCGCCAGCGAGACAAACGTCGGGATGACCGACGTCAGGTCGCTGCGGTTGAGCCAGTCACCAATGGATGACTTCAGCTCGCTGTAGTTTGTGATCGCCATTTACACCACTCCAGGGCGGGTGCGAAAGTACCGATTGTCAGGGTCGTTGAGCCACTTTTTCAAGGCTACCTGGTCGTCCAAGATACCCTTGGCCTTCAGGTCGTAGTACAGGCTCATCGGGATCGACGCCACGCGGTGCATATCGCCCTTCCAGCCTGCGCGCTCGTCTACCTGGTTGAACGAACCCTTGTTTGCCTCCAGCACGTCGTCAACGACTTGGGTCGTCTGCAACGTGACCGAGCCGTCGTCGTGCTCATGCCAGTACTGCTTGATGCCAGCCTCGGCATTTTCTGAAATCAGTCTTTTTTCCATGTAAGTAGGGGCTGGGTTATTAGCCCAGCCCCATCACCTTAGGAGGTGGTCAGGTCAGCGGCAATGCCGTGTGCTTTCTCGGTGTGGATGCGTAAGCCCCACTCGGTCAGCATCAGGCGCTTGTCAGCGTCGCCGGTCTTGGCCATGTCCATGGTCTGCATCGGACGCAGGTAGTCGATCGATGCGTACTCAGGATCAAGCACCAAGGCGTCGCGTGCGCGGACAAAGCGGTTAGCCACCACGCTCACGTTGCCAAAGTCGCTGACGTAGATGTCAGCGGCACCAATGATGGTGCTGGGCTTGTTGCCGGTCACGTTGAAGCGCTGGCCAGCGATGCCGGTGAACGCCGAAACAGCTTGCTTGTTGAAGCTGCCAACCATCAGCACCTTGGGCGTGCCACCCTCAGTCCACACCTGCTGGATCACATCCTTGAGGATGGTCTCGCTGAAAGCACGCTGGGTGCCGTCGGTGCGGGTGTCGGTGGGAACCGTGCTGTAGGTGGGGTCAGCGCCGCCAGTACCAAAGTTGGTGTTGGTTTTCAAGAAAGCCTGCACCGAGGCGGTCGTGCGAGCGGTCGTGCTGTCACCAGCAACGGCAGCTTGACCGTTCAAGCAGGAAAACTCGATGTCGCGCTTCAGCTCCGAACCCTTCTTGGCGATCTGATAAGCCAATTCCGAGCGACGACCAGCCTTGTTCACCTTCTCCTCAGTGCCCGAGATGATGACCGACTTGCGGCTGATCTGAGCATAGTTCTGCAGGCGAACCGTGGCGGTCACGGCGTCGTAGCTGGTCTCATCACCTTCGATCTGAGCGTTGGCAGCAGCAGCGGCCAAGGCGTCAGTTTGCCAATCAAAGTTGGTGTTAGACAGCGTGCCCTTGCCAATGTTGTTGACAAAAGGCGTCTCCTCGGGGGAGATGTTGTAGATCACATTGGACAAGTCCTCGCGGATGCCCTTTGCGCTGTAGGTCAAAAAGGTATTGCTTGCAATAGCCATAATTAAAACTCCAAGTCAAAGAAACTTCTCAATCAAACTGGCCGCGTCCTTGACGTTGCCAGACCGTTGTAGACGCTGCTGCGACTGCTTAACTGCGCTCGCCTGAACCTTGCCTTTTTGGGCCTGACCAGGCTTGACTGACTTGGGAGACTTTTGCACCGGCTTGATCTGCTGTCTCTTGCCCACCATCTGGTTGTACTCTGCCAACCTATGGAGCGCTAAAAACACGCGATGGTCGCCAATGTTGTTTATCTCCTGCTCAGTCAATCCCACCGACTTACCTGCCTCAATCCAAGAAGCGTATGCCGCCTGCGCCCGCTTGTGGTCACGCAGCTCCGGTATCTTCTCAATCAACAAGTCGCGTTGGTTCTCTAGTTGCCCTCGCAACACCTGCTGCTGCTCTTGTGCCTGAATTTGCGCCAGTCGTTGCTGCTCGGCCTGGATGGCCTGCATCTTCTCCTGCCGCTCTCTGTGCACTTCCTTTTGCCGCATCCACTCGATTGGGTCTGTGTCGTACAGCTTTTCCATATCGACCTGCGGCTCAGTAGCCTGCTGCAGTTGCTGTTGCAATGCGCCTAGAAGTTGCGCGTACTGCTGTCGCTCTTGCCTCACATTCTGCAGCTCTGCCTGTGTCTCTTTGCGCACTTGGGCTAGTTCCTGCGTCTTGCGGGTGTAGTCTGCCGTCCTGCTGTAGCCTTTTTGCAGCTCGTCTAAGGTAACCTCAACTTCATTGCCGTCAACCTTGACGGTGAATTTCTGTTCCTCGACTTCCTGCTCATCTTCAGCTTCGTCGTCAGACTCATCGGAATCTGTCTCGTCGTCGTCCGCTGCGTCCTCCTCCGCAGACAACTCCTCCTCAAACTCCTGTTCGGACTCCACCTCATCGGTATCATCCTGCTGCGCCTCAAGTTCCTGTTGTTCCCCGTCGCCGGACAACATCGACTCAATGGCCTCGCCAGCCTGTTCGGCTGTCATAAACCCTGGGACACTTGCTTGCGCTGTGGTGTCATTGCTCATAGTTTAACCCTCAATTAGATTGATTTGTCACGCTCCAACTGCTTGCTTGCGATCTTGGCGCTGTCCACAAACGACTGGAGCTGGTCTTTGAAGTCCTGCAGGACAGACATATTTGCATACGCCCTGTCCCTTTTGACAACATCGTCAATTTTGCTCGTTTTCCAGTCGTTTGTGTAACGCTCCTCTAAAGCCGCAAAGGCTGCGGCCATGGTCTCGTCCTCAAGAATCTCAAGCGCCTTTTTGCCGCGCTGCACCTTTTGGCGCAAATCTGCCATGTCACATTACCTGCTGGTTGTATTGGGGTGACTGCTGCATCGCGGTCTGTGCGATAGCAGCCTGCTGCCGGATGGCCTCGCGGTCTTTCTCCATCATCTCGTGGATGTGGGCGATGTTGACCTGCGTGCCGTACTTTGCCTCGATCTCCGCCGCACGCAGCATGGCGTCGGACTCGATGCGGTCGCGCTCGCGGTCGTCGGCGCGCAGCATCTTCTCGCGGTCGAGCTGTAGCTCGGCAGCTTTCTTTTGGATGTCGGCCTGAATCGACTGCGCCTGCACCATCGCCAGCACCTCCTCGGGCGACGGCTTTTGCTGGGGCTGTGGCGGCTGGTAGTCCGCAGGTATGGCGTTGAAAAACTGGCTACTGTCCTTGAACCCAGCCATCTCGACCATACGGCGCAGGGTGTTGCTGTACTGGGCCGGAGTCACCAGCGGATTGACCGCCCCCAGCTGCTGCAGCGCCTGCTCCTGCTTGGCGCTGATCATCATCAGCATCTGCATCTTCTGCTCGACGTCGCCGGTGCCCAGCGCCACGTTGACGGTGACGTCCATGTTGGCGTCCCATGCGCGCGGATCGACGGCCACCCACTGGTTGCGCAGGCGAACCATGCGCGCCTTGTCCTGGTGCGTGGTCATCAGGAACAGCAGGTTCTTGAACAGCTTCTTCATGCCGTGCGCCAGGATGCGCGTGGTCAGCTCCAGACGGCTCTGGCTGGCGCTGACTGTAGCGGCCACAGCGGCCTTGGTGCTGCTCTGCAGCGCGTCAGCGTTCAACCCCATCGCGGCCTTGCTCATGCCGGTGCGGTTTTCTTTCATCTGCTCAACGTAGTCGAGCATCGGGAACGCCGCCTGCCCAACAAACGGCTGCGCAAGTGGCTGCACCATACCCGGCGCACGCATACGCACAATGGCCCCGGTCTCGTTGTTGAGCACGTCGTCCATGTTGACCTGACCCTCGACCACCGCCGTGCGCGGGTGGATCGACTGCGCCAGGCTGTCGAGCGTATTACGCAGGATGTCGCTCTTGATCTCCTGCAGGTCTTTGGTGTAGTCAAAGATGCTGTTTGCCTCGACCGGCGAGGTATGCGGCTCAGGGTCGCACGGGAAGTCAGCGAACGGGACAAAGTCGGCAGGCTCGTTGTTGACAATGTTGTACCCGTCGCCCATCGAGCATATCTTGCGCAACTCGGCAATACCGTCGCCGTCGTAGTCGATCTTGATCCAGCTCTCGATGTACAGCACCCGCTGCATAGCCGGGTTGTTGCTCTCGTTGGCCATGCCAATCGTCGTCGTGACAGGCCGACGTGCCAGGTACTCGTCGTTGTTCTCTAGGTCGCTGCTGGTGATGTACTGCTTGACCTCCTCAGCGTCGTAGCCCATCTCCACCAGCTCGGATACGGTGGCCATCTTGCGGTGCGCAATGATGCTCGCGTCCTCCAGCTTGGTCGCGTTGCGGTCGATCAGGAACTCCTCTGGCGGCACGCCCTCAACCACAATGCGCCCGTCCTTGGTGATGCGCTTGATCTCGACGTCAAAGAGCTGCGGCATCTGCGGCATGACCGGGTTGCCCATCTCGTCAACCGCAGGCATACCAGTCATCGGGTCAACCTGTGGCTGCAGCATCTCCGGCGAGATGTTGGGGTCGTCGTACTGCGTAATGACGGTCACGATCGCGCCTGCTTCGCTCTGAAGCACCATCAGCGTCTGCTCGTCCAGCCCGGTGTAGTTCTCGACGCGCACCTTGGTGCGATCCTCCCACCAGGTCTTGACGATCCCGCACTTGCGCACCAGCGCGTCCTTAAACGTGCTGTACATGACCATAAAGCCGTCGTTGTCCTGCTGCAGCACGTAATTGGCGTAGTCGGTCGCCTGCTCGGCGTTGGCTACGTCCTCCGGCCCGCGCGGCACGTACTCGACGATCTTCTCGCTGCTGAACATGGTGCGCATGATGCTGGGCAGCATGGCGTTGACCGTGTCGCGCACCTCGGTGGCCACGACGTGGCTCTGCCCCTCCTCCTCGTTGCCAAACGGGTCGCCACGGTAGTAATCGGTCGCCTGCGCCCGGAAAGGACTCAGGTCGCTGTCGATGTAGCTGATCGCGTCCTCGATCTCCGCCCCGACAATGCTCTGCAGCTCCTCGTCGTCCATCGGCTGCTCGCCATTCATCTCGGCGACCTCGCGCTGCATTTCCTCGGCCATGCCGATAGGCGTGTTCTCGTAGGACTCGTTTTCGTATTCTTCGCTCATTTCTTGCCCTTTTTCATACGCTGCGCTTCAGACAGCGCAATAGCAATAGCCTGCTTGGGGTTGGTCACCTTCTGACCGCTGCTGGATTTCAACTTGCCACCCTTGTACTCGCGCATGACTTTTGCCACCTTGCGTGCAGGTTTTGTTTTCATCCTAGAACCCCGTGTTGCTGATCAAAACAATCGTCAACGTAGCGCTTACCGCGTTGTTGGCGCCGCTGCTTACGGCGCGCGTTTCAATGTCAGACTTCTCGGTCACCGCGATTGGCACGCCAAAGTCAAAGTCAATGAACCCGTTGCTTAACGTCACCTTTGACGCCGTTCGCATGACACCGCCAAACGTCCTGACCTTGAGCCGCGCCGTTACGTATTGGTTGACGTTTGTGGTGCCAACCGACACCGTGCCCTTGTACAGGTACGCCGTGTAGCCAGCCGGTACCGTGTACACAGTCATCAGCGTCTGCTGGTCGCTGACCGAAATTTGCGCATACGTCGTGCCGCCGCTGGCGATGGTCACAACCCCGGTGGACTCGGTGCTACCGCTGACATACGCGCGGTACACCCGGCGCAGCGCTGTGGCCAGCGTGGCCGTTCCGGCCCCCGCCAGCGTCACGGTCTGCGTGACCTCGTCCCAGTTGGTGTCAAGCCCAATGACAGTTATCTCGACGCCGTTGTCGGTCGCGCCAGCTGCGCTGGTCACGGTCATGGTCAACGCTGATGCCGGGTACGTGTATATCCCGCCCGCGTCCCATACCGTCTCCTCGGTGCCGTTGACGTCTAGGTTGAACCCAAACTTAAACACCGACGTGTGCCGCTGAATCTGCCCGCGAGCCAGCTGCAGTTCAAACGGCTCGTACGTGTCCTGCAGCGTAATACTTGGCGCAAATGATGACATCAGCCCCTCCAAATGGGTTTAGGGCTAATTGTTACACCTTTACGCTAGGCGTGGCACATTCCTGCGCAGCGGCTTAGACCAGCTCCCGGATGCGCTCGACCCGTACAGACCGACCGCCGCGTCGCCAGCAAACGTCAGCACAAACGCGTCCGCCACGTCCGGCGACTTCAGCCCTCTCCGCCTGATGTCGTCCTTGCTCTCGATCTGCAACTTGCCATTGGAGGCAAATTTATACCGCACCGTGGCCAGTTCGTTGACCAATCGCTCATCCTTTGGCAAACGGCAGTCCCTGCGCTCTAGCCACGCCTTGGCTCGACCCCATAGTTCTGCCCGCAGGTTGCGGTAGTTGGACAACATCGCCGCCGACTCAGAGACGTTAATCCCTCGTGCCGGTAGCCCCAGCTCGCGCAGTCGGTCAACGACCCCTGCCCCGAGTCCGATTGAGTCTACCAATATTTCGCTCGGCTTCGTTTCGTAAGCCGCAGCCTCGTACTCCGCGACCACGGCGCCCGTGAGCTGCATCAAGTCCAGGTTGCGCCAAACCCGCACCGGCTCTGTCACCGCGTTGCCCTGGCGCTTGGCGAGCGCAGAGCAGTCCGACCCGAACCGAGCCACGTCCAAGCCCCAAATGGTTTCGGCAAACTGGCTCGGCTCGACGTCCCGGTTGCGCGCAGACTCCAGCAGCTCCATGGCGATCATGGTGTCGTCGTCAGACCTGGGGAACTCGCCCAGCACCCGGATGCGAAACGCGTTGCTGTCCTCGCCGTAGCGGCTCATCATCTCCTGGACGTACTCGTCCGAGACCCGTGGCGAATCAACGCACGACACCCTAAAGGTCGTCCACTCCTCGCTCAACCTGTTGTGCGTGTCAAAGAAAAACCCGCTCGACCGCGTCGGGTTGCCCAGCAGCAACGTCACCGCGCTGTGCCCTGACATCGAACCAGCTGCAGCCTCAAACACCGCCTCCGGCACGCCAGACGCCTCGTCCGCGACCAGCATGACGTGGTCGCTGTGGACACCCTGCAGCGCCTCGGGCTGCTCCGCCCTTGAGGTACGAGCCGATATAAACATCTCGTCCGGGGCGCTGTTGAACGCGATCCTGTCCTGCTTGACCAGCAGCAGCTCCTGCAGCGGCTTGGGCATGACGTTGACCCAGCGCTTCAGCTCGGCAAACAACGCGTCAAACAGCTGCGCAGACGTCGGCGCCGTGACCACGATCTTGACCGGCGAGCGCGTCATGAAAAACCACAGCATCGCCCAGCTGCTCGCCGTTGACTTGCCCACCCCGTGGCCAGACCTGACCGAGATGCGCCGGTCGCCCCTGGCGATGGCCGTCAAAAACTTGACCTGCCACGGGTCGGGGTCAACCCCCAGCACCTCCTGCACAAACACCACAGGGTCGTGCCGGTAACGGGCGACCCACTCAGCAAACACGTTAGGTTTAGTCAAAGAACGTACCCCAAATGAACCCAGCAATAAAGGCCCCGATCACCATGACCAGCGCCAGCTGCAGCCACGCCTTGATTATCTCCCGCACCGTGTACTCGCCCTCGTCCTCCTGATCCATCGCCTGCTCCTCTAAGTAGCGCTCGACCTTGTACTGCCGAGCGCGGTTTATCCGATTGGCTCGCTTAAGCGCAGCCTCCGTCTGGTAGTCAATGCCGCCCTTCATTGACCCCCCAAATGCATCGCATCCTGAATCTGCTGCAGGCTCTTGCGTCGCCGGTGGTCGCGCATACGCTGCATCCCGCTCTTGCGCGGCGGCTGCGGCGCGTCCTTGCGGTTGCCCCACCTGTACGCAGGCACCAGGTTGCAGCCCCTGGCGTCCTTCTCCCAGCCCTCGACATACACCAGCCCCTCGCCCCGCAGCGCACGCATCCACCGCCAGATGGTGTTGACGTGCAGGCCGCTGGCCTCGACCATCT
>Ga0208542_1000397_pt1 | contig 20172 bp, 22 predicted proteins | sample DEB08_DNA_3_FD_185495 | JGI IMG/M metagenome (GOLD analysis project Ga0208542, IMG submission 185495) | Aqueous microbial communities from the Delaware River and Bay under freshwater to marine salinity gradient to study organic matter... | ecosystem: Environmental > Aquatic > Marine > Coastal ... | reverse complement strand
GGGGGATACACTCTATAAAAGTATTACTTTCTATGAAAGAAGGTTGTTGGGAAATCGCTAAATCAATTTGGGGGGTTGGGTTGGGGGGGGTCGCCATTCTGTTATATTATAGTATAATATAATAATTTCCTTCTAAATCATTTTTTAATTAATTATATATTAATTAAAAAAAACAAAGAATGCCTAAACTATTCTGATTCTTCTGATTCTTCTTCTTCGGCCATTTCTGTATACTTTAAATAGAGTTGGTGTACTCTGCCTTTAGAATGATTGCTTTTATTACTTGATAGGTAAGATAAACCGCAACTGCAATTAATTCTATTATTTTTAATAGCTTCTTTGTGCTTTTGATACCAAGCTGAATTATGTTTCTTACGATCAATAGGGTATGTATATATACTAACATCGCCATTCTTTTTAATATATTTAGTAGAGCCAACATCAGACATTTTTAGTTATATATTATACTAACATTATTCCTAAATCCTTTTTTGATTAATTTAATAAAAGGGAGTTAATAAATCCCTAAAACTAATTAGTATTACTTAAATTTTTTTATACAAAAAGGTTATAAAGTTATAGGTTATAGATTCTGGGGTTACAGGTATACAGGTTACGGGTTAGTATGGCTCGCCCTATAGGAAAAAAAAAAAATAAATATTTTTATCATATCATCTGTAAAAAAATACAGTTCGCATATAAAAAAATATAAAAAATATATATAGTAGTAGGATACAACCAAAACCAATGTGTAACCTGTATACCTGTAACCTTTTCTAAATCCTTTTTTGATTTAAATTACATAATTTAGTTCTGAATCTGTCCATTTTCCTATTTCGGAAGCAACAACCGAATTAATATCAAAATCTTCTAAATATTCGTCGTCATCTTCATCATCTTCCGTAGAGGCCTCTTCTTCAAATACTTCATTTTCATAGTCAGGGTCTTCTACATGAAACGCTGCTACTATCTCTTCTAAACCTTCTAATTTAGATTGTAATGCTTGTATTAAATGCCAGTTCTCGTCTTTCTGTAATGCATCTTTCTCGGCCTTAAGATGTTTTTTGCTTTTAATATGATGATGCTTGTTACTCGGCTGGTATTTCCCATCACATACGTCGCATTTTAAAGTTGGTTGATTTTGTAAATATATTTTCATCTTGGCGTTATGTTTCAGACGCTCTTCCTCAGTCATAGGTCGCCTTTGTTTCTTTACTTTTACCGCTTCCATTATATTATAAAGAGAGATTATATAATATAATGTATTTTAAATACTTAAGCGAATAATTGAACTTGTTGAGTTATCGCTAAAAATAAACTATTCTTATTACCTAAAACAGTATTCGGTATAACCTTTTGAGTTATCGGATTAAGAAACCTCACTTTTAACTTTGAAATGGTGTGGCTAACAGATGAAGTATGGTAATACACATAAGGATCAGTTTCAGATGATATGTACGAGTTATCTGATAAATAATAAAGAGATACGATAGATTTCACCGCAAGCAAATCCTTACCCGATTGTAAGTCAGCACCATTTGCATAACCAGTTATCTCACAAAGGATAGAACCACCTAAATCACTAAGCAAACTACCAGGTAAATTACGAGCGACCAATGTTGATGCCTGTTGTGATTCTATTATCGTATCAGCAAAATCAATTGTTGGGAGACCCTCTCCGTAAAAATCTGGGGCGTTAATTAATTCGTTGCCCAAGTTAGCACTCAATAATTGTTGGTTCTGTTGGAAGCTTATTCCGTATAGAGAACCAGTTGATTTTTTAAGGAACTCATCATAGGTTAACAGCGTAGAGTTTGGCTTTAATAATTCTTTTTGAACATTGAAGTCGTTGTAGAAAATACCAGATGGCGGTTTTACGATAACATCTTTTAGGTCAAACCCTAAGATGCCCTCCCAAAAATCAAATGCTTTTCCATTTTGAGTTGCTTTTAATCCTGTAAACAATATACCTGAATGCCTATCAGCATATGATGTAGTTCTGTAACTTGAACCAGCATCTGATGGGTTTGGCACATTATTAATATCAAGATCACTTCTATAATTTTGAGCTATTGAACTAACCTGTCTCACCACAACAGGAACGCTTCCACTTGTTTCATCAACAGCCTTTTCAATTGGTGTATGCAGAAAATTAAAAGCAAACTTATTTGAATTGTTATCATTATAAGTAATAGCAATCTCACTTGTGCCGAAAGTACCACCAACCAAATTATCTAATGAGTTGTTGGCACTATCTCCTGGCGAGAATATCCAGTGATGAAACATCATCAAATTTTCGCCCCCAGTATTATATGAATTAGATCGTGTATCATTCGCAAGATTTAAACCACGCCAATCTTCTTCTTCAATTTCCTTTCTCGTATCATAAAAACCACCCCCAATAGTATCAACTTGGATAGCGTCACTATCACTTGTTAACTGAGAATATTCATACATTCCACCACTTGGGTAACCACCATAATTATAATCTTTAATACGGAAGTTATTGCAGAGTGGCGTCCAGCAAACTTGTGGATTGAGGTGGGCCTTCTTCTCTTCAAGTGTGGGAAACAATCCTGATTCATCAACAAACCCAATCAAATCGTTTGACATGGGATTTAAAGTGACTGGATTTACAATAGGTTCTAATGGGATATCAGCAGGGTCTAATGGAGGAGTAGCACCAAGAGTTGCACCATTATTTGTGCTGAAAGTCCAATTGGTATAATCAAAAGGATATTCCGTCCCCTTATCAGTTAAACTTAAATAACCAAAGCGAATACTTGCTTGAAAGGGATTAGCACCACTTCCAATACGAGATTTGAATGGAACGATATGCCTTGTAGGATGAACATTTTGATTGACATCAGTCACCCCAGCGTCATAGACATCATTGATAATCCCATTGCCTTGATAATTCTGATTTACAGTATTTAATTCTTGTTGTTGGGTTTTCAATTCAGCCAATAAACTTGTAATCTTCACGGCCAATTCCTCTCTTGCATAAACACCAGGAGGTAGCTTTATCTTCACTGTTCTAATATATGGCGTTCCAAGAACAGGGTCAAATAAATACATCGGTTCATTTAACGTCTTGCTGTTAGTAGGGACGCTCAAATCGACATTATAGCGACAGAGAAGAGGTGCAGGAGAACTATTTGAGTAAATTTCTACCAGGTCTTGATCAAATGGAGCATTTTGATTCCATCTTGATTTGGTCACATCATATAATGTAGTCGGAACATATCCTGGTGCTTGGGGCGGAACTTGGTTATCATAGTTGCCCTTCCAGTATCCAGCCATAGAAAGTTCAGCGTAATTATGCAGAGGATTAACGAATTGAACCATCTGAGTTTTTTTTAATTGATCAGTCATGTTATATCTGTTTTTAATTCTATCAACATTCTCGTCGTCTGTTGTGTCAAATGAGGTTCCTGCAATCCAACCATTACTTATATTTAATTTATCGGTGGCCATAGAACCAAGATTCGCATTTGTCTTTCTCATCATGGCGTAAACCATAAAAGACATTTCCAATTCTGTTTCTTCTGATAGATCAATCACCTCACTATTGATTTTGGAAGCGTCTAAAAACACATTCCGCACTTGCGCAGAATCGCCTTGCTTCATGGTAAGAGGTTCTGCTAATTGTGTTTCAAACTCACAATGGGAGACCTTTGTAGTAGAGTTCCAATGATTTAATCCAATCATAGTTGTCTTTGGTAAAGTAGATGTTGGTTGATTCTTAGAAGTCGCCATTTATATATTATTATATATTATTAACAGATAATTAATAATATAACATTATTCTAAATAATAAATAATTTTTTAAGCGTTTACAAAATAGGTGACCGATTTATCAGGCATGTACCCTCGAAGCACCTCAGCGATGATAACCAAAGCACTTTGCTTAACGTGGGGTTTAATTTCGCTATACTGAAGAATGAGTTCATCGTTTATCATTCGGTTAACTGGCAGAACACCATACGAGAAGCGTTTATCACTAACCAAACCAAGAGGCTTAACAAGCTCAATATTTGAGCCAGCTGGGATATTGGCGGAGTTAAATTGGTCGTTAAAGATAGATTGTTTATGAGCACCCTTCGATATCGCTTTTTTGCTAAATAGAGATTGTCCGTCGATAATGAGTTGCATTTGTTCTTCGGTTGGGGCAGCAGACAAAAACTTAGCAGGCTGCATACTGGACAGAGCAGTAGATTCGGTTACCAATTCCTCACCATTTTTAAGAAAGTAATACATATTCTGGATATATTGCTTATTGTAGGAAGTCAATTTGCGGTCAATTGCACCTAAAGGTGTGGCAGCTTGAATTGGGAAAGATTCAGTCGCCAACGAGTAATAAATAAAACCAGTTTTAGCAGGGACGGTATCAATAGGAGTAGCATCTAAATAAACATCATAAGCGATTTTGGGTTGCGAAGTAAAAGTAAAAATGTCACCATCAGCCTCCATCGCGTCAAAATTCCATTCAATTACAATCTCATAACCATCATCAGAAACAGAACGAGCAACCGAGAGGTACTGCATGAGTCCGCTCACATTAATGGTTTGGTAATGCTTATTCATGTCCCAATAAGAAGAATCATCTGTAAGCAGATTTCCGTTAATCACTTCGGCGAAATCAGGTGCTAAAACGCTTAAATCCATCTGATGAGCGATTAAAGAATTAATACCATATTGAATAGAATTACTTGCTAAACTTGCTTTAAGATTTTGGAAATACATAGAATAACCAGAAGCACGGTCAATCTCTACACCCTGAACGGAATTACATGAAATTTTTTTAATCATTTCGGTCGAGCCACCGCTTCCGAATGTATACGGCACTAAAGCACCACCAGCATTACGGCGTTCAAGTTTAAAGTCCAACAGACGGATCTTTTTAGTGTTCATTTTAACCGAGGGAATTCTATAAACAGAACGTTGCTTAGAATACGAAATGGGGTCATCTAACATAGTTTTTACTGAAGCCATCTTTTATAATATAATAAAATATATTAAATTATAAAATAATAGTTAAATTATAAATTATTTCTAAACAATGCTTTACATTTCAACATAGGCATTACAATACACAAATGCGTCAATTGCGTTTCCAGGCCCAGAAGGATCATCACCAGGTTGAGCAGGAGTATCGTCTATCGTGACGGTCATTGTCAATCTTTCTCCAATTGCTTCAGGCAGGGCAAAACCAATACCGAAAGCATTAGTCGAACCAGTCACTTTCGATGTGATACTATTTTTGCTAAAAGTAGCGTTGGGCTGTTTGAAAGAAAACCAGTAATTTTGGGCGATATCAGAATACGATTGAAGAGGGTACATTGCGACAGCCGTCGTTGAATTAATATCCATTTCAACTCGGTTAATGTCCGCGACGAACTCACACATATTTTCATCAGTCGTCAACTTGGAACGATTGCGTTGCTTAATAAACGAGCAGGAGATTTTGTCGGCAGGGGTAGAACCAGTCAACACGCTTAAAGAAGAAATCTTGGACACCATGCTTTGCTGGGTAAGAAAGTGAGTTTCAAACACCATCGGTTCAGGTTTGGGAAGAGGGGGAACTTCCGTAAAGTGAAGTTCTAAATCTCTAAGACTGTAATCCAATTCGGTCACGGCAATAGCGTCTTCTTGGGGATTAACATACATAGCATTCATAGCACTATCTAACGTAAGCATGAGACGCACCTCTTGAACTACGGAAGGATGCATATCACCACCAAGCATGTTATTCAAGCAATTATCAATCTTAAGGCAGAAGCTAATATAGCCATCATTCCCCACCTCTCCTAAAAGAAGCCGAGACGATTTAGATCCACACAATTCAATCGAGTTTTCAGAAGACGAAGTCATATCGGCTAAAGTAAACTTGGATTGCTTTTTCATTCCGACCAAACGACCGAATGACGAAATCTGTTCGATAGTCTGCGTAGCATTAATAGAGGTGGACACAGAACTAAAGAGACCAGAAGCACCACAAAAAGGGTTCATAAATACATAATGCTTTTCTTGAAGGGGAGTGGTTCCATTAACAAAAGCCTTCATTTTACCTACAAGACGAAACGAGTTAGCCTTAATAGAGTTCGCCTTAAGTTGAACTTGGAAATCAACTTGATTATACGGCTTGTATTCTGGTTTTACACTCACTGGGGCAACATAATTATAAGACATCTTTATATAATTATGTAATATAAAAATAATAAAAAATTAATAATATTTAATATTTACTTCCTTTAAATCTTTGTCTAAAAGAGAGTTTTGGTGCTGGTTCATTATTTATTGATTCAGAAACTGTTAAAGGTTCTTCATCTGCCTTTTGAATAATCGGTTGCTGATTTGTAGGTTCTTGTGTCGCTTTTTGTGATGCTTGTTGTTTTAATTCATTTTCTCTCTGCTTCTCTAAATCTAATTGATTTTTTTTATCTTCTTCTTCTTGTCGTTTAGCTTCTAATGCTTGTAGCTTGGCCTCTTGTTTCTTTAATTTCATTTGCTTCATTTCTACTACATCAGAACTGATAAGATTTAATTTCTCGGTTAGCATTTCAAATTTATCTTTATATTGTTTCTCAAAAATACTATCCATGTTATCTTTTGGTTTTATTATAACATTCTCGCCTGATGTTTCGTCTTTTTCAAAAGATACATTCTTCTTTTTTTCTTCTCGTTTCTGTTTTGCTACTTCACGCATTTTAACCAAGCGGTCTCTCAATATTTGCTTCTGCTCTTCGCTTAAATCCCTTTTGCTTTTCTTTTTGGGTGTTTCTAAACCAAGCAAGGCTTTCAGATCCAATTCATCTTCATCCTTTTGTTTTTTAGGTGGCATTTTATATTATGTAGATATAAAATAAAATACTAATTAGACATTTTAAAATACTTATTTAATATTGTCTGTATAATTCTTTGTAGAGGTAGGCTGTGCCTCCCTCGATTAACTTACCAACCTCAGCAAGAAGACGCACTTGAAGACGCTTCATGGTAGGCGACAAGATGGGAGAACCATTAACCATACCAGAGTAAATCTTGATGGGGATAATGCGAATCTTACCAGCCTCTGGGCCTGTTGCGATCCCTTCCAAATTGCGGAGTTGCATTTGAGAGTTGCTAAAAGTATCAACAAGGCGGTCAAAATAAAGAGTGGATGGATAATCGCCACTAATTCTAACATCAACATTGGTAAGATCAACCTCATCAATGGTCGCTCTCCAACTACCCACATTCTTACCAGTAGACATAAGAGAAGACGAAGCAAGAGCAGGAAGAATAACATAGGCGTTATAGCAATTTGCTTCAATCTGAAAATTGGCAACAAACTCGCTAAAACCAATTGGAATGTTAAATGGTTCAACGCGCATGGTTCGATAAAGCGAAGGCATCTTCATTTGACCAGCTGGGTACTGCTTCAAGACGATTTCGGCTTTGGAAACCTGAGGGTAAGCACCAACCAACAATTGACCCACACTTTGATCTTGGGCAACAGGGGCAACATTCAAAATAAACAACACAACCGAAGTTGCGGCTTCAACCGCTCCTGCGGAAGTGATATGGTAGAAACCCATATTGTTAACACCGTCGCCACCTGCCAATTGTAAATCCTTGCTAAATTCAATCGTGCTTGAAGCATGGTCAAAAGAAATAAAAGAAAGGCGTTCGGAAACACGGCGAGGAAGGTTAGCAGCACTATTGGAAACAAGGAAATTATTTGCGCCGTCTTCATGGGCAACAATATCAGAGGCAACCAAGACATTATCAACACCACTTCCGTTAAGAGTAGTTAAACGCATGTTTGCCGTAAAATCAACACCTGGGATTAATTCGTGTTCACCAGTTGTAGCATTTAATTTCAAAAGCCCAGCAGTCACTAAACTTTGACGATCAGTTTCAGTTAAAACATATTTCTTAGAATCACGAAGAAGGTTAAAGGTTGCTTCATTCGTAGGGGCAACTTCCATGCTAAACCCATTTACGCCAGTTTTAGAAGGCAAACTGGGATTAAACGAACGCAAGAAGGCAAAATCGTTAGATTCATAAGAGTAGTTAACGGCTTGGGTCGATACAGACATATTCACATCTGTAGTATTACCATCACTTGAAGTAACACTTGTTAGAAATGCGACGTGTTGAAACGTTTGAACTAAGGAAGTGTCCGCTTTGGTAATTTCTTGCGTGTAAATAACTGGCGTTACTCCAGCAACAAAACCACCGAGAGCAGCATCAGCCTCAGTCCACACTTTGTCGATGTTAAATGAACTAACTGGCGCGGTATCGCCATTAGCATCACGAGTATAAATAACAGATGCAACAATTCCATAATTGGTTGTAGCATAAACCCACTCGGTAGGGCGAACCACAGACTTTGGTTTTTGAACACCCTTGTAGCGTTCGTTAACCTGAGATTGAACAAGGCAGGAAGCATCAGAAACAGTCTCGGATATAAACAACGTATCACCGCTGGCAGCAAGACTAGGCGGTTCTTGAACGGTATCAAGAGCGGTCATCTGCATAATCAAATCACGAGTGACTTCTAATTCCAAATCAACAATAAGAGGCGATTGCTTCAAAGAATAAACGGCAGTATTCAAAGAAGGAAACAAATCTTTAAGACGAATATGAAGTTCCTGTTTACCACCCTCAGTCCAGATAGAATAATTGGATTGGATATTCTTAATCACTTCGGTAGACAGAGAAGCACCAGAAAACGACGTCGAAGCCCCTAAAGTATCGATATCATTTTGAAGAGCCTCAAAGTTGGCCGTTTTATGATTTTGAAAATTAATTTCTTCGATAACTGCGCCGCTTAGTTGGGAAAAGAGTTTCGCCGTGCGGAATATGCACGATGCCGAGTAAGGTTGAACGCCGTCTCCAAAAGAGAAGTAATATTCAGAACCAGTTGCCTTCTGTGTAGTGTCAAGGGCAGAACCATCAGCCTTAAACAATTCAGTTTGAAGCGAAAGGTAACTATTACCAGCGTCAGTCATCATCAAGTCACTTGGCAGCACAAAACGCATACGAGTTAAATACTTTTTCGAGTAAGTTCCATTTTGCTCTGAGCGGATTTTTAAAGTTCGTGCCGACATATTATATAATAACTTAATATAAAAAAATCATTAAATTAGTAATTAATAAATCTATAAATTAATTAATAATCTCTCTAAATAAACAAATCAAATCTGTTTTATAATCCAGCTTGAACCTGAGAAGAAATAAAAGTAGGTGCTTGAGCCATCGGTTGAAACTTAGGGGCTACTGGTGGAGGGGGTGGGTCATCCTGTGGATCAAGCCAGTCAACAAAGGATTTAATACCTGCTGTAACTAAACTACCCACAGCCAAAACCTCACCCAGGCCACTAAAATCAAGTGAGTTCTCTGCTAATTCTGTTGATGCTAAACCCCCAATACCTTCAAGAGTTGTAGAAGCACTATCAGGCAAAAGTTTGCTTAAAGCTTCGGAAGCCATTTCAGTCCCTGCTTCTGTGCCGTCTGTTATACCAGCACTCGCTTGTTGAGATATCAAACTATTTGCTTCTTGGGCAGTATCATCTGTAACTGCACCAGCGTCAGCCTCCGCTGGCGAATCCGCCGTTAATTCTCCTCTATCAACATCACTTGTAATTTGTGAGTTAAATGCCGATGCTTCTTGATTTTCTGTGTCCACCGCTTGTTCAGTTCCTTCTGTCACACCACCAACAGTACCAGTATCCGCTTGAGTAAGTCCAGCCGAAGGGAACTCTGATCCTGCTTCTACCGCTTGGTTCTCTATTTTACCAGTCAAATCTTCTAATTCCATTCCTTCTTGGGGAGGGGGAGTATCAGGACCCTTTACGCCAGGTGCGGTCAATCTTGAATAAAGCCCTTTAACAGCGTCAATACCTTCATCAACTGTACCCTGTATGTCAGAGCCTTTATACAATTTAGCAAGACCTTTTACTGCTTGTAAACCACCAAGATCAATACCAGATTCAATAACACCTTTTATATCGCCCAGCTTCTCGGTTGCAGCAGACAGACCATAATTATATAACTCATCTGCGTATTGGTTCTTTAATGCTGTCAGTTGCTCGGCTTTCTCGTTCTTCTGACTATTTAAAAGGTTCAGTTGGTCTTCATATTTTGAAGATATGTTGGCCTCATCCTGTAAATTTGAAAAGTAATCCATATTATATAATATTACAATATAATATAAAAATGAATAATTCAGAAACAGATAAAATTATAAATGAGTTATTTAATAAAAATAAAATAGAAGATTTAAAAGAGTTTATAAAGCAACGATCGTGCCTAAATACGAGCAATCAATATTTAACGTATCTGTTTTATTTCTTCCAAGCGTCAGGTGTGTTTTCTGTATCACTTGGACAAGCGTATAGCAATCCCTATTTATCATGGGGCGGCGTTGGGCTTAATTCTTTTGCATCTTTTATTTATATTGTCATTAATAGTAACAGCAAAATAAATAGTCAGTTGATGCAGAATATTCAGCAGATATTTAAAGGGGATTATGTTGATGAAGGCACAATTGAGACAATCAGCAGAAAGAATTCAACCAGTAAAGTAACATCTACTGAGGTGTAATAAAGTTTTGATGCTTTTTTGTTTTAAGGTGTGATGATTTATCACTTATTCTATGGATACTACCACATTCACACGTCATTTTTTGACTTTGTTTGATACTTAATTCTTCCTTGTGTGAATCACGATATTCTTTCATATATTCTTTTATGCCCTCTTTGTGTGAATCACGATATTCTTTACTTTTAATTTTTGTTTCTTCTTTATAATCTTGATAATATTCTTTATGATCCCTCCCTTGAATCTTTCTATTAATAAGTAAATCTTTATTCAATCTCATAACACGCCCTTCTTCTGATTCTAACTCACTTTTACTTTCACATGGAAATAATTTCATAAGTTCAATCTTGCAGTTTTCTACACCTACTAAATCAAATAATAAAGCAGAAGTAACGAGATTTCTTTTACCTTCTTTCCACCTTTTATAACTGATTTTATGACTACACATTCTATTTGTTAAAGTATCACACGTAGAACCGATATAAATCCTATCAGTTTCCAAACTCCAAATCTTATAGATTTTACCATTTTGATAACTTGTTTGATTTACAGGCATTACTTTATTATACTTTATATTACGCTATTTATCTTTAAACCCTTTCAATTTTATATTTATTTCTTCCACAACTGCTCGCTAAAATTTTTATATAGTTCCTGCTCTAAAATATTAAAATACAAAAAATTATATCTATCTTTGGTTGCATAGTCATAATGCTTTTTCCAATTTGGAACGTTGTCTAATATTTCTTCTTCCAGCTTACCCAGTTCCTTCATATTGGTTATTTCGTTTATAATGATTGCCGTGCTATTAACACGCATGAGAGGATCAAGACGGCGATAATTCTGTGAGTTCTGAATAATACTTATATTCAAATGTCTATAACGAGTGCATAAATAATTTAGCTTCTTAAACTGAAACCCTACACAATCATCAACCACAATAAGAACTCTATCCCTTTTACTTTGCTCCTGTTTATTCTGTGAATCAATAATTTCTTGGATATAGGTGTCTGCATTCATTAAATCGCTGTGATCTTCAAAAACAATTAATTCTGTATTAACGTCATCATTTTCAAATGCTTTTAAATAACTCCTTGTCGTTTTATCAGTGGAGGCCGTTGGGCTAAACAGAAACACAGAATCAAAACAATTCTTATAATAGCGTAGTAGTAAATTACCACATATTGTGCTCTTACCTGTCTTTGCAGGCGAAACGCAAGTTAAAATCATAGGTGGTTTTGGAACAACATCGTTAACAGGACACGACTCAGGCATTTTGCTATCATCTGCTTCTTTTATTTTGAGAATATCTTTATTACTCATTATTTATATATTAAAGATATAATAAATAAATAACTACTCTTTCATATACTTAATATGCATCGCTAACGAGTGGCCCATCTTCTTTGCTTCTGCTTTTAATTGTTCCACTTCATCTAAACCCTTACTTGCGTTAATATGGCGAGTTAATGTAGTAGACAATTTCTTATCCACACCGCTACCTTCTGCCAACCCACTATAAATAACACCCAGTCTATTATTCGTCATAGGTGTTTTCATGTTATCGTTTAACATAAGGTATCCATCACTATTAAACTCTAAAACGGATTTCATATATTTCGCCAAAACATCATAATATTTAGAATCGATGTCGCTCTCAATTGAACCCATCTTCTTCTCATTCTTATAATTATTCATTAGATACGAAACCTTCTTCCCTTTCTTCTGTAATAAAATATAATTATGTTCTTTGTCAAGGTCATCAACATTCTTAGGTCTAAACATTATTTTACTCTGTGCTAAATCGTTTCTTGTACCCAAGAAGTTCTGTAATATAAATAAAATATAATTACGAAATGCTATCATTTGCTGATTGGTTTTAATCACAAAGTTTTTAGGAACTAAAGATAATAAATGGTCTTCTATGGTTTGCATTTCTTCTTGGGAAGTCCAGTTCTCTTTTTGTTTCTCAGTCTTCTTATTCATACTAACAACCCTATTAATTTTACTCGCCATAGAATCAATAGCATTATTATATTCTTTAATTTCATCAGCATACTTATCGGCATCAAGGGTCTTTAATATAACCACAACACAGGCCAACTTTAATTTAATGCTATTTAATTTCTCATATTTACCTTCTAATGTTTTAATAACATTTTTGGTATCTAATAAAAAATCAATATCATTATTTTCTCTCTCAAACAATTTTTTCAAACTGCTCCAACAAGATAAGTAAACCTTTACACTCATTTCAGATAGGTTAGGCTTCTTCTCTTTTAACAATCCAGCAAAGTCGTCCATCTTGTTATATATATAGTTAATATATTATTTTGTTATATCCCTAAATCTTTTTATATTTAGATATAATATAAGAATGACTGAAATGGAAATGTATGAAAGCGAACGATATTATGAAACCGACGATAGTGATGACACAGAACTATCAAGCGACTATGATGATTGGGAATGTTATTATTGTAGCACAGATTTAGAACAAGATGTAGGAACACCATTCCACGACAAAGAGCCCTCCATACCAAGATGGTATTGTAGTAGTTGTATGCTTCATATTCATCAATCAGATATTGAGGGTGATGATTAAAATAAAAAATTGAAATGATATATAACAAAGAATTATATAATAGATATATATAACAATAATGGCTGGATTTCATACAAAGACATTTTTAAAACACGACGACTATATGACACCAAAACACGCTTGGGAAAATATTAAACAATATATTCCAAAAGACAAAAAAATATGGGAAGCATTTTACGGTGATGGTGAAAGTGGTAAATATTTAACAGAATTGGGTTTTGATACAATACACCAACCAGTTGATTTCTTTGAGAATGATTTAGGTGAGGTAATTGTATCTAATCCACCATTTTCTAAAAGCAAAGAAGTAATGAAACGATTAGCAGAGTTAGATAAACCTTTCATATTAATAATGCCTTCTTCTAAAATCAATACATCGTATATGAGAGATAATTTTATGAATAAAGGATTACAAATTATTATTCCACCAAAGCGGATTCATTTTACAAAGTTGGTAGATGGGAAACCAGTTGAAGGTTGGAAAAATGCTTGTAATTTTGATTGCTTCTACTACTGCTACAAAATCGGTTTAGAAAATGATATTATTTGGTTGGAATAGAAAAGTATTTAAATATTTTATAGAGATAATATAAAATGTTTAACAAAGATTTATCGTATATTAATAAAGATAATGCGTCATTGATTTTACAAAGAATAAATTATGTATTAAATAATCCTAATACAAGTAATTCCAAACCATCTGATTTTATAGAATTATATTCAATTAGAGATTTCATTTTGGCCAAGTTTTTTTAAAGCAATCTGTTTATTATCATATTCAACTAATTTAGATACAGCATAACAACCTATCAGATTTAAGGTAGAATAGAAAATCATATAAGAATGAAACGGTTTCATTTTATATTAAAGAGAGATATTCATTTAATATAAATTAATTAATTCTAAAAGAATGTTTTTTTAATATCATTTAAACTTGCATTAAGAGTTTTTTTATTCCATAATAACCAGCGTGACCAAAACCCAGCAGTAGCAATTCCAGTCTTAGTCCAGTTCTCATTCTTCTCATGTCGTGCTATATAAAGTTTCTTTCGTTCATCGTCTTTATGTATTGTATAATCTTCTGCCCCTGCTTCACCAAATTTAATTGTCTTTTCTTTGTCTACACCTTTAAGCTTGTGTTTTAATACAACCATATATTTCTTTGGATCATCTTTTAACTTTTCTAATTTCACAAACTCATAAGGCATCGTATAATATTAGATGAGAGATTAATTATTAATTAAATCATTTAATCTCTCTTATATCAATTCCTATATAGTCCCTATTAAGTTTAGTAACTACATCACCTACAATTTTATTACAACAAGTTAAATCCAATACCATATCAGTTTCATTTGAATATGTCTTTATAAAGTATTCTATTAATTCATCGCTTCTTGTAATTCCACCACCTGATTTATAGCGTGTTTTATATTCTAATGCAGTTTTAGGATAACGGCCAACGTGTCCTGCTTCTTCACAAACCTTATCTTTTGAAATATTATAATATCCTTCGCCATTTTTAATTTGATGCTTTCTTGGTTTGGTTACAACACTACCTTCCATTTGAGGATTATACGTTCCTCTTTTTTTATAATAAATAAATACTTCTTCTGTGTTTCTTAATGGTTGATATTTTGCTATTAAAAATCCTGTTGATATATGTTTTATCCAAGTGTAATGATATTTTGGTGTTTCATATTTTAATAATTCATAGGTGAAGGGCATACTCGCATGTAATATAATAATTCCATTAGGTTTTAATACACGCCACATTTCAGGGAATAATTCAGCCCAACGTAAAGGCTGATCCCAACTTGCTTGAGTAATTCCGTACGGTGGAGAGGTATAAATTAAATCTATACTATCAGTAGGTATATCCTTTATTTTATTATGTATATCATTTAATTCATAATAAGTTGAAGTCATAATAATATTATATGAGAGATTAATTATTTTTAATTTATTACTAAATCTTTATTTGTTTTAATTAAATCATTTCTCTCTTCTATTCTTTTTTGAGCAGTTAAAAATATATCATTATCTTTCTCTATTCCAATATACTTGCGGTTAGTATTGATACAAGCTATGATCGTGCTTCCGCTTCCCATAGTAAAATCTAATACCATATCACCTTCATTAGAATAAGTTTTAATTAACCATTCACATAATGCTACTGGTTTTGCCGTATGATGTAAATTTTTATTACGATTGTCTTTCATTATATGGTTAATAACACTTCGTGGGTGTCTTGTGCCTTCATTAATATTTGTAAATACTTTTTGAACTCCATAGCATGTAATACCCTTTGCTGGTTTAGTCATAGAATAAGGTTCGCCCTTAACCATTTGAGCATTATATATCCAATTCATATTCTTAGGTTTTTTATTATTATGAAATATGTATATCATCTCATGTGCTTTTAATGGTTGATATTTTGTATTTAAAAATCCAACAGCATTTGATTTCTCCCAAACCAAATCATATCTGAACCAATTACGATTAGATAATATTAAATCAATACCAAACTTTGTCGTGCAAAAAAAAACATACTTACAATTCTCTCTTCCTATTCTTTTTAATTCAATCCACATCTTATTTAAATCAATACAACTATCCCATTTACACGCTGTTTGGCCGTAAGGTAAATCCACTACTACTAACTGTACAGACTTATCTGGTATAGATGAGAACTTATTAAAACAATCATCATTATAAATAACAGATTCCATTTATATATTAGAGAGAAATGTTTTTAATTTATTACTAAATCTTTATTTGTTTTATGGAATTAAACAAAGATTATTCATTTAGGGAGTATATATATGTTTAAATAACAAAGAAACGAATAAAAAGACAATAAAACAAAGAAATATAACACCATTTAGGGTCTCACAGACATAAAAAATATTTTATATTGCTGTGGGGGGCATTTATATGTTATTTAAACAGAATAATAGTCCCTTTAAACACATTTGTTTGTTTAATTCCTTGTTTATTTAGCAATTATTCGTTTGTTTGTTTAATTTTTATCTTTGTATATAATATATAAATGAAAGATTACATGAATGGGAAGATTTATAAGATTGCTTCAAAGGATACAAACAAAATATATATTGGCTCGACTACTGCTACGTTAAACTCACGTATGTACCGCCATCGTCAGGACTATTGTTTGTATATCAATTCTTTAGGAGCTAAGATATATTCATTTGAATTATTTGACGAGGTTGGTATTGATAAATGTTACATAGAATTAATATGTGAATATCCTTGTGAGAACTCACATCAGTTGGCGTTAGAGGAAGGGCGTCATCAGATGCTAAATCTGTTTAACATAGTAAATAAGAACATAGCAGGTAGAACTGTTAAACAATATTATCAAGATAATAAAGAAATTATATTAGATAAGAAGAGAGAATATTATAAAAATCATAGTAAGACTCGTAAGGCCTACCAGAACAAATATAATAAATTAAAAAAAGAACTTAAAGAAGACTCTAAATGATAACGGCACCATCATCTTCACCATTTAAAAAAACGACTTTACCTTCACCACCATCTTGCATTCGTTTATAAATGGCCTGTATCTGTTCATGTACTGGTATTTGTAAATCTCCAAATGGTTCTAATTTTGGTGTAGTTGGTTCACTATCTCCTCGTTTAATTTTTAATTTATTCACCTTACCAATTAGTTTATCTATCTTCGCTTGATTACTCTCTATTCTTTTTAAAGTATTCTGATCATCGTTTTGTTGGCAATCACTCTGACAGCAACCACATATCTTTAAGTGCTTTAAGTTTGAGCTTTTAATAAAGTGAGCCAAACCACCCAGTATCGCAATCACAAAACTTGATATAGCAATCAATTCAACACTCATGTTAATTTATATTATATATAGAAGTTTAATTATTCTAAATATAATATTCAATTACTTTTTGATTTTCTTTTTGGGTTCGGCCTTAACCTCAAAATAATTTTTATCTTTGTAATACTTTTTCTTTTCAGGTTTGATCTTCGGTTCTTCCATTTGTAATGGGTTCTTACATTCTTCACAATGGGGCATTTATATTGTAATGATATTTTATTTCAATTAAGATAATCGCTTAATAAACACTTGGGCGTATATTTCTAAGCTTCCGCTACTCACCGCCTTGCCTAACAAACCAGAGCCTTCGGTATACAATCGCAATTTAAATACTTCATTTGCCTGTGTGCTTGTTATTACCCCCATTCCATTACTCATACCACCTGATGCGTTTGTCGTAGTAAAACTCGTGCCATGAACAACCTTAGCACTATCAGTAACACCAATCAATTCTCCTTTTGTCCCTAAGGTTGAATATGAAGCAATACTAAACGATATTTCATAAGTGCCGATTGAGGCAATAGTTATCTGATTATTTGCTATTGTGTAGTCTGTTCTCAAAGTATTATCAATTGTATTTAACACGATATCGTTCCACTGTGTAGCTGCCGCCGCTGCACCATCAACACCATTGTTTTCATGATGCTCGATTAAGCAGGGCAAATAACGAATCTGCTTTTCATCTAACGCTGATTGTAGACCTACCGTCTGGGAAATATTTAAATCGGCTACAATTCCATTTGAAAATGTTTTAATACCGCTAATCGTTTGGTCAGTTGCTTTTGTCATAAATGCCTCTACACCATCGATATTAATCGTAGGGGTTACACCTGTCAGCGACCGCAAATTAATTTTTGTAAAACCATCGATTTCTGTATTCACCGCTGAATTACTGAATAGATTACGACTGCATATTATATCATTTCCTGATGTAATATTTCCAGCGGTATTTAATGTGGGTTGAACGTTTGTATGAATTCCAATCACCTTCCATTTACTGCTTGGCCAATCAGCGTGAAGGAATACACAGTCTCCTCGTTTACGAAGAATAATGTCCTGAGAACCCATAATATTTGAAGACCTTATAACCAAATTAGCACTTCCTTCTACATCAATAAAAATAATCTTCGTTTGATACTGAACGTTTGTTTCTGCAATACCAACAACTAATTCAGAAGTTTGACCTGTTAAATCAAACTTACAGAAATAATCGTCGGCGTTAATAGTTCCACCAGATGAGGTCTTGCTTTCAATTGTTCCATTCAAGTTTAATTGTGGAAATAAATTATTTGTTAATGAACGTTTCAAGTCTAAATCGTCGTTTAATTCAAATATGCGATTTTGAGGGATTTGTCCAATAGCCATTGCATCTTCTACATATTCAAGACTGTTTATTCTACAATTAAAATCAGATGCTACAAAGTCTATATTTCTAAGCGTTACAGCAGTGGAGTCATAAAGGTCGTCCAATCTTGACGTATTATTCGTTAGTTCTGCTTCTTGTTCAGGGGTCATACCACCAGAGGATAAAGGCACACCATTAATTTTAAACTCGTGTCCAGCACTTAAATTAACATCACCATCTACCTCTTGGTCTAAGGTGTAAAGTTTGCCGTCATTTTTTATAAGTAGAGGCGTTTGAACTGCTCCGCTTCCTTTGGTATTTACCGAAAATGTTGTATTAGTTCCTTGCGAGGTATTATCATTAAAAAATCTCCAACCATAAGCAGCAGTATTGAAACCACCTGCATATTGATTAACATTTGTGTTGTTGAAATCTAAACCTATACTCGCTGAATCGCTGTGATTGACCGTCAATCTTGTCATCTTAGTATGCCCTGTTAATTCAGCATTATCAATTGGGGCTTTTAAATCTAAATCCGCATTTGTAGGGATACTCACGTTATCTATTTTGTATGCTTTACCAGCAGTTAGATTTACATCGCCGTCTGCTTCAATATCCTTCGTGTGGGTTTTACCATCTCCGCCCACTTTAAAAACTACATCGTTTTTAGAATTGTTATAAGCAGATATAATTGAGTCACCAGGTAATGTTGTATTACTCCTTACGAGTAGAGCATTTTTATCAGCATCAATTTGGGCCGAAGTGAAAGAAGAGAATGAGTTGGTTACTCTAAATGGTGGGTAATCATTACTAACTGCTTGCACAATTACTCGGTCTATTTTAGCATACCCATTTATATCTTGTTCGCCTGTGAAAGTATTACCACCATCAAGGTTTGCTTTTGTCGCAATCGCCGCTGTGTTTGTATTAATATTTGTTTGTAGGGTTGTATCCGCCGATTGACGTGCCGATTCCTCAGTTGTGATTGCCGTAGCATTTGTAGTAATATTTGTTTGTAGGGCAATATCAGCATTTATACGAGAATTGGCTTCATAAGTAAGTTGTGATTGTAATGCCGCATCGCCATCAGTTCTTGCGGTGGTTTCAGCGGTCAAAGAAAGCGTTAAAGCACGGTCGTTAATTTGATTTTGTAATCCTATATCAGCCGCTGTTCTATCGCTGACTTCTTGTGTGAGTTCCGCTCGTGTCGTTCCGAGAAGGTTTGTATTATCTGTAATGAGAACACCTAATGAAGTGTCCCCATCTATTCGTGCTGTAATTTCGTTGTTAAGAGAAACTTGAGTTGCGAGTGGGTTGATCTGATTCTGTAAATTGATGTCGGCATTTTGACGGTCGGTTATTTCTTGGGTGAGTTCCGCTCGTGTCGTTCCGATAAGGTTTGTATTATCAGAAATCAAAACACCTAATGCGGTGTCCCCATCTACTCGTGCGGTAATTTCATTGGTCAAAGCACCCTCAGTTGCTGCACCGTTGATTTGATTCTGTAAAAAAATGTCCGCCGCGCCACGATCATAAATCTCTTGTGTAAGGTTTGCATTAGTTGTTGCTAATTGTTCGTTTGTTGTATCTATTTCTTCTTGAACTGGAATGGAGACAAAAGTTGAACCTGTGTAATCCGACATTCTATATTATATAATAACAATATAAATTATATAATATATATTTTAAATTACTTTCATTATTCTAAACTTAATTTTTGAAAACAGTAACAATACATGATAATAATTGAATAGGGGATGAACACA
>Ga0208542_1000394_pt1 | contig 20459 bp, 18 predicted proteins | sample DEB08_DNA_3_FD_185495 | JGI IMG/M metagenome (GOLD analysis project Ga0208542, IMG submission 185495) | Aqueous microbial communities from the Delaware River and Bay under freshwater to marine salinity gradient to study organic matter... | ecosystem: Environmental > Aquatic > Marine > Coastal ... | reverse complement strand
AAATTTTTGTTCCCCCTGGTTCTCTAGTAAGAAAAACTTTTTTTTTTTTCTTTTTTAAAAATACAGCTAATGACTTTATATGGGTAGATTTTCCTGAACCTTCTATTCCTTCAAATGTGACGAATAAACCCTTGTTTATCCCCATATCAAGAAATTTATTGTATTAATAAATTTTTTTATAAAATTAATTTTCACATAATTTTCAGAAGCATACAAAGGGAATTCCTTAACAAATCCGTTTTTATCTTTAATTAACAACTTGGCAAGTTCATCATTTTGTTTAAAATTTTTCTTAATAGGTTGGTCAGCGACAACAGAAATAGTTAAGTCTTTAGATTTTCTTTTTGCATAACTAAAAAATACATCTTCTTTTAAATGCAGGTTCACTTTATTGATTTTTCCATTCCAAAATTCAGCTACTAATAAAGGATCGTTTTTTTTTACCTTAATTAAATCTGTTGAAATGATAGCGTAGTTTAAAAGTTTTAAGGACTCTCTTGTTCTTTCGGTGTTAGAGGCAGTTCCGCTAACTACGCTAACTATTCTTCTTTCGCCGTTGACCATTGATGCAGCTAAAGAAAAGCCAGAGTCATTTAAATGGCCAGTTTTGATTCCATCAATATTTGTACTTCTATATAATAAAGAATTTCTATTAGGTTGCGTTATAGGTTTTCCGCCGGTTCTTTCCCAGGTAAAACTTTTTTCACCATACATTTTGTATAAATCAGGATAATTTTTGATTAAATATACAGACATTTTGGCTATATCACTTACCGTAGAATAGTTGGTCTCAGAAAAAATTCCTGACGAGTTTGAAAAATTGGAGTCCTTCATGCCAATTTCTTTGGCTTTTTCGTTCATCATCAAGGCAAAAGATTCTTCAGACCCAGCAATTCCTTCAGCAAGAGCAATGCAAGCATCATTGCCTGAGGATACAATTATTCCTTTCAAAAGATTTTCGACTGTTATTTTATCATTGGGCATTATAAACATCGAAGAAAAACCTTGTTTTGACATTCTCCAAGCTTTATTAGAAACAATAATTTTCTCATCTAATTTGAGTTCGCCTCTTTTAATTAAGTCGAAAGCTATAATCGAGGTCATTATTTTAGTTAACGAAGCAGGCGATATTTTTTCATTTTCATTTTTTTTAAATAAAATTTCACCAGATCTAAAATCTAATAAAATCGCTTCTTTTGCCGTAGTATCAATAGAATAAGACTTTTCAAGAAGCGACAAAGAGATTAGCAAAAGATAAACAAAGATTTTTTTCATTTTATTATTATTTCATAACCATCATAATTTTTATTTTTGAGATTATTATAAATATTATCATAATTAGTAACTTTAGAAATTGGTCCAATTATGACGTAATAACCTCTTTTCTTAGAACCATCTATATAAATTTTTGATAACTTAATAATACTATTTAAATTTTTTTCCAACTCTTTTGCGTAAGCAACCTCATAAAAAGATCCAAATTGCAAATAGATAGATTTTTTTTTCGAAACTGGGTTTATTTCATCTTGATTTTTATGAATAGAAATAACTTCTACGTTACTAACTTTTGACGTATTAGGAACTTTACGCTCCTCTTTATATATTTCAGCTTTACCGGCTACAAAAGTTGGATTTAATTTAGAAATTTCAATTTTTACAAAAGGAATATCTTTATTGATTTGTAATTTTTCTCTTACGCTATCTGATGTATATAAAAGTCTACCACTTTCAAAATTTTGTTTTTTTATATTATTTAAAATAATGCTTTTATTGTTTATTAAATTAGTAATTTTCAAAACATCACCAGGAAAAGAATTGGAGACAATGGCATCAGCATTATCATTACTAATATTAAACTCTTTAAAAGTTCCTAGAAATCCATTTTTTTCATAAAAAATTTGTTTATTATTATCAGCCGTTTGACAGGAAAATAGGCTTAATAAACAAAATAAAATAATAAGTTTTTTAATCATATTTTAAATTATCAGCAAACGTACCAATTGAAATGGCAAATCGTAATGATCTATTCCAATGTAATAGTTTTTCATAGTTTTTACTTACTAAATAAAGTGGGCCGTCATCTCCGTCTGGCCTAATTAATCTATAAGAAATTTTTGCTGGCAAATCTTTTTGACTAACAATTCCTAATTTATTCCATTTTTTATAAGTCATTTCTTTTTTTAAATCTCTTGCATCAGTAGTAAAAAGTTTTTTATCAAGATTTTTAACAATTTTAACTTCTGCTCCCCAGGGTGCATTTTTATCCCATCCAATTTTCTTAAGATAATTCGCTGCGGAAGCAAAAGAATCTTCTAATGAATTTGCTAAATCAATTTTGCCATCTTGATTATAATCAATTGCATAATTGTTTATGGAAGATGGCATAAATTGAAAATTACCATGAGCACCAGCCCATGAACCATACATGCTTTCAATATTTACTTTATTTTTATCGATTAATTTTAAAAGGATAATTAATTCATTACTAAAATATGCAGATCTTCTTTTATCAAAAGCCAATGTTGCTAAAGCTGATAACATATCAATTTTTCCCTTATGAACACCAAAATTTGTTTCTACACCCCAAAGTGATACAAGATATTCTTTTGGAACCCCAAACTCCATTTCAACTCTTTTTAGTAAATCTTTTTTTTCTATTAAAATTTTTTTAGCAGTGGCAATTCTAAGTGGGCTAACTCTTTTGCTAACGTAAATATCTGTTTTCTCTATAAACTCTGGTTGTTTTTTGTCGTATATCAATAATTTTTCAATAAAAGTAACTCTAGAAAATGCCTTTTCAACAGTAATTTCACTTATGCCCTGACTAATTGCATTTTTTTTAAAATTTTTAACCCAAAGATTAAAATCTTGATTTTCAGCAATAGAATTTGAAGAATATAAAAATAGAAAAAAAAATGAGATAATTTTTAAATATTTATTCATATATTTTTGATAGCATAATTTAAAACTAAGTCATATTCTCAATGAAGCACTATTATTAAAAAATCAACAATATTTGACTTATTATTATTGATGAAATGATAGATAATGCTTATAAACCATCAATCTGGAGAGGTGGCTGAGCGGTTGAAAGCACTGGTCTTGAAAACCAGCAGTGGGGCAACTCACTCGTGGGTTCAAATCCCACCCTCTCCGCCATTTTTAGTTATTAATTTCTTTTTTATATGCAAATGAAATAGCGGCAAAAATCACTACGTAATTTAAATAGGAAATATAAAAAGAAATAAAATCAAATATTGGTTTAATTAAAAGATAAAATCCAGAATTATTTTTTAAAATTGATAACTGAAAAGATAAAACAAAAATAGATGGAATAAAAAAAATTATCGTAATTGAAATAAAAATTACAAATAATTTTATACCGATATTATTCATTTCAGAAATAGAATAACTAAATTTTTTTCCTATAGCGATTTTAGGCAAGATGAAAATGAATTTTAGTGCAAGAATACAAGTTAAAATCCAGCATACCAAAAGATACGATAGATTAACACCTAAAATATTAATCTTTCCAAATATTTTAAATATTAAATGAAGTAATAAGGGAGAAGTTGCAACAAAAGTAACAAGCAAAATATTTATAAGATATTTAACATTCTTTTCAGAAAACACATTAGATAAAAAACTTACTTTGGATCCAATTATAATTTCTTTGTGAATGCTTACACCCACACAACTCGTTAAAAACATTGAAAATAAAACAAATAAAATGATGGTAAAATTAGTTGCTACTGATGTTGTGATTAAAAAATTAAGACCATTAAAAGCAATGGTTATTAACATTATAATTGAAAAACCATCCTTAATTTTGTTTTTAAGATCTGTAGAAAGAAATTGAAATGATAATTTTAAAATTTCGCTTATAGACAACTTTTTTTTTATCATAAAAAATATGGCGGTCAGGGAGGGATTCGAACCCTCGCTACGATTTTACTCGTAGGGTCATTTAGCAAACGACTGGTTTCAGCCTCTCACCCACCTGACCGTATGCACTTGATATATCTTATTTATTTTAATGTTGCAAAAAGACAAAATATTCAACATCTATATATAAATTAAAAAAAACCTAAAAAAGTCCTACCACTTTATCGTCAATAAAATCTATTTTTTCAGCAGATGGGATTTTAGGTAGCCCTGGTAAAGTCATGATATTACCGCAAATCACAACTATAAATTCTGCTCCTGCGGCTAACCTTATCTCACGTATTGATATAGAATGGTTAATAGGGGCGCCTCGAACCTTAGGGTCATTTGAAAACGATGACTGCGTTTTTGCAATACATATAGGGAAGTGTCCAAATCCACTTTTTTGTAGATTTGAAATTTGATCTAATATTTGCTTATCAGCAATAACATCTTTGGCATGATAGATTTTTTTAGCTATGATATTTATTTTATCCCACAAAGAATCATTATCATTATAAAGAAATTTCATTTTCTTGTTTTTAGTTTTACTTAAATTTACTACTTCTTTAGCTAAATCTAATGCGCCCTTTCCTCCTTTTGCCCAATGATTTGATAGAACAATATTAACATTTAATTTTCTCATTTTTTTCATGATTAAATCTAGTTCTTTTTGAGTATCATTAGCAAATTTATTAATAGCCACTACACATGGTAGGTTATAAATATTAATAACATTCTGAACATGACGTTCCAAGTTTGCTAGCCCTTTCTCTAAAGCAGCAATGTTTTCTTCAGATAAATTATTTAATTCTACTCCACCGTGATATTTAATAGCGCGCACAGTTGCAACAACCACTGCTACTGAAGGTCTTAAACCTGATTTGCGACACTTAATATTGATAAATTTTTCGGCACCTAAGTCAGATCCAAATCCAGCCTCTGTAACTACATAATCAGCTAATTTTAATGCTGCCTTAGTTGAAACAACTGAATTACATCCATGAGCAATATTACCAAAAGGGCCTCCATGAACAAAAGAAGGATTATTTTCTAAAGTTTGGACTAAATTAGGAGAAATGGCATCTTTTAATAACACAGTCATGGCGCCATGAGCTTTTAAATCTTTAGCAGTAACTGGTAATCCTTGATTATTGTAGGCGACAACAATTTGTCCAAGTCTTTTTTTTAAATCATTAATCGATTCAGATAAACAAAGAATTGCCATCACCTCTGAAGCGGCGATTATTTCAAAGCCATTATCAAATGGAAATCCATTTTTTACTTCCTTCACTCCAACAGTAATTCTTCTTAAAGATCTATCGTTCATATCAATAACTCTTTTCCATTGAATACTGGACAAATTAATCCCTAGAGCATTTCCATGAAAAATATGATTATCAAGCATTGCCGAAAGTAAATTATGCGCTAAAGCAATTGCAGCGAAATCGCCTGTAAAATGAAGATTTATGTCTTCCATAGGAATAATTTGAGCATAACCTCCACCAGCAGCTCCTCCTTTCATCCCAAAAACAGGACCCAGAGATGGTTCTCTTAAACAAATAATTGTCTTTTTTCCAATACGATTTAAAGCATCTCCTAATCCTACAGTTGTCGTGGTTTTTCCTTCTCCGGCTGGAGTCGGGCTAATAGCAGTAACTAAAATTATTTTGCTATTCTTTTTTTCTTTAAGTTTTTCTAAATAAGATAATTTAATTTTTGCCTTAAAATGTCCGAAGCTATGAATTTCATTTTCAGAAATTCTCAATTTTTTTTTAGCAATTTGAGATATTTTTTTAATTTTAGCTGATTGTGCAATTTCTATATCATTTAACATTATATTGAATAATTATTTCTTAGGTAATTTATTTGTATATAATTAAATGGAAACGAACTAATTATTTTTTTGTTCAATGTCATCTTCAGAAGTGGTTTGTTTAGTAACAACTTCTGGAAAAATCCAAATTCCAATCGTCATTAAAGTAGATAAAAAAACTAAAATATAAATAAGGTCAGACTGCCCAAAAAAATTTTCATAAAAAATTACTAGTAATGAAAGTACGATTATATAAGAAGTTAAAAAAATTTTTATTCTTATAGGCATAACAATCCAATTTTAAACTAGCTTAAGATATTATTTTTTATGTTTTGATGAAATAACTTCATTTTTAATGTGCTTTTCACTATATCCATTAAAAAAATGACCCAACAAGCCTCTATTTAAATCAGAAGTGCCAAAAAGCCAGTCAGCGAAAGGGAAAGTCAGATTCATGTTTAAATCCATCATTATACCTTTATTATGATGTGCTGCATGATGTCTTCTGATGGTATTAATGAATGGTAAATTTCTAACAATTGGATTGTCTTTAATGTGACAAAAGAAATGCATGACTTCGTATAATAAATAAAAAGAAGTTGTGGAACAAATAAATAACCATCCAACATTTTTGGAAATAAGCCAGCTTAGTATCACTACTCCAGGTGCAGATAGAACTGCAATAAAAATTGCAAGTGCATATGGGGGAAATAGGGTTACTCTCCAATCATGAGGTCCGGCAAACCTCATTTCATGTTCTGTAAAAAACTGGTGATGTTGCAGAGTATGTCTTGAATAAATAGCTCTTGCTCCAGGAAAATTTCTAGGTTTGTGCATTACATATCTGTGGATCCACCACTCAAATATATTAGAGCCAATAAGAGTAATTGGAACTATAAACCACTCCCACCAAATTACGTTACTTATATGAGATGTGAAGTAGTAAAGACCAGCAAAACCAATGGAAAAAATCATTATCAAATGTACAAAACCATTGTACCAACCTTTTAAATTGTCTCGATATTTTTTTCTAAATTCTTTCTGACCAGGATAGAAATTATCCGTCTTTAATTCTAAGTCATCACTTTTCATAAAAATCCTCTTAACTAAAGTATTTAATATATCTGTGATATATCACAGAAAGAACAATAACACAACCCCTTCCATTACATTCCTGTATTTTCTCTTTGTTGAATTGCAAATATTGATGTGTATCCATTAGACCAGTTAGGAGGTATTTGATAATCACCAGGTTCACAGTGAATAGTATTATCATATTCGCCTCTTACGATAACCTGTTCGTATTTGGATTTTAATGGTTGTGGCGTGAATGGCACTGAATCACCAGAGCTCAAAACATAAAGCATTAAAGGTCTTGGTAAATTTGAATTATTCGGTTTGGATCCATGCACAGTTTTATAATTATGGATCGTTACAGACCCTGCACCACCTTTAAGAATTTTATTTTTTGAAAAATCAATTTGAGATAAATCATCATCGCAAATATTTCCTGTCCATTTAGAATTCTCATAATGAGAAAAAACTTTTTTTTTGTGAGACCCAGGTATAATTTCTAAAGGGCCTTGTGAATCATCACAATCTTCTAGATAAATTCCTATAGTAATTACAGAATCATTTGAATGAGGAAAATATGGCTTATCTTGATGCCATTTAACCTCAGTCCCTCCTTTCGAATTTTTAAAATTTAATTTAGATTGATAAAATCTCACAGTGGGGCCTAACAAATCTTCAGCAATGTCACCTATTGGTCCTTCAGTTAACAATTTCCATAAAATGTCATTGTGGTCACAAGGACTAGAAACTCGTCTCAACTTGGGATTTTCAAATGAATGATCATTTTGGACATCAAAAATATTATTAGATTTTTTAATGCTTCTGCTTTTTTCTATAAATTCAGAAACAGCTGAATTTGCCATGGTAAGCCATTTTTTATCCAATACAGCATTTACTGCTAACCCCCCATCTTCGAAATACTCTTCTCTTTGTTTTTCGCTAAGAATTTTTGGCTTGTGTTTTAAAATATTTGCTTTGATCATGATTGTTAATATTTGACTATTATTTTAAAAAAAGTCAATAGCTGATATATCACTGGTTTGCAAAACCCAGTAGTTTTGTAGGCAGCCAGGTTACAGTTTCTGGGAACAATACAACTATAAGTAACGCTACAAATTGAATAGCTACAAACGGAATGATGCCTTTATACATAGAAGACAATTTCATTTCAGGCGGCGAAACTCCTCTTAAATAAAAAATTGCTGGTGCCATGGGTGGAGTCAGGTAACTTGTTTGGATCATTATTAATACTAATATGCAAAACCATACAGGATTAAAACCCAAAAATACTACAATTGGAGCAAAAATTGGAACAAAAATTAAAATAATTGATATCCACTCTAAAAAAAAACCTGCAAGAAAAATAATTCCTAAAAAAGTAAATAGTAACAACCAAGGTGATAAATTCAACGATGCAATTATATTCTTCATCACGGACATGCCTCCTGTTGCAGCAAAAACTCCCGTAAATAAACTTCCTGCTAATAAAATAAACATGATCATTGAAGTAATTGTTATTGTTTTGATTAAAGAATCTTTAAAAGTCAGCCATGATAATTTTTTATAATAAATAGTTAGAATAAAAGATCCTGCTGCACCTAAAGCAGCTGCTTCAGTAGGTGCAGCCCAACCAAACATAATAGATCCAAGGACAGCAAATATTAATAAAATTGGTGGTACTAAAGCCTTGATAGTTATTAAAATTTTTTCATTAAATGTTAAATTGTCAATCTCGTCGTCTTTTTTAATTGTAGGACCGTTTTCAGGTTTAAATGTACACAATAAAAATATATAAATAATATATAATAAAGCTAATATTAATCCTGGAAATATCATTCCAACCAACAAGTCACCGATAGATACATTCGCAATTGGACCCAATACAACAACAACAACTGACGGAGGTATAATGGTTCCTAATGATCCTCCAGCGCATATCGTTCCTGAAATTAACGTATGAGAGTACTTATGTTTTAGCATGGCAGGAATAGCTAAAAGTCCAACTACTGTTTCTGTAGCGCCGATTACTCCAGTAGATGCTGCAAATATAATGCACATTACTATAGTTCCAATAGCCAACCCGCCTGGTAACTTTCTCGTCCATAAATGAATTGCATTAAAAAGCTGTTGAGCTATGCCAGATCTTTCTAGCATTGATCCCATAAATACGAATAATGGAACAGCGGCTAATATAAAATTAGATGCAACACCCTCAATTTTAGATATAAATTGAAAAAAAACTGAGTCTCCAAAAGTTAAAATACCAAAAGCAAAAGCAATACCGATAAGAGCCATTGCAACGGGAAATCCTAAAAAGATTAAAATAAATAGCGCCGGAAACATCCAAAGAGAAATCATTTTATTTGTTTATTGAGTTTTTAATTAAAATAATTGATTTAATACATTCTGACACAACTTGAAGAAATAAAATTGTAAAACTAATAAACATAATCAAATGCATTGGCCATATAGGAGGATTCCATGCCGAACTTCCCGTAGTCTCATTGCTTAAAAATGAATTCTGGGTATGTTGAAATAATTTAAAAGACAGCACACTTAAACATGGAACAATAAAAATTAGATATAAACTAAAATCAACTATAGATTTTTTTCTAGTACTCAATTTATTGTAAAAAATATCAATTCTAATGTGATCCTGCTTTTGTAGAGTAAGAGCTCCACCAAGAAGAAAATGAAAACCCATAACTAAATAACCAAATTCATAGGCCCAAATTGTAGGTTTGCCAAACAAATACCTTGCAAAAACTTCGTAACAAATAGCTAAAGTTAAAGGAATTATAAATCCAGAAGCCAAATATCCTGGGTAAGTAGTAACTAATTCTAAATATTTAATAATTTTTTTCAATGAAGTGAATAATTTAGTAACTAGCCCCAAAAATTATTTTGGGGCTAGAATTTTTAAAGTTCATTATCGAACGATTTATCTAACGTGTTAAAACGTTTCTGTATTTTGATGCATCCTTCCAATTGGCAAAATAAGCGTTTTGATGATCAAGAACTTTTTTAAAAAAAGCATTATCTTTAGCTATATTTGCAGCCCATTTTAATCCTGCTTCTCTTCCTGCATACTGGACTTCAGGTGCGAGCTCAATTATCTCATTGCCTTTAGATTTGTAGTATTGAATTGCTTTTGCATCTTCATCACCAATTGTTAGCCAAGAATCCATAGTTGTCATAAAAGCAGCGTCTTTAATAAGTTGCTGATCTGCTTTAGATAATTTGCCCCATGAATTTTTATTGATTACTAACTCAAAAGGTGCCGTTGGCTGATGCACACCAGGAATTATCACATATTTTGTAACCTTGTCAAAACCTGGTGATATATTTTCCCAAAGTGTACCCCATTCTGTTGCATCGATTGTTCCTCTTTCCAATGCAGTATAAACTTCACCACCAGGAGTAGTCACTGGTGATGCCCCCATACTTTTTGATATTTCAATCCAAGCGCCAGCAGTTCTTAATTTTAAACCTTGTAAATCTTTTAAGGTCCTAACTGGTTTTCTAGAATGCAAAAAAACCTCAGCTGTTCTCACAAAGAGAGGCATTGATACCAAGCCAAATTTTTGATCTCTAAATTCCTCTTGTAATTTAAGTCCGCCACCTCTGTAGAGCCAGTGAAGCATTTTTTCTGTATCACTTGATCCTGCATAACCTCCGAATAGTACGGCGGTTTTATCTTTACCCCAATCATAGCCCATCCAAGTATGACCCATGTCAGCCACACCATTTTTTACCGTTTCAGAGACTTTTAAAGCAGGTCCTAACGTTCCCGCTGGAAAAACTTCAATTTCAATTCTTCCATTTGAAAGTTTTGAAACATTTTTTGCAAAAGCTTTTGCTCCAATTTCCATTAATGGTCCACCACCCCAGCTTGTGTCCATTTTAAATTTGTGTTTTGTTTCTGCAAAAGAAGATGTAGCAAATGCGAACAAAACAGCAGTTGTTAGTACTATTATTTTTTTTAATTTATTTATCATTAATTCCCCCTTGATAATTTAATTCATTATCAACTTTTAAAAAAAACTGTCAATGCTGATATATCAGAGGTATATTATGAGTTATAAATTTAAACTCTTATAACTGCTTTCTTTTTTCTACCTTTGATAGAAACTTTTCAAATTCTTCTTCAGAAACTGAATAAGTATGGTCTTCATCTGGAAATTTACCATTTTTAACTTCTTCTACGTATTTGGTTAAAGCAGAAACTGCAACTTCTGTGACATTTGCGAATCTTTTTGTAAATTTTGGTTTAAAATCAGTAAATACTCCAAGTAAATCATAAGACAAAAGAATTTGACCGTCTGTGCCACTACCAGCACCAATTCCAATCGTAGGTATCTCTAACTGTTCAGATATTACTTTTGCAATTTTTCCTGGTACCGCCTCAAATTCCAACATAAAACAACCAGCATCCTGTATTGCTAAAGCATCTTCTAATATTTTCATAGCTGCGTCTGCTGTTTTTCCCTGAATTTTAAAACCACCAAACATTGCTATGGTATGAGGAGTAAGACCAATGTGTGAAGCAGTTGGAATACCTGCGTCAACTAAAGATTTTAAAATATGAGCTTGTGACTTTCCTCCTTGAGGTTTTACTGCATCACAATCAGCAATTTGCATAAATTTTGTAGCATTCTTTAAAGCCAAATCAACCGAATGATAACTTTGATAAGGCATGCAACCTAAAACAAAAGTATTAGGAGCTCCTCGTCTTACTGCTAAAGCGTGCATAACCATCATATCCATTGTGGCAGGTATAGTACTTTTGTGACCATGTGCGACCATTGCTAATGAATCTCCAACAACGCAAACATCAACCCCGGCGGCCTCGGCCCAACCAGCCGAAGTATAATCGGGTACTGAGGTATAAACCATTTTTTCACCTGTTTTTTTGGAATCCAGTATTTCTTGAATTGTTCTTTTTTTCTTTTTGTTATTTTTGTCCATACAAATAAAATAATTTTTATTAAATTAAGTAATATTCAATATGTCAAGTATTATTGTTTTGTTATTTAAAAGCAATATATTAAATTTAAATATATTTAATTATTAAAAAATTTACTTTTATGAAAACTTTAGCAGAAAAAGTTTATTTAATTTTAGAAGATAAAATTGCAAAATTAGAATTTAAGCCAGGAACTTTCTTAACTGAAAATTTCTTAGAGAGAGAACTTAATTGCGGAAGAACACCGGTAAGAGAAGCTATCCAAAGACTTTCCAGAGAAGGATTGATAAAAGTTCTTCCTAGAAAAGGTTTAATTATTACTGAAATTAATATTAACGATCAGTTAAATCTTATTCAAGTTAGGCGAGAAATTGAAAGATTGCTAGCAAAATTAGCGGCAAAAAATTGCACATCAAAACAAAAAAATAAGTTTAAAGAAATTTCGAAATCTATGCGATCTTGCAAAAAAAATGATAATACTAAATTTATGAAATTAGACAAAGAAATGAATGATTTAATTTCTATTTCTTGTCAAAATGAATTTGTTGTTAGATGTATTAGAAACGTAGCAGGATTGTCTAGAAGATTTTGGTACTATATTAACGAAAGAAATTTAGATGACTTGAAAACTATGGCTAAATTACATGCTGATTTATGTGACGCCATATACAATAAAAATATAATATTATCTCAAAAGCGATCAGATAAATTAATGGATTATATTGAAAAATTTACAAAAAATTCTATTCAAAATTAAAACTTTTGATGTCTAATTTATACGAATTGGCTAAAATAATGAAAACAAAGTTAAATCTACAAATTCTCCAATAAAAAAACTACTCAATATTATTTTTTATTTTTCTAAAAAATTCTAAACTTTCGGGGTTGGCAATAGACTCTACATTATTAATTTCTTCACCATTAATTAATTTTCGAACAGCAATTTCAACAATTTTTCCACTTTTGGTCCTAGGAATATCTGGACATTCCAAAATCAAAGATGGAACATGACGTGGAGAACAATTATTTCTAATAGTATTTTTTATTTTTTTTATTAATGATTCAGTTAAAGAATTGTTTTTGTTCATTTTTACAAATAAAACTATTCTGATATCATCATCAAAATTTTGACCAACAACTATTGATTCTGATATTTCTTCAAAAGACTCTACCTGGCGGTATATTTCAGCAGTACCTATTCTTACCCCTCCTGGTTTCAATGTGGCATCTGATCTTCCTTGAATAATAAATCCAGCATTTAAAGTTTTTTGAACATAATCACCATGATGCCAAATATTTGGGTATTTATTAAAATAAGCAGCTTTAATTTTTTTTCTATCTGGATCATTCCAAAATTGCACGGGCATAGAAGGAAATGGTTGTTTTACAACGAATTCACCTTTGTCATAATTAGTAACAGGTGATCCTTCATCATCAAAAACATCAACATCAATGGCCAAGCCGGCTCCTTGTATTTCTCCAGCAAAAACTTTTCCAAATATGTTACCAATAACCAAGCAACCAACTACATCTGTGCCTCCACTAATAGATGATAGCAAAACATCTTTTTTAATATTGCTGTATACATACTCCCAACTTTCTTTCATAAGTGGAGAACCTGTAGATGTTATTACTTTTAAATTATATAAATTAAAATTAGTTGCAGAAAAATGGTTTTTTTTTAAGAAATCAATATATTTTGCACTCAAGCCTAATAAGAAAAACTTATGTTCCTCACAATATTTAAATAAAACTTCTTCATTTGGATAAAACGGAGATCCATCGTATAATTTAACACTTGCTCCACAACAAAGACTAGCAACCAGCCAGTTCCACATCATCCATCCTGTAGTGGTAAAATAAAAAATATTATCGTTTTCTTTCACGTCACAATGTAAAAATAATTCCTTTTTTTGTTGTATTAACGATCCCCCTGCTCCATGCACTATACACTTGGGAGCACCTGTAGTTCCACTTGAATAAAGAATGTACAAAGGATGATTAAATTCAAATTCTTCAAAAGTTTCATCTACGGATTCTTCTTCTAAGATTTTATCAAAAGATAAAAATGTCGTAGGAAAAATATTAATATCTTCATAAGAGCAAATAATAACTTTCTCAATTGAAGGAATTAATTTTTGCAAAGAATGAATTCTCTCAATCAGACTTATCTTTTTTCCATTATAATAATAATAATCGCATGATATCAGAATCTTTGGTGTTATTTGCAAAAAACGATCTACCACACCCTGAATGCCAAAATCAGGAGAACACGACGACCATATATGTCCATTTTTAGAAGAAGCTAATAATCCAATAATCGCCTCAATATTATTTGGCAAATAAGCTGCTACTCTATCATTTTTTTTTAAACCATGTTTTTTAAAGAAACTAGATAATTTACAAACATCAGTATAAAGTTTTTTCCAAGTTATTGATTTTTCAAAACCATTCTCACCTCTAAAATGAATTGCAATTTCATTTGTTTTTTTAAATAACAGATTAAATGCAAAATTTATTTTTGAATCTTCAAAAAAACGTCTATCTAAAAATTCTTTATTTTTAGAAATAATATTTTTTCCTTTTGTTCCTTTAATATTAGAAAAATTCCAAAACTCCGACCAAAAAATATCTGGTTTTTGATTCGACCATTTCCAAAGCTCTTCATAATTGGTAGTTAAAGGAAAAATTTTTTTATTATCAAGATACTTACAAAATGAATACAAATTAGACTTTTCAATTTGGTCTTGGTTAGCCTGCCATAAAAAATTATTATCCGTCATTTGATAAAATATATTTTTTTATCATGATAACTCTTTACTAAATAAATTGGCACCTTCTACTAAAGCTTTTAATTTAGCATTTGCTACCTCTCTTGAAAAAGTAACTAGGCCACAATTTGTAGAAGCATAAAGATGCTTAAAATTTGTGTATTTTAGTGCTTTTTTTAGGACATTCGCTACTTCTCTTGGAGTTTCTACTTTATTGGTACCAACATCAATAGCGCCTACTAAAATATCCTTTCCTTTTAACAAAGAGATTAATTCCATAGGCACTTTCGAATTAATACATTCAAGACTAATCTGATTAATTTTACTTTTAGACAAAAGTGGAAATACATTCTCATATTGTCTCCATTCTTTGCCTAATGAATTTTTCCAATTGATATTTGCTTCAATTCCATAGCCATAACAAATATGAACTGCAGTTTTAGATATAATATTCTTAGTAGCTCTTTCTAGGGTATCTATACCCCAGTCCTTAACTTCATCAAAAAAAACATTAAAAGCAGGCTCGTCAAATTGAATGATATCAACACCGGCTTTACTTAATTCTTTAGCCTCATCATTTAATACTTCTGCAAATCTCCATGCTAATTTTTCTCTACTTTTGTAATAATCGTCATACAGAGTATCCACCATAGTCATTGGACCTGGAAGAGTAAATTTAATGGGTAATTTTGTTAAACTTCGAAGTAATTTAGCATCATTAACAAAAACAGATTTTTTTCTTACAATTTTATTAGTAACTACAGGAACACTTGCATCATAACGATCTCTTATTCTCATAATTTTTCTTTTTTTAAAATCTACTCCTGATAAATGTTCAATAAAAGTTGTAACAAAATGTTCTCTTGTTTGTTCTCCATCAGTAATGATGGAAATTCCTGCTTGCAATTGATCACTAACTACGATTTTCATTGCATCAAATTTAGCCAATTCTAATTCTTTGCCCTTTAATTTCCACTTTCCCCATAATTTAGCACTTTCTGCAAGCCAAAAAGGTTTTGGTAAGCTTCCTGATATAGTTGTAGGAATTTTTTTTATGGACATATTATCTATTTTTTAAATTTTTAATTATAAAATACAAATAAGATAAAATATTAATTATCATTAAAATAAAAATTGCCACTCTAAAGCTTGTTGCTTCAGAATATCCAAGGCTAATAACATAATCAATCACTATGCCTATCCCCCATTGCAATACAAAAATTCCAATAAAGAATAATAAATTATGAGAAGTTAATGCCTTGCCAGCTAGATGTGGGGGGAACGAAAGACCAACCGCTGGCTGAGTAAGAGAAAAAACTACACATAAAAAACCATAAATAGTCCACATGTAACTCCCTGCAAGAGGGCCCGAATAAACAATTACTCCTAACATGATAAATGTTAATGGAATTCCTATTTTTAATAATTTATTTGCATTAAAACCTTTTTTTAAAAGTAACGGGTTTATATAGCCCCAAATTAAATAACCAAATAACATGACTATGTTTATTTGAAATAACCCCGTTGCAGCTTGCAAAGGTGTATAACCCGATACTTTTGTCAACCAAGGACCAGCCCACAATGTAACAATTGCCCAATAACCTCCGACATTAAATAATGCGATAGGTACTAAACTTTGAAAATAATTATTTTTCCAAACAGTAGATAAAGAACCTTCTCGTTTTATCCCAGGATTTTTATCAAAATTCCATGCAGGAATTTTCCACAACATTAAAAAAAGACAAAGAATCGTGAGTGCTGCAAGAACCAAAAATATGAATCTCCAACCAAATATAGGTAAAAAAAGTTGAACAGGGAGAGTAGAGGATAACATTCCTATTGAACCAACCATCAGCATCCATGAATTTGCTCGGTGTTGGTAGACATCTTCCATCCAAACTCTATATCCAGTTAATGGCGCCATTAAGCAAGCGCTAACACCAACACCAATCAAAACTCTTGAAAAAAATAAATTCTCAAAAGAATTTGCAAATGAAAAAGAAAAAATTCCTATTATTGCAAGTATTAAAAAAGTCGTAACAACATATTTAGGTCCGTAACGATCAAGAAGATAACCAAGTGGAATTTGCATAGATGCAAACCCAATAAAATAACCTCCACCTAATAATCCAAGTTCTGCAGAACTAAGATTAAATTCTGATGACAAGACTGGGGACAGAGTAGCTGTCACCGCTCTCAACAAAGTAGATAAAAAATAACCTAATGCAAAAACTAAAAAGACAATGGTGATTTTACTTTTGGGTAATATCAATTTTTCCATACTAAAAATCTAACGAAACATCTTCATGACTAGCATTACATTTTGCAACATAAATTGCCTGATTTTTAGTTAAATGATCCTGAGACCGTAAGCCGATAGTATCTTTAATTACTTCATCATACTTAATAAGCTCTGGTAAAATGGCTTGTGCCTTTAATCTCCATTCTGAACTAGATTTAAGAATTCCAATAGCTTCTTGATTTAATTTTTTTATTGAAGATTTCTCATTATCTTTAATTTTTTGAATTGAACTATAAATAATATCAGACACATTACTTATTCCAGATATTTTATCAGTTTGTTCCATGATGGAATTTAACTGTTTGTCTAACTCCGTATTAGACAATCTATCTAGATTATTATTAATTTTTTCAATTTTAATAATTAATTGTTTAATTTGTTCAGCAGATAGAATATCTTTTTTGACACTAGTTAAAGCTGCATAACTTTCTTCCATATTTCTTAAATATTGCTTTAAAGATAATCGATAAGCCTTCTTTATTTCCTTAAATTGATCATTCTTTTCTTTCCATTCTTTAGGAATTTTATTTTTAATTTCTTCAATTTCGTTATTAATATTTTTAATTTCCTCTTTTAATTTGATAACTTTTTCTTTATCAGAACTTTGATATATTTTGATATCATTTTCTAAATTTTTTATTGAGTTTTGTTCAAATACAATCTGATGTTGAAGTTTTCTCACAGATTTATGTAAGTCATAATAATCAACAGAAAAATCGTCAAATTTCTTTTTATTATTAGTAACCATGTCTACAAATTCAAAGGTTTTTAATGCTAATGCAAAATGTTTATCTAATAATTCTTTTGGTTCGGTAGGTAACAAAGTTTTGCCAATATTTTGATTTTGTTGAATTAAAGAAACAATTTTATTTTTATCTTTTTCATAAATACTAAATTGATATTTTATTATACATTTTTCTAATTTTGGATTTGTTGGAGGTGGCGATACTTCAGAAGTTAAATAAGATCTGGCTGGTAAATAATTTGCAATAGAGGGATAAAAACCAACAATACCTAATGCAATAAGTTGCAAAACAATAAACGGAGTAGCTCCTTTCCAAATTTCTACTGTTGAAACATTTTTTGGTGCAACACCTCTAAGATAAAATAATGAAAAACCAAATGGTGGAGTTAAAAATGAAGTTTGCATATTCAAACCAATCATTACCCCCAACCATAAAGCAGTAATATTTGCGGATGGATCTAGTAATAAAATGGGTGTCACAATGGGTACAACTACAATTGCAATCTCCAAATAATCTACAAAAAAACCTAAAATGAATATTAATCCCATTACAAATAAGAATTGTGTCCAAAATCCTCCTGGTAAAGACATTAAAAACTCTCGAACTAGTTCTTCGCCGCCAAAAGCTCTAAAGCCAGCTGTCAACATAGCAGCACCGATTAATATGATAAAAACTAGAGTGGTTGTAATAGTGGTTTCTTTAGATACATCATGAAGAGTTTTATTAATTTGATAAGCTCTTATAAAGCTCCAAATAATAGAAATAATTAAAGCTACTACTGCTACAAAAGCCAAAAACACCCCTATTTGATCTTTGGTGGGTAAATTTTGCTTTATATTTAGATTGAAAATAGATTGTAAAAGAAAAATTGAGACACAAGAAACAGAGGCTATTAATGCTGGCGTGTATGTGTGACGGTGATTAGGATATAATTTATATCCAGCCATAATTGTTGCGCCAATTGCTCCAATAGCACCTGCCTGATTTACTGTTGCGACACCATAAAGAATAGATCCCAACACTACAACTATCAGAACCAAAGGTGGGACTAACGAAAAAAAAACTTTTTTATAAAAATCTATTCCCAATTTATCTTTAATACTTAGCGGAGGAGCAGATTTAGGATTTAAAAAAGAATAAACAAGAACATAAACTGAATATAGACCTACCAATAATAATCCCGGTATCAATGAACCTAAAAACATTTCACCAGCACTTGTGGAGGTAACTCCAAATTCACTGGGCATTGAACTTTCTCCAGTGAATAACTTGTAATCATTCATTCTCAATGAATTTGCTATATCTGAAGCATTAGATAATTGATCAGCAATAATTATTAGAACAATTGATGGAGGTATAATCTGTCCTAATGTTCCTGAAGCGGTAATAATTCCTGTGGCAAGTGTTGTTTTGTAATTATTCTTTAACATAGCAGGCAAAGAAATTAGACCCATTGCAATCACGGTAGCTCCGACAATTCCTGTAGTCGCAGCCAAAAGTCCACCTACTAAAATAACTGAAACTCCTAACCCTCCTGGAACTCTTCCAAAAAGTTGACCCATGGTAATTAAAAGGTCTTCAGCAATTTTAGATTTTTGTAACATTAAACCCATGTAAATAAATAAAGGTATTGCAATAAGTGTGTCTCTTTCACTATCCCAATACGTGCTTCTAAAATTGGTAATTGCAGAAGTTATCCATCCTACAGGACCGTCTTGATAAAAATATGCAGATGCATTTCCTGAGAATATCCAACCTGACACTCCCGCCAATGTTATTGTTATAATTGCTGCACCAGGAAGTGCAAAAGCTACAGGAAATCCGGATCCTAAAGCAACTCCCATGATGACTAAAAGTAAAATTAAAAAAAATATTTCCATTAATATTTATCTTTCAAAATTTTATATGTATTAGACAACACCACGCTTGCGAATTGAAAAATCATAGTGATTGCGAAGATAGCTAAAAATACAGCTAATAAATATTTTACATACATTCCTGAAACGCCTTGTTGGGTAACCTCCACACTTAAAACAGGTGCATTAATAATTGAGGTTTTTCCTTGCAAACCAATAAAAATTGTGGTGGCACAAAGTGGTATACCAAGTAAAATAGAGCCAGTAATATTTGATATAGCTTTAGTTTTTTCTTTAAATTTCACATACAAAATATCAATTCTTACATGACCTTCTTGAACAAGTGTATAGGCGCTTGAAATCAAAAATATTGCAGAGTACCACAATCTTACAAGGTCTCCCATGAAAGCTTGTTCGTAATAAAAAACATATCTAGTAATTACAATGCTAGCCTCTGCAAAAACTACTAGAGTCGCAAACCAAATAAAGCTTGGAGCTTTTTTATAATATCCAATAATAAAACCAATCAAAGCCAGCGGTAAGTGAAATAATAATGCTCTAGAACTGGGTTTGGTAAAAATATTTAAGCTACTGTCAGCCATAAATTTAGATAAAATTTTTTCTGCAGCCATAAAAGATATCAAAACATCAAATATACCTATAAATAAAATAGCCCAAAATGATGACCTGGCTATATAATCTGCATATTCAGAAAATTGATTTGAAACAAATAAGATATTTTTATCAGAAATTTTTATAGACAAATAAATACATATTATAAATGTCAATAAATAAGATAAAAATTGTAAAATTGATAAAAAACTTTCAAAACTTTTTGTAGAATCAAATGCCCTATAAAACTTATCGGCACCTGGCCAATTAAAATAAACAATTAAAATATTATTTATAAAAAATATAACAGTTAAATAAACTGTTAAAAATGAAATGAACTTTAAGAAAAACTTTATACTTTGACTCATAAAAAAAACCACGGGGGTTTAAAC